>ERZ779637.1275-NODE-1275-length-11040-cov-9.160218_pt1 | contig 11040 bp, 10 predicted proteins | sample MGYA00514196_ERZ779637 | MGnify/ENA primary metagenome ERZ779637 (study PRJEB29562, sample SAMEA4376700) | mouse gut metagenome | isolation source: Cecum | study: EMG produced TPA metagenomics assembly of the A DSS colitis mouse model was used to assess the... | reverse complement strand
GTACTTGAAATGTGGAGGAATTGCAAAATCTTTTCCGGTTTATCCGGGTTAGGTTAAAAGTGATTGTATACCGCATTATCCATCCTCCATATTCAAATGATATTTATATCCCTGATTATAAATTATTTTCTTATTACCCACAAGATATGTTTATGACCCATTTTCCATGAGCATAACAATTCAGCCTGAAATGTTATGTTCGGGAGTGAGTAGGGACGTAAAAGTCAGGAGCACAACATTTCTTTTTACTCTACCCAGCACGGGAGGGAGTTTTTTGGGGGGCGGCGGCAGCGGGATTGCCTGTCCCGGATTTTCCGTGCTTCGTTTCCGGCGGGAGTTTCTTAGCAGAATGCGGAAACCTAAGGGAAACCGGGGCAGGCAATCCCGCTGCCGCCGCCCCCCAAAAAACTCCCTCCCGTGCGTCCGCCTTAACATAACCTTTCAGCATACAAAAACACTTCTGTCATTTGCCATTTTTCCCCGAATAAGCTATAATAAATTCTAGTCTTTATCTACTTTTATGCCGCATCCTTCTTTGGGTTAAAAAACCCGTACCTTGCGGCAAATATTACGGAAATGAGGAACACACCATGGAACGGAAAGCCAAAAACAGCTTCGGCGCACGCCTTATTGTAGGAATTGTTTTCACTTTTATCGGCATCATTTACCTGGCGGTAGGAACTCCGCTCTATTTCTTTCTGCCTGACAGGAATTCCCGGATTTTCAGCTCTGTATTCAGCGGATTGGGGATGGTCTTCCTTATCCTCGGAATCGTTTTCCTGATTCTTGAAATCCAAAAAAAGCGGCGCTGCAACAGGCTGCTGCATGACGGAAATTATATTACGGCAGAAATTTCGGAAATCAGTTTGGATTACGGCATCCGCGTAAACCGGAGACATCCCTATGTCGTTATCTGCCGTTACCAGGATATGGAGGGAACCGTCCATATGTTTAAAAGCCGGAACCTGTACTTTAATCCCGGACCGCTGCTGCAGGGGCAGACCGTCAAAATCTATGTGGACGGCAAGGATTTCCGGCATTATTACATGGACATCGACGAAGTGCTGCCAAAGGTCATCCGGCATTAAATCTCAGTCCGATGCCTTAAAATTATAAACCGGTTTTAATACTTCCGTCACATCCACCGATTCACGGATTACGCCTATAATATCATCCAGGGATTTGTACGCCATCGGCGCTTCGTCCAACGTTGCCTCGTTGACGGAAGTGGTATAAATTCCTTCCATCACTTCCCGGTATTCCTCCATGCTCAGGGTATTTTTTGCCTTGGTCCTTGACATCAGACGCCCGGCGCCATGGGGCGCGGAGAAATTCCATTCTTCGTTCCCCCTGCCCGTCGCCAATATGCTTCCGTCCCTCATATTAATGGGAATCAGCACCTTTTCCCCTTTGTGGGCGGCGATTGCACCTTTCCGCAGTATCATTTCATCCGTATCGATATAATTATGAATGGTATGGAACGCCCCGCTTCCCGTCATTCCGGTACGCCCCAGCAGGACTTCCGCAATCTTCTCCCGGTTCCGCCTTGCAAACCTTTGGCAGATTTCCACGTCATGCAGGTAATCTTCAAACCAGGAACCATACAGGTAACACAAATCCTCCGGCATGGTCGTCTCCCTTTTCTTCCACGCAATGGCATCCAAAGCCGCCTGTATCTCCTTCCTGCGCCCCTGCTCCTTATAAGTGCGGATGATTTCATCCCTCTGCGTAAAATACGTCTCTTTCCCCTTATTCAAATCCACCGCAAGCTGCTGGTAAATTTCCGCCACCTGTTTTCCCAGGTTCCGGCTCCCGGTATGGATGACGAGGTACTTTGTCCCGTCACTGCCCTGCTCCACCTCGATAAAATGGTTGCCGCCTCCCAGCGTCCCAAGGCTGCGCTCCAGCCATTTCATATTCCGAAGCTCTCTGTAACACCGCAGTTCCTGCAAATCAAATTTTTCCTGTCTTCCTTCCCATATATTCATACCGGACGGGATAAAATGCGCCGCTTCATCGATTTTTTCAAAATCCAAATCCGCTTTTCCCAAATTGACCGTATACATACCGCACCCGATATCCACCCCGACGATGTTCGGCACCGCCTTATCCGTCACCGTCATGGTCGTTCCTATCGTACATCCCTTTCCCGCATGGACATCCGGCATAATCCGTATCCGGCTTCCCTCCGTAAATTCATAATCGCACATTCTCCTTATCTGCTCCACCGCTTCATCTTCTATCACGTTCGCATAACAAAGCGCGGTGTTCACTTTTCCTTTAATCTCCAGCATTCCTTTTCTCCTTTCTCCCCGTTTTCCCGGCTTCCTTTCCGGGTACCACAACGGCAGTCAATTCCAAAAAAGAGTTTTCTCCTGTTTTATTTTACCATACTTCTTTCTAATCATTATACATAAATTCAGGTCTTTTCAATTCATCCGGTCATCCGGAAAAATTTTTCCATCCTGTCCAAACGTCAAATATCCTGCAGATTCCTGCAGGATATTTGACGTTTTTGACACACTCTTATTCTTTCTTACTTTATTGCATTATTACTTTATTGCATTCTTTTCCTTCTTATCTCTGTACCCTTGCTCCTGCCCCGCCCATGACGGCTTCCACTTCTTTCCTGCTCGCCATGGTTGTATCTCCGGGTGTGGTCATTGCCAGTGCTCCGTGTGCCGCGCCGTAATTTACGGCAAGTTCCGCATCCCCCGTACTCATCAGACCGTAAATCAGTCCGGAAGCAAAGGAATCGCCGCCGCCCACGCGGTCCATGATTTCCAGCCCTTTGTAATCTTTCGCTTTGTAGATTTCCCCGTCTGCCCAGCAGATAGCGCTCCAGTCATTGACCGTGGCGGTCTTCACCTCGCGCAGCGTCGTGGCAACTGCCTTAAAATTCGGGTATGTCTTCGCCGCTTCGTTAATCATCTTTTTATAACCGTCCAAATTCAGTTCTTTCAGATTTTCATCATTTCCTTCGATTTCAAAACCGAGGCATGCCGTGAAGTCTTCCTCGTTTCCAATCATCACATCCACGTATTTGGCAATCTCCTTATTTACTTCCTGCGCCTTTGCCCGTCCGCCGATGGCGCTCCACATGGAAGGACGGTAGTTCAAATCATAGGAAATGATAGTCCCGTATTTCTTCGCCGTCTTAAGCGCCGCGATTACCGTTTCACAGGACTGCTCCGAAAGGGCGGCATAGATTCCTCCCGTATGCAGCCAGCGCGCGCCCAGCTCTCCGAAAATATAGTCAAAATCAAAATCTTCGGGCTTTGCCTTGGATATTGCCGTATTGGCACGGTCAGAACAGCCTACCGCGCCGCGGATACCGAAACCGCGTTCCGTAAAGTTCAGCCCGTTCCTGCAGATACGCCCGATACCGTCCGTTTTCATCCATTTAATCAGGGAAGTGTCCACACCGCCCTGCATAATGAAGTCTTCCATCAGCATACCCACTTCATTGTCCGCAAAAGCGGTAATGACTGCGGTATTCATCCCGAAGCATTTCCGAAGCCCGCGGATTACGTTATATTCCCCGCCTCCTTCCCATGCGCGGAACGATCTCGCGGTACGGATTCTTCCTTCCCCAGGGTCCAGACGCAGCATCACCTCACCCAAAGAAACCGCATCATACTTACACTCTTTTGCCGGCCTTACATTCAAATCCATTTTCTCATCCTCCTGACATTTTACCGTTTTCTGCACCCCATAACATGCAGGATACGCACTATTGTTTTCCAGGGCGTGCCTGAACATTCATTCCCGCAAGCCAAAACAACATCCTGCAGAAACAATTTTCTTGCACACTTTGGAATATTTTAGCATATTCGGGCGGTTTTGACAAACTTTCAGTATTCCAAATATGCGCCTTTCATCGGACTTGCCGCATATTCGCTGAATAAGCGCAGCACTCCCTTTTGGTATTTCGGTGTCCTGGGTTTCCAGTTATTCCGGCGCTCACTCAGAATCCTTGCAATTTCTTCCGGTGTTTTTTCTTCCCCCGCCACGCCAATAATGTTTAGTTTCCGCTCCGCCACATCGATTTCGATTAAATCGCCTTCTTCCACTAAAGCAATCGGACCGCCGTCCTCCGCTTCCGGGCTGCAATGCCCGATGACCGGTCCCGTGGAAGCACCGGAAAACCTTCCGTCGGTAATCAATGCAATGCTCCTGCCCAACTCCTTATCGCTGCTGATTGCTTCGGATGTGTAGAACATCTCCGGCATACCGCTGCCTTTGGGTCCCTCATAGCGGATAAATACCGCGTCCCCTTTTTCCACTTTGTGCTTTAACACCGCATCCAGGCATTCTTCCTCGCTGTCGAAAGGTCTTGCCCGCAGTACCGCCTTGAACATCTCCTTCGGACATGCGGTATGCTTGATGACCGCCCCTTCCGGCGCCAAATTGCCTTTCAGAATTGCTATGCTCCCGTTGGTGCCGATGGGATCGTCATAGGGGCGGATGATATCCGTTTTCGTAAGGTTTACGTTGTACCTGCCGTTAAATTCCTCCAGCCATTTCCCGCATCGGCCGTAAAAGCCGTTGTTTTTCAGTTCCTCCAGATTTTCCCCAAGGGTCCTTCCCGTCACCGTCATCACATCCAAATGCAGATGTCCCTTGATTTCCTCCATGATGGCAGGAACCCCTCCGGCATAGTAAAAACATTCCGCGGGCCATTTCCCCGCCGGCCGGATGTTTAACAGATAACGCGCATTCCGGTGCAGGCGGTCAAACGTATCCCCCGTAATTTCAATGCCAAATTCGTGGGCAATGGCAGGGATGTGGAGCAGGCAGTTCGTGCTTCCCGAAATAGCCGCATGAACCAAAATCGCGTTCTCGAAGCTGGCTTCCGTCACGATTTCACTGGGGCGCATTCCGGGCTCGGTAGCCATACGCACCGCCCTCTCCCCCGCCTGCCTCGCGTAGTCTGACAGGTCAGGACTGGTCGCAGGCATCAGCGCGCTTCCCGGCAGTGCCAGTCCCAGCGCCTCCGCCATGATTTGCATGGTGGAGGCGGTCCCGATGAAAGAGCAGGCGCCGCAGCTCGGACAGGCGTTGCATTTCGCCCAGTTCAATTTCTCCTCGTCAATTTCCCCCCGCTGGAATTTGGCGCTGTACATGCCGAGCTGCTCGAGCGTTAACATTTCGGGACCCGCGTTCATTGTCCCGCCGGGTACCACCACCGCCGGAATATCCACCCGCGCTAATCCCATCAGGTTCGCAGGCATTCCCTTGTCACAGCTCGCCAAATATACTCCCGCATCAAACGGGGTTGCATTGGCGTGTATTTCAATCATGTTGGTAATCATCTCACGGCTCACGAGACTGAAATTAATCCCGTCGGTTCCCTGGCTTTCCCCGTCGCAGATATCGGTACAGAAATACCGCGCCCCCCTGCCTCCTGCCTGTTCGATTCCTTTACGCACTTCCTCCACCAAAACATCCAAATGTCCGCTTCCCGGATGGCTGTCTCCAAATGTACTCTCAATCATAATCTGCGGCTTCCCCAAATCTTCCGGTTTCCATCCCGTCCCAATCCGCAGCGGGTCCAATTCCGGCGCAAGCCTGCGCATTTCCTGGCTTTTTAATTGCTTTCCTTCCATAGTGGTTCCCTCCAAATCCTTCTCTCTCTCTTTTTCCGCACGCTTTCTCCACATGCATATTTTCTGTTGCATTTGCGCTTCCCATTCCTATTTTTCTTCCTGTTTTTCCACTTTTACAATCCCTTTTCCAATCTTATGCAGAAAAATCAAGCAAAAAAGGAAATAATCAATGCTACGATAAACCCGGTACCGCCCACCAGCGTTTCCATTATGGTCCAGGTCTTCAGGTTGGTCTTCTCATCCAGTCCCACCAAAGATTTCACCAGCCAGAAACCGGAATCATTAAAGTGGGAGCAGACCGTTGCGCCGCCGGCCACGGCCGCAGTCACGCAGGCAAGGTATAACGGGGACAGTTCGGCGATTCCCGGCATTGCCGCCACGATACCTGCCGCCATGTTCATCGCCACCGTTGCGGAACCCACACAGATTCTTACCAGTGCCGCCACAATGAACGCAACCACCACAAGCGGAAGGTTCGCCGACGATACTGCGTTGCCGATGACATCACCCAAACCGGAATACTGGAGCATATAGCGCAGCACACCGCCGCATGCCGTTACCAAAAGAATCAGTCCGGTAGGCTCCAACGACTTTGTCATAATCTTTTCCAATTCCGGCAGGGAATATCCGTGCCGGGTTCCCAAGGCAAACATTGCCACGATGGTTGCAATCAAAAGTGCCACGAAAGGCTCCCCTAAAAACCCGAAAATCGGCTGCACCGGAGCAAGCGCAGGAACCACGCCCGCAACGGAATCCAAAACAATCAGCACAAGCGGAATCAATATGATGCCGACAATCAGTCCGAAACTTGGCAGTTTGGATTCGTCAAAATCCTCCTGGTTCGCCACATGTTCCGGTACCGGAATATTGTACTTCTTCCCGCAAAAAGCGCCCCAAACCGGTCCTGCCACAATCATGGAACAGATACCGCAGAAAATACCTACCAGAATCACCCAGCCCAATTCCACGTTCAGCATCGTTGCCACCAGCACCGGTCCCGGCGTGGGTGGAATGAACGCATGGCCGACCGCAAGACCTGCCAACAGGGGAATTACGTAAAACAGGGAAGAACGTTTCGTCCTTTTCGCAAGGGAAAACGCAAGCGGGATTAAGATGATCAGGCCCGCGTCGAAAAACACCGGCATTGCGATGACAAGCCCCGTAATGCCAAGCGCCCATGCCGCCCGCTTATCACCGAATTTATTCACCAGCGTAACCGCTATGGACTGGGCGCCGCCGGATGCTTCCAAAATGGCGCCAAACATGGAGCCAAGCCCAACCAACAGGGCAATCCCCTTTAACGTATTGCCAATCCCGTCATTTACCGCCGCAATAATGTCATCAAAGGGCATCCCCGCAATCAATCCAATGGATAGTGCCCCCAATAAAATGGAAACCATTGCGTGAATTTTAAACTTAATAATCAATACCAATAAAATAACCAATCCCAATACCGCTGCAATTACCAGTCTGGTAGGGTCCAATGTAGCCGCTTCCGCCGACATATGCTTACCTCCTTTATGTTTGCCTATGGCATTTTCTTTCCGCCATAAAATTCTTTTGGCGGTTCCATTGATTTTCTCTCTTGAAACTATACATCAGACGTCTTATGTTTGTTATAATTATCATATATTATTTAGTTATTTTCGTCAATACATCTGATGTTTATTCCATTTTTTCTCTCTTTTTCACAAAAAAGAGGGCAGATTTGCATCTGCAAGCCTGCCATTTTTGGTCATTTTGTCCGATTGGTATTTTGCTTATTTCTTTTTTTCCTCAGCCAAATGCTCCTCGTACATTTGGATAATCCGCTGCCGGTTATACGTCAGATGCATATTCATGGCACACCTTGCCCCCACCGGATCCCCTTTCAGGATGGAATCGGTAATCGCACGGTGCGTTTCCAGCGTTTCCTTCATAAGCTGCCGCTGCGTCAGGTTTACGAACGTCAGGACAGCGGTATTAATAATGGGAACCAGAACCTCCACCACCCTGTTCCGGCTGCACTTTGCGATGCAGGTATGAAACTCCACATCCTTTTTGGCATGATTTTGTCCGCTTATATACAGCGTTTCCACCTCGTCACACAACTGCCTTAACCGTACTTTTTCCTCCGGAGTGATTTGCCCGCACGCCATTGCCGCAATCTCCGGCTCCAGCATCATGCGCACGTCCAAAAGCTCCAACGCCAGTTTATACTTGTCCCCCAGTTTGGCAAGCCCCAGCGGGTCGTCTTCCCTCGTACTGGTTCCGGTCACGTAAGTTCCGGCGCCCCTTCGCACTTCCAATATTCCCTTGGACACCAGCGCTTTCACCGCTTCCCGTATCGTGCTCCTTCCTACCCCAAATTTCTCCGCCAGTTCAAATTCATTGGGAATTTTTTCCCCGATTTCCACCGGCTCGTTCAGGATATAATTCATCAGTTCTTCTTCCACCTGTGAACCAAGCAGCTTTTTGTTCATTTTCTCGAATTGGTACATCCCGGACCTTCTTTCCCCTTGGTACTGCATTCCTACTGCATTCAAAAGGCATTAAATCAGGTCAAGCATAACACGGAAAACCGGGGATTGCAAGACAGGGAACGGAAATTTACGCCGGGACTTCCATAAAAAGCATCGCACCGGCTCCCTTGCATCCGGTTTTATGTCTACTACAAATTTTAACACAAACCGGCAGACAGTCCGGTCAAAATGCCGGATTGCCATGTACTTTTCCGGGTGGAAAAAAGGGATTCCTATGTTAAAATATTTAAACCGGAGATTGCATACCGTATCCAACAAACCGCGCTAAGCACATTGCATACGAAAACCAAACATATCAGCCGAAGCGAGGATATCATGAACATTTTACTCATCGAAGACGACCCGGAAATCAGCAGTATGCCGGAAACATTCCTGACAACGGAAAATTACATCATTACCGCCGCCATGGTCAGCATCAGCTTCCTGGCGCTCCCTGTGGGACTGCACTTAAAGTCCTCAAAGGCTGCCATTATCGCCGGACTCATCATCGTCTTTGGGACGCAGGGAAATTTAGGTTCTTATACCCTTATGTACAATCTGCCTTTTTACGGAGTGCTGCTCGTTCCCGCCTTCGCGGCAATCGTTCTTTCCGTATATCCCGTGGAAAAAAAGGATGTGGCATAACGCCGCATCCTAATCCCAAATCCCTCAATTTATTTCCAACCAGCCTTCATTTGTATCAAAGCTGAAATACATTTCAATCACCACATCCCCGCCCTGGTACGGCGAAAGATCCACGTCTTCCGATTCGATGACCAAACCGTCTTCATCCATGGTTTCCAAATGCCAAACGGTTTCCCCCTTTTCCATCACTAAGTTCACTAAATTATATACTTCCAGGCCGTCATAGGCGGCGGGATCATCCGTCACCAAATTGACACGGGTATCTTCTTTCGCGATATTGTAAAAATATACCTCATGAAAAGGCAGTGTCGTCATATTCTTTAGCGTCACCGATACCTGGCAGTATTCCGTTTCGTTTTCCTCCACCGGAGCCTCCGAAAGAAAGCGGTAAATTTCCTCATATTCTTCCATCATCGCTTTCAGTTCCGCCGTAAGCGCATCCAACTCCCCCATCTCCATCTTTCCCACATCCATCCCGCCGATTTCCTTCATCCGGCGGCTTAAGGCATCCAACTGTTCCCCGTATGCCTCATCCGGGCTTTCCGCATACAGCGCGGCAACCACGTTATGCTCGTCCACCAGTTTCGCATATTCCATCTTGCAGGCTTCCACCGCTTCCCCGTTCTGCTTTCCACAGCCGGCACAAACAAACAAAAGCAGCATGGACAAAGCCGCAAATCTTTTCCAATTTTCCATAAAACCCGTACCTTTCCTCCTTTGGCAGCGCCTCCGCGGATACCCGGCTTCCGGTTATGCACCGGTACATTCCGTTCTTCCCACACCGCCTTTCTGTATCCCAAATTCTACATCACAAAAGCCGCACTGTCAAACCAGCCCCACAAACAGATTTCACCCAGCACAAAACTGAATACGCACAACGCAAAAATCTGGCTTTTCCGCCATCTCCCCATCCCGTCGGTAAACCCCAAAAGCGGGACAAAACAACCTATCAGATACCTCGGTACACCAATCACACTGGCAGCCAAAGGAATCATGACCACAAGGAACGCCATGACAAATTCTGCCCAGCGCTTGCTGCACAGCAGAAGCCAGGCACAGTAGATTCCCCACACGCCCCAAAGCGACAGATAAAAAACAAAACTGTCCACATTCACCAAAGAATTCCAAAGTACCCGGAAGGGATTGGTGAGGTCCCCTTTTCCCCACGCCCGTTCGATATGCACAAACGCCATGGAATCCCCCACCCGGAAATACAGATGGAGCATATAGGAAAAGAAACCAAACGGAATCAGAACCGTCCCCAAAACCAGCCTGACATTCCCGAAAAAATTTCCGAAAAAAGTTTTTAAGCGGAACCTGTTACTGCCGAAGTATTCCGTCAGATAATGCGCCGCCAAAGGGAAAACAAGCATAATCCCAAGGTTCCTCGTCCCGGAAGCAAACGCCCCCGCGGCGCCCATCCAAAGATACTGCTTCCGCTCCATGCAATAGAAAAAAGCGGCAACGAAAAAAAGAAACGGCGCTTCCGTATACAGCAGGGAAAAATAAAAATTATACACGCCAAACGCCATCAGGAACACGAACACCAGCGCATGAACCCAATCCTCCCTCGTCAACAGAATATATTTTACCGCCAGTACCAATGCAAACGCAAAAAACACGGAATTGACCGCAAACGCCAGCAAATCGTAATCAAAGGGCAGGATTACATGAATCCCCTTCATTAACAGCGGATAAAACGGGAAAAAAGCCCAGTTGGCGGAATCCCCCTGATCCCCCCACCTCGGCTCCGTCCAGTATCCGTCCCCGATAATGGATTTATACCATGCCGTATCATAAATGGACAGTGCGTCAAAAAAACCCCCGTCAAATGAATTCCTGCCGCTCCAAATCAGGAAATTCAGATATACCAACAGTCTCGATACCGCAACCATGGCAAAAACAATGCAAACCAGCCATTTGGTATCTTCCAGTTTCTCCCGTATTTTCTTCCAACCGTCCGCATTCCGGTATCCGTTATTCCACCGCATCATCGATTATAATCTCCCTGACCTTGATCCCCTGACTCCTCGCATCCTCCCCCACGGGACCAAAACCGTCCGTGAAAAATTCAAGAAGCAGGATATCGCCTTCCGGCATATCCTGGGGAAATTCAAACCGGAACGTTCCTGCAGAAGCAATCTGCCCGATTGGCTCCCCGTTTGTATGAGTAAACATGAAAACGGAAAGCCCATTGTTTCCGGCTTTCCCTAAACTTCTTCTCCGGTTTCCCGGTCTACAAATACAATTTTTAAATCACATCCCAGCACTTCCGCAATCTGCCG
>ERZ779637.1274-NODE-1274-length-11042-cov-5.822609_pt1 | contig 11042 bp, 12 predicted proteins | sample MGYA00514196_ERZ779637 | MGnify/ENA primary metagenome ERZ779637 (study PRJEB29562, sample SAMEA4376700) | mouse gut metagenome | isolation source: Cecum | study: EMG produced TPA metagenomics assembly of the A DSS colitis mouse model was used to assess the... | reverse complement strand
GATCAGGGTCAACCGGGTCAGGTACATTTACACCAAGTCTCTGTAATCTTGCGCGCTCTGCTTCTACTTCGGATTTCATCGCTTTGCCGTTAAGCTTGAAGTTCTTTACGCCTGCAAAATTCAGTTTGATAGCGCCCTCAAGCTTCATGGTCTCGCCGTTATTCAAGGTCTGCCAGCCGGGCGCTGACAGCGTTACCGTATTAAAGGCAGGATCAGCGGATTCGGTAATAACCGGCGCTCCTCCTCCATAGGTAGACTGGAAGATCGCAGACTTGGGAAGATCAAAGGATAATGTAAACGCCTGCAGGCTTTCTCCCGTATTATTTGTTACAAAGATAGAATAGTAGTAATTCGGATGATCATATTTACCGGTAAAATCTACGTCAAAATCCGCAACTTCCACATCCAGATCAACATCGGATGTAATCTTTGCAGCATCCATTTGCTTAAACTGGTCATAAAGCATTGTGGTGAGAGTATCGCCTACCGTGTATTCCTGTTTCTCTTCGTCATAATCATAATCGCCGTGCATAACCCAGATCAATACGCCGCCCAGGTTTTTCTCTTTAACAACATTAATTCTTTCCTGAATGGACTGCTCGTCTTCAAAAGTTAAAAAGGTTCTCTTCTCTGCATTCCAAACATGAGGCACACATCCTACCGGATCCCAGTATTTCTTGTAGTTTGAATCTTTCTCCATCAGATTCAGTACATGCCAGAGCGGATTAGCTCCTGCAGCTTCCTCATTACCGTTAGCGTCCAGATCATGCCAGATATTCTCTTCGCCGGTAGCAGGCGTTCTGGATGTTCCGTGAAGACCGTTCTCACCGCCCTGTACGTTGGTCCATCCTCTTGTATAATAAGGAACACCCATCAAAATCTTTTCAGACTGTACCGCGCCTCTGTAATAATTCATGGACCAGTCAAATCCAAGAGTCGGCTGCGCCATGGATGCTGTTTCCTTGTCTGCAGGATCTGCATATATATTCGCCTGATTCTCTACAAACTCATTCCAGCCGCCATGATAGTCATAAGACATAATGGAAACAAAATCCAGATAATCTAAAAATTCACTGTTATTCTGTCCGCCCAGTACCCAGGAAGAAGCGGTAACCGCAGAGGTCAGCCAATAATATTTTCCGTCTTCCTTAGAAGCCTTTGAAAGCTTTTCGGACATAATCTTAATGAACTGTGCATATCTGTCGCCGATCCCTTTTCTTCTGGTTTCAGATATACTGAAATCATTGGGGTTACCGGACTGGCTCGTTTCGGAAGGATACTCAAAATCAATATCAATACCGTCAAAACCATATTTACGAATAAAGTCCACTGCAGAATCAGCAAATTTTATCATGTTTGCTTCACTGTCCATAACCAGCCATAATGTCTGGGATGCACCCCATCCGCCGGTAGAAACAAGCACCGTCACATCAGGATACATCTTCCGCATAGTGTGCATCAGGTTAAACTGTCCATAATAGCCAAGAGTCTCATCCATTTCAATTTTCTGGCCTTTATGGTAAAACTCTCTTCCTTCAAATTTGCTCTCCACATCATTTTCCGGATCGCTGGGAACCAATTCAAACGTATTGGCATCCGCCATCGCAAATGCATATTGTACATGTGTCAGCTTATCCCACTGAAGCTGCGTAATATCAAAATACTTATGAGATTCCGAATTGATCGCATAATTCGGAAAATACCCCACTACTTTCCGATTGTAATAATTCCCCGGAAGCGTTACCCCAAACGCGTTCTCTCCTGTGGCACTTACCGTTTGTCCTTCAGTCCCTTCCGCCCGCGCAACTCTCCCCATGCCGACGAAACAAGAGACTGCAATAGCCGCAGACAAAAATACTGCAAATGCCCTCCTACACATTCTCTTCATTCTTTCTCCTCCTTATTTACATTTAAAGTTATTTGCACATATATAATATTGTAAATAGCTCGGCTTGTACATGCATAATGTTGATATTTTTTGATTAATCTTGTGATTATTCCGTTAAATTCACGTAATATTTTTTTACCTTTTGTATTTTTTTGTGCTTATATTTCATTTTATCCAAATGTGATCCACTATTTTTGTTTACTTTGTACACAAGCAATTCCTGTACAAAAAAAGACAGAGCATATCTTCTCCTGCTGATATACTCTGTCACTTAAATCAATTATCTTATATTGTGCCGCCGCTTAGGAATACTTTGCAACGCTTACCTTAACGCCGGGGCCCATGGTAGAAGTCAGCGTAATGCTCTTCAAATACTGGCCCTTCAACGCGCTGGGTTTCGCTTTCATAATAGCTTCCATCAAAGCATTGTAATTGTCCTGCAGGTTCTCGTCCGGGAAAGAAACCTTTCCTACGGGAACATGAACAATATTCGTCTTATCCAGTCTGTACTCAATCTTACCAGCCTTAATATCATTAACAGCCTTGGTAACGTCCATTGTTACGGTACCGGCTTTGGGGTTCGGCATTAAACCTTTCGGACCCAGTACCTTACCAAGACGTCCTACCACACCCATCATATCAGGCGTAGCTACAACCACGTCAAAATCAAGCCATCCTTCGTTCTGAATTCTGGGGATCAGTTCTTCTCCGCCTACATAATCTGCTCCGGCCGCTTCTGCCTCGTTAACCTTATCACCCTTAGCGAAAACAAGTACCTTTACGGTTTTACCGGTTCCGTGAGGAAGCACAACGGCGCCTCGGATCTGCTGCTCGGCGTGACGTCCGTCACATCCCGTTCTGATATGAACTTCTACGGTCTCGTCAAATTTTGCCTGTGCCGCCTTCTTCACAAGAGCAATCGCATCGGCAGGCTCATAAAATGTTCCGCGGTCTACCAGCTTGGCAGCCTCGACATATTTTTTTCCACGTTTCATGTTTTTACCTCCTATGGTGCTAACGACAGTTTTTTCCTGTCTCCCACTTTCTTGAATCGATCATCAGTCTTCTACTACAATACCCATACTTCTTGCCGTACCGGCGATCATGCTCATGGCCGCTTCCAGACTTGCCGCATTTAAATCCGGCATCTTCATCTCTGCGATTTCCTGAACCTTTGCTTTGGAAATCGTAGCTACCTTTGTCTTGTTAGGCACTGCGGAGCCTGATTTAATATTGCACGCTTTCTTCAAAAGTACTGCAGCAGGAGGAGTCTTGGTAACAAAACTGAAACTTCTGTCTGCGTATACAGTAATAACTACGGGAATAATTAAATCTCCCTTATCTGCTGTTCTTGCGTTGAACTGTTTGGTAAATTCAACAATGTTAACACCATGCTGTCCAAGTGCGGGACCAACTGGTGGAGCCGGTGTAGCTTTGCCGGCAGGAATCTGTAACTTGATATATCCTTCTACTTTCTTTGCCATTGTGGCACCTCCTATTATGTGGTTCTTGGCGCAAATCTGCTTTGCTCCCACAATCCGCGTGACGCTGCGGATTCTCTGCTGTTGCCTTTATTTAATCCCGCAAATATGCGGGGTAAATAACGTTGTATTAACTCATCTTCCTTACTTCCGCGAAACTGATCTCAACGGGCGTCTCCCGTCCGAACATCTCTACCGTAATGGTAGCCGTCTGTTTGCCGAAATCCACCTTCTGAACTACGCCCACGGTATCCTTCCATACGCCGGAAACCACCGCTACGGCGTCTCCCTCTTCAAAATCAATGGACACATTCTCCATGTGGATACCCAGCGACTTCATCTCTGCTTCCGTAAGAGGCACCGGCTTGCTTCCCGGTCCTACAAATCCCGTTACGCCTCTGGTATTCCTTACTACATACCAGGTATCGTCGTTCATATTCATATTCACCAGAACATATCCCGGAAACATTTTTTTCTGAACCGTCTTCTTCGCCCCGTTTTTAACTTCTACCACGTCAAGCATGGGAACTCTGACCTCCAGAATGTCATTCGCCAGGGACTTATTATTCTCGATGGTTTTATCGATATTAGCCTTTACCTTATTCTCGTATCCGGAATAGGTATGCACTACATACCATTTTGCCTCTGCCATACAATCACCCTCGCTTAAAACGTTGTCAGGATTCTCACTCCATGCTGAACAAGGAAATCCAGCACAGCGATAATCGCGCCGACAACCACGGATATGCTGACAACCGCTACGGACTGCTTCAGCAGATCCTTTCTATCCGGCCAGGTAATCTTTTTAAATTCAGACTTAATGCCTCCAAAAAAACTTGTTTTGGCAGTCTTTTCCGTAGAATCTCCCATTATATACTCCTTTCATGCATTCTCAGCCTCATTCTGAGCATGCGGGACCGCACTTCTTATTTTGTCTCTTTATGCAATGTATGAGTCTTGCAGAATCTACAATATTTCTTAGTCTCCATTCTGTCCGGATGCAGCTTTTTTTCCTTTGTTGTATTGTAGTTACGCTGCTTGCATTCAGTACATGCCAATGTAATTTTTGTACGCATATTTCCACCTCCACGCGCCTTTAGTTCTGTTCCCGGCCTTTATTTTGTGACAGGAATCATTGTTATTATCAGCCTTTTTCTTATAAAATTTAAGCATAAAAAAAAGACCTGAATCTCATCTCGCCTGATAACTATACCATGTCAAGCGCAGGCCGTCAATTGTTTTTTACGGGTATTTGTGAGATTTTTATAAAAAAATTTCTATTTTTGTATATTTTAGCTATTGTTCTTCTTTTCCCACAGTGCTAAAATATTCCTATAATAATATTGAGACCCCCGCTATCAGACGTTTATTTCCCAAAAAGGATTTTGGGTAACGGACAATCGGTTATGACAGCGGTTTTCATGGAAGAAAGGAGGGGTCATCTTGAGTAATGCAGTTCTGAATCAGGTTTATAATTATTATCTGACGACTTATGCGCCGGGCGGCTCTTCCCAATACGACGCCCACAAGCGGAGCGAACTTCGCGGTGTTTACAATTCCATTATTAAAATGAATAAGGAATCTCCGGTTTACCTGCTGGATAACACACGCGAAACGAAAGAATTTGCCGTAAGCGTAAAAGAACAGGCCAGAGAACTGAAAAACACCATCTCTTCTTTAGGCGTAGCGGATCATGCGGCGCTTTTGAACAAAAAGACCGCTTATTCTTCAAACGAGGAGATTGCCGTTGCCAGGTATATCGGTTCTCAGAATACCGACGGATTATTCCCTGCAGAAATCCCCCCTGTATCTTTAGAAGTTCATTCGCTGGCTTCGGCACAGGTGAATCTAGGTACTTTTCTGCCTGACGGCAAGCCGTCGCTGGCGCCGGGTTCTTATTCTTTTGACGTCAATGTCAATGATATGAATTATGAATTCCAGTACAATATTAAGGAAGACGAGACGAACCTGGATATTCAAAAACGCCTTGAACGATTGATTAATTCCTCCAATATTGGATTGGAAGCCTCAATTATCGGCGATAATAATACAAGAAGCGCCTTGCGAATTACTTCTGCATCAACGGGACTTTCCACCGGAAGAAATAACAGCTTTTATATTTCGGATGATAATACCAGCAGGGAAAACGGAACGGTTTCTTACTTCGGACTGAATTATATGGCTATTGAACCGCGTAATGCGGAATTTACTTTAAACGGCCAGTCCCGCAGTTCTTCATCGAACAGCTTTACCGTCGAAAAAATGTTTGAAATAACCCTGACCGGGATCAGCGGCGAGGAAGATTCTCCCACTGTTATCGGCTTAAAAACGGATTTGGACTCTTTAACGGATAACGTGCATACGTTGGTAAACGGATATAATTCTTTTATTCAGGCTGCCAACAGATATTCCGATTCTCTTTCCCGCGGACGCAAGCTGGTAGGAGATATGAACGGACTTTCATTTATGTACAGAAACGATTTGGATGCCATGGGTGTTCGTACCAATAAAGACGGTACTCTATCCGTTGACGACGATTTGTTAAAACAATCCGTCTCGGAAGATCAGTCGGAAACTTCAATTCAGTCCGTAAAAGATTTTGCCGCTTCACTGCTGCGCAAAACAAATCAGATTTCGCTGAATCCGATGCAGTATGTAGACCGAATCATGGTATCCTATAAAAATCCTGGCAAAACGTTTATAACTCCATATGTTACAAGTCCCTACAGCGGGATGCTTTTTAACGGTTACTGTTAAAATTAAATCCGTGCAGCATCGCAAAATGCCGCACGGATTTTTATATTTGCTGTTCCGCCATAGTTAAAGCATCATCTATTACTTGATCCATATCATAATATTTATATTGTCCGAGCCTTCCGCCAAATAGTACATTCTTTTCATTTTTTATGGATTCTGCCAGTTTTTTGTACTGAGCGTATAGGATTTCGTTTCTTTTATCGTTTACCGGATAATAGGGCTCGTCTCCTTCTTTCCATGCCGCCGGATACTCTCTGGTTATGACCGTATCCGGCTGTGTTCCAAATTCAAAATGCTTGTGCTCAATAATCCTTGTGTAAGGAATCTCACGTTCCGTATAATTTACCACCGCATTCCCCTGATAATTATCACAGCCCTTCATAATTTCGGTTTCAAAGCGCAGAGAACGATATTCCAGTTTCCCCAGATAATAATCGAAATATTCGTCAATCATTCCCGTATACAATACTTTATCATAGGTAATCCGGTCCGCTCCTTTTTGCTCATTTTCCCTAAGAAACTTCTGATATGAAATTCCCGTAATCACAGGAATCCCATCTATAAGTTTTTCAATGAGGGAGGTATATCCCCCCTCCGGTATCCCCTGATAAGGATCGTTAAAATAATTATTATCGTAAGTAAAACGCAAGGGAAGCCTTTTGATTATAAAGGCCGGCAAATCTTTGCAGTCTCTGCCCCACTGCTTTTCGGTATAGCCTTTCACCAGCTTTTCATAAACGTCCCGGCCGGCAAGGGATAACGCCTGTTCTTCCAGGTTCTTCGGTTCCGCAATTCCAAGTTCTGCGATCTGCTCCGCGATAACCGATTTGGCTTCGGCCGGAGTCCTGATTCCCCACATCCGGCTGAAGGTGTTCATATTAAACGGAAGATTGTAGACTTCATCACGCCAGACGGCAATGGGACTGTTTACATAATGATTAAACCGCACAAACTGGTTAACATAATCCCATACTTTCCGATTGGAGGTATGAAAAATATGCGCACCATATTTATGAACATTAATGCCGGCAATCTTTTCCGTGTAGACATTCCCTCCGATATGATTCCTTTTCTCCAGCATGAGACAGCTTTTCTTTTTCTTTTTCATTTCGCTGGCAAAAACAGACCCAAATAAGCCGGTTCCGACCACTAAATAATCATAATGCATGCACTACTCCTTTTTACCGCCTTTTTTTCCTTTTGCCTTATACTTTTCTATTTGAACAAAATCATCCATCAACTCCAGTACTTTATCGCGGCCGGTCTGATTAAGCTTCACATAATACTGCATAACACGGTTCTCAAGAAGCTTGGCGCCCAGAGCCGTATCTCTCTCCAGAGAACTGAAATCTACCGGATTGAGACTGAGCTTATCACACATGCGAATGACGGTGCCGTACGCCATTCCTTCAATTCCCCTCTCTAAAGCGGTGACAAGCGTGCTGTAAGGAATTCCCATCTCAAGTGCAAACTGTCGTATACTTCTATACTGACTTAAAATTTCTTTTTTCAATACCTCTGCTTTTGTCATCGTTTGTACCTCCTAAATATATTCATACTAATAATATACGAGATTCTATAACGATTTTCAATGGGTATTTTTGATTTTTCTTGTATGCCCATATACGCCGTGTTACAATGATTTTGTTAATCTGTACATTGCAGACGGATTATATAACGGAGGACAAATAAAAAGAGTATTATGAAGATATTATTTTTAAACTGGAACAGTTTTGGAAATGAAGATATTATACCCGCATTTCGGGAACTTAACCACGAAGTCGTTCTCTATCCCTTTGCTAAAATCGTTTCCAATTATGACGAAAAATGGGAAAAGGAATTTTCTTCGGCGCTGCGTTCCCTCGTCCCCGACTTTGTTTTTTCTTTCGCCTACTTTCCCATTGTGTCCAAAGTATGCCAGTCGGAAAAAATCTTATATCTATCGTGGGTTTATGACAGTCCGCAAGTGGCGCTTTATTCTTATACCATGATCAACAGCTGTAACCGTGTCTTCATTTTTGATAAAGAGCTTTGTATGAGTTTTATCCGTTCAGGCTTTAAAAATATCTTTTACCTGCCCATGGCTGCCAACACCGCACGCCTGAACGCTATGCTTGCGGCACAGTCTCCGGCCATTGCTTCCAGATACAAAAGCAATATATCCTTTGTCGGTTCTTTATACTCCGAACCAAAGCATAACCTGTACAGCCGCCTGACGTCTATCCGCCCATACGTTAAAGGTTACCTGGATGGATTAATCCATGCGCAGCTGGCGGTATACGGATTCAATTTTATAGAAGATGCCCTGACCCCGCAGATTCTGGAAGAACTGCTCCGATCGGATTATCCCATGCACCCTCATTCCACCGGTGTGGAAAGCAGTCAGTATCTCTATGCACAGTATGTCCTGAACCGCCGGGTTACTTCTCTGGAACGCGAAAAAATTTTACGTCTGCTTGGCACTCTGACAAACGTGGATCTATATACCCATGATTCTAACGTCCGCCTGGAAGGAGTTTCCAACCACGGACCTGTAGATTATTACGATACAATGCCTTATGTATTTGGTAACAGCAAGATTAATCTTAATATTTCGCTGCGCAGCATTAAAAGCGGTATTCCCCTGCGCGCTTTTGACATAATGGGCTGCCGCGGCTTTCTGCTAAGCAATTATCAGTCTGATTTTCTGGATTTTTTTATTCCCGGAGAAGACTTTGTTTTTTATGAATCCATAGAACATGCCGGAAAACTGGCCGAATACTATTTAAAACACGACGACGAACGGGACGCGATACGGACGAACGGGCATAAGAAGATTCTAGCGGGACATACTTACAGGCACCGGCTGGAAGAAATGTTTTCCGTGCTCTGACCACATTCCGCTTTGGTTACCATCAAAACCGCATTCCTTCCCGGTTCAGCTTCACCAGTTCTGTTATGACCTCCGCTGCGGCGCTATTATTCAGAGCCCCGGCAGGCTCATCGGCAAACAGAATATCCTCTTTTGATGTTAGTCGGTAGTGTTGTTTTATCATTGCGGCTTTATCCTGTCAAATATATTTTCCTTCTGGGAAAGTCCGGGTGTCAGCGGCTTTTTAGTATATCTGACGCTTCTTCCTCCGTAATTTTACCGCACTTTATCATTCTATTCAGAACAACCGACATTCTTCTTTCTGCAAGCTCCATATTCTTATCAAGAGAATATACCGACGGCGCATTGGGAATTCCGGCAAGCATTATGGCTTCATAGTCTGTCAATTCCTTCGGATCTTTTTGAAAATATCCCTGTGAGGCGTCATAAATCCCGTAATATCCGCTTCCAAAATAAATAGAATTCACATAGATTTCAAAGAGTTCCCGCTTAGTATATTCCTTTTCCAGCGCCAGCGCCGCAAAAATTTCCGCAAATTTCCGTTCAATTCTTTTTTCCTGTGTAAACAATTCATTTTTTGCAATCTGCTGTGTAATCGTGCTTCCGCCTTCAGCAAATGACAGGGTTCTCAGATCCGTCCATACGGCTCTGGCAATCGCCCATATATCTATGCCGCAATGGTTTTCAAAACGCTTGTCCTCCGCAGATATTACAGCATCTATGTAAACAGCGGGTAAATCTTCATATTTTATGAAGCTCTCCCTGCTTCTTATGGTATCGGCTATCATTGCAACGGATTTTTCTTTTATCGCAGCCTGATACATCCGGTAACCTTTCTCGGCAAAAACTGCGCCTGCTGCCGCCCCAAGAAGCAGAACGGTTACACACATGCAAAATAATATATTTCTTACGTACCTTAACGCCCGTTTTCTGATTGTACCTTTCACTGTATCATCTCCTCTTTCTACTATGTATTGTATCATATCAACCTTACATACAGATAGTTTTCATCTTACATTTTTGTAAGAATCATTCACAGGAGCTTATTACCAATCCCATCTCTTTAATTTTTCTGATTTACAGCTTTCTCATTCTACAACATTCCCTTCATAATACACCCTGCTTCCACCGGAAATCGCACTGGTAGAAGCTGTAATGACTGTTTCGTCGGTTGGAAGTCCTCTGACCGCACAGTATTCCTCATTGGAATTTAACAGATCAACAGACATTCTGTATGCGGCATACCCGTTTCCAAGTACACTGTCCTCCTCCTGCAATACCAGAACATAATAACCTAAAGAATCTTTCCGTAAAGCTGCTGCAGGGATGATTGTGTCATACTGCTCACTCTCCTTTTCAATCGTTACCTTTGCTTTCTTTCCGGCAAGTTCCTGATTCTCTGAGATAATCAGAATTTCCGCCTGATACCCTGTTTTATTCTGGTCTGCATAAGACACCACTGACCGGACGTTTCCGTTAAAATTCTTATTTAAGTTTGTAACCTGAACATTTACCACGCTTTCTCTATCTACGTAATCCAACTGATCTTCCGTCACAAATACTGTGACAGTCCATTCTTCCGATTTTTCGGCAATCCCATAAAGAATGATGTTCTGCATGGATGATACATACATTCCTTTTTTCACTCCAATGGAAGTGACAATTCCGTTTTTTTCTGCCACAATCTCATGCAGTTCCTCTGCCCCGGCAAGTTCAAATTTCATCAGGCATTGACCCTTTTCCACTTCCTCACCGGACTGCACCAAAATTTCTTTTACCCTGCCATCTACATCCGAATAAACAGATTCCATGCGGGAATAAGACACGTATGCCGAGCCTTCCACAGTGAAACTTAACTTTCCCTGCTTTGGTGTTGCAACAGACACCACCGGAAGCCGACCATTATAAATAGATTTTGAGAAAAATGTTAAAAGTAATACAATCCCTGCAAATATCCCAAACACCTTTGCAAAATTTTTATTATTTTGTTCCATCAGCTTTTCCTTTCTTTTACCCCTTGATTCCTGTGATTGCTATACCCTGT
>ERZ779637.1273-NODE-1273-length-11043-cov-7.455770_pt1 | contig 11043 bp, 10 predicted proteins | sample MGYA00514196_ERZ779637 | MGnify/ENA primary metagenome ERZ779637 (study PRJEB29562, sample SAMEA4376700) | mouse gut metagenome | isolation source: Cecum | study: EMG produced TPA metagenomics assembly of the A DSS colitis mouse model was used to assess the... | reverse complement strand
ATTGCATCGGAGCATTTGGAGATTTTGACGAAGAACCCTTATGAAATCATGGGGAAAATCAAAAATGCGGGGGCGGTTTTCCTTGGGGAATATTCTTCCGAGCCTTTGGGTGATTATTTTGCGGGACCGAATCATATCCTTCCGACCAACGGGACGGCGAAATTTTTCTCCCCGTTAAATGTGGATGATTTTATGAAGAAGACGAGCATTATTTCTTATTCCAGGGAGGCTTTGGAGTCCGTCCATACGGATATCGAGCGGTTTGCCGAAAGCGAAGGACTGACGGCACACGCCAATTCCATCCGTGTGCGGTTTGAATAGGCATTTTGGGTTTTTGGCAGGGATAAAAACAGGGAATGGAGGCCGGTTTTCCATGAAGGAGTGTAGACAGGATAAGGAATACGGAATCATAAACGGGGAAAAGAAGAACAGGCAGGCAGAGGTAAAGCGCAGGACGAAGGAAACGGACATTTCGGTTATGCTGGATTTGGACGGCACCGGAAAGGGCAGCATCGATACGGGCATCGGTTTTTTTGACCATATGCTGGAAGGGTTTGCAAAACACGGTTTTTTCGACCTGCGGGTGAAGGTGGAAGGGGATTTGGAAGTGGACGGACACCATACCGTGGAAGATACCGGAATCGTACTCGGTACGGCGCTCCGGGAAGCGCTGGGGGACAAGGTGGGCATCAAAAGGTACGGCTCCTTTCTCCTGCCGATGGACGACGCGCTTGCCCTGTGTGCCGTCGACTTGTGCGGGCGCCCTTATTTTGACTATCAGTGCGGTTTTACGGCGGAAAAAATCGGGGAGTTGGACACGGAGTTAATCCGGGAATTTTTCTATGCGGTTTCTTATTCTGCAGGCATGAACCTGCACATAAAGATGCTGTCCGGTATTAATAACCACCATATGGCGGAGGCTGCGTTCAAAGCGTTTGCCAAGGCGTTGGACGAGGCGGTAACGAAAGACACAAGGATTACGGAAGTACTCAGCACAAAAGGAAGCCTGTGAGAAAGCTGCTTTGCCGGACTGTAAAAATTACATCCGGCAGAAAATGCTTTTGGATTTGCGGATGGCACGAAAGGATACGGAGAAGGGAAAGGAGAATTACGAATGAGCAGTCAGTATAAGAGGTTGGTACCCTGCATTTATCTGTATAAGGGAAACGCGGTAAGGGATTTTAAGGATACCACGGTGGTGGATACCAATCCGGTGCAGCTTGCCAAATTTTACAGCGACAATAATGCGGATGAGATTTTGGTGTTCGACCTGTCAAACGGGGATGCGGAGCACGAGGAGGCGTTGGATACCATAAAGAAAATCTGTAACGAAACGGAGGTTCCCGTCACCGGCGCCGGCAACGTACACCGCATGGAAGACATTAAAAAGCTGTTGTATGCGGGCTGCAGGAAGGCGGCGCTCAATTATTCCAAACAGGGAAACATTGAAATTACGGAGGAAGTTTCCAAGAAGTTCGGCAAGGAGAAGATTGCGGCATGTTATGCGGATACGCAGACCATCCTGGAGCACAGGGGGTTTATTGAAGAATATGTGGATGAACTGATTCTCGTGAAGGCTTCCGCCTTAAGGGAAAGCGTGGACAAATGGGACGGGGAAGCGAAGATACTGGCGCTTTTGCCGGAAGTTTCTTTGGATAAGCTGATGGAAATTCTGTCCTATCCCGTTATCGGCGGCATAACGGGGTATGCCATAGATGAAAACGCAAAGGAACTGCCTGCCATCAAGTCCTTATGCCAGGGTAACGGGATTAAGGTCAATACATTGGAATCCGTGTACCAGTGGTCGGATTTTAAGAAAAATTCCGACGGTCATGTGACGGTGGTGGTGCAGGATTACAAAACGGATGAGGTGCTCATGGTTGCCTACATGAACGAGGAGGCTTACGAAACCACCATCCGTACCGGAAAAATGACATATTTCAGCCGCAGCCGGAATGAACTTTGGATTAAGGGAAATACCAGCGGGCATTTCCAGTACGTGAAATCGCTGACGGCGGACTGCGATATGGATACCATACTGGCGAAGGTTTCCCAGGTGGGCGCGGCGTGCCATACCGGAAGCCATTCCTGTTTTTTCCATGAAATTTATAAAAAGGATTATGAGGAAACCAATCCCCTTAAGGTGCTGGAATCCGTCATGGGTGTGATTAAGGACCGGAAAATACACCCGAAGGAAGGCTCGTACACCAATTACCTGTTTGATAAAGGAATTGACAAAATCCTTAAGAAACTGGGAGAGGAAGCGACGGAAATCGTCATTGCCTCCAAGAATCCCAACCCGAACGAAATCAAATACGAGATTTCCGATTTCCTCTACCATATGATGGTGCTTATGGTGGAAAAAGGGGTTTCCTGGGAGGAAATCGTGGAAGAACTGGCGAAGCGGTAATGCGGATGTGCTTTTACCGAAAAATGGGCGAGTTTTTTGGGAGAACAAGTGACAGGTCAAAAATCAAATGACATTTTCACCATGTTCGAGGGCAGGCATTGGAAGTTATAGTTCTGATAAGAACGCAATGATACTTTCACTTATTGCTTTGTACTCATAATCGTGGACATAATGCGGGCAGTTTAATTCTATATATTCCCCTTCATCGACCTGTGAAATATATTCGGTTGGAATTTTTCGCCATGTTTCTTTATCAAAGCCTGTTCCGCCAGAACCGTCTGAAATGAATAACAGCATCGGAAGTTGCGGGATTCCCAGGCTGCTTACCGTTTCAGCGTTTTTCTTTACCCATTCAGTCTCGTTTATCATAGTCGTGGTTGCCGTCCGGGTGTAGAAAACAGCTTTATAGATTTCTTTTTCTTTCTCCGATAATGTGCCGTACTTTACGGCATCGCTATCCGAAAGCCTTGGAACAAAACGGGTAACACCTATGTTTGCCGCCCAACTTGCAATACGCATAAGCGGAATATTTATGCTCATGTTATCATAATACTTTGGTATCGCCATATCAAGTCCAATAATTGCAGATACCTCATCAGGATATTTCTGCGCCCAATATAGGGCTTCAAGTCCTGACATGGAGTGGGGACAAAGGACATAGGGCGCATTTAATCCTGCGGCGGCAAGAGCGGTTCTTGTGTCTTCGAGTATAGAATCAATGTCTCTATCTTTATCGACAACATCGCTGAAACCGTATCCGAATTTCTCTACAACGGCAATCTGATAATTATCACTTAAAAGAGAATAGAGGGATTTAAAATCCAGTATGGGAGAACAAGTCCCCCCGCCTGACATAAAAATAAGCGTTGTATCGCCGGTTCCTTCAACATAGATACTCATATTGTGTCCGTCAACTTCAACCATCTGTCCCAGTGGCAAACGCAATTCCGTTTCTTTTTTCAAGCAGATTTGATGATTGATGTATGTGATAAGCAGCAATAGAAGCACTGCGGCAATCACAATAAGAATTATTACACTGATTTTTTTCCTCTTTCTCATAGCGTTCCTCCAAAGAAACTTCGGTTTGTCTGATACTGAATTGCCAATTCCCATTATATGATTTCCAGGCTTAAAGTGCAATGGTTTATCTGTATTCCCCGCGTTCTGTTTGCCTGTCCCGGATTTTCCGTGTTTCGTTTCCGGCAGGTTTGGACTTACAGAGAATTCATATGTGCCTTTACAGGTACTTGTATTAAAATGGAAAATTTTGTAATATAATAAAATAATTGAAAGGGTATAAAAATTGCATATTTGTTTGCCGCACAGAAATGGATGAGTGTTTAAGACGGTTTTCCGTAAACAGTTTATGATACGGAGGGAAGCCTTTTCAAACACTTTTTTGCGTGGGAATTGTCCAGGGGAATTTTGACGGGAGTATAGATGAAATTTGAATGGGATGCGGGCGGAAAGGATTTGATTCTGTTATGATGAAATTGCTGTTAACGGGTATTTTTTTAACGGAGCTTGTAAAGTATGGTGTGTGGTTTAAAGGGATTTATGGTCTTTCGTTTTCGAGACGGCGTTGGGGGAGTGCTGTTGCCGGGATATATATTTTTTTGATAGGTGCGGAAGTAGTGAATCAGAATACATTAATATTATTATGGACTTTCACAGTGCTTCTGATATATGGCATTATGATTGAATGTAATATTGGAGAAAGAGGAGTAAATGTCATACAAGCATTTTTAATAAACATTTGTTTAAGTGAAATAATGAGTACATTTATTAGGGTAGTATTTGGGATTGGTTGGTGGCAAAGTAAGACGGAATTGAAAATATATTATTTGGTAGGTAATGTATTGGTAATTATAATATTACTAATCATTTTTGGTTTGAGGAAGAATATTAAGTTTAAGTATGATAAGAAAAAGTACCAGTTATGGCAAGTAGTTATGTATGCTGGAATTTTAGTTATGGGAACGGTAATATTTTTAACGGTAAATGGGTTCCAAAATATGGCGCGTTATGTAGAAGACAATGAAATAGGTAAATTTTCCTTATTTGTATCCTTTGTCTCATTTATTTGCTTAGCCTGTTTGGTGATGATAATAACATATATGTTTAGTGAGAATAAAAGATATAAGTTATACATGGAAAAAGATATGCTGCTGTTGGATACCCAAAGAAATATGTATGAAATAATGCTTGCCAAAAATACTGAAACAAAAAAATTCCGTCATGACATACACAATCATTTGCTATGTTTAACTGAATTGGTAGATAACGGAAATTTGGAAAAGGTGAAAGATTATATAATAGGGATAGAAGGTAATTTATATTCCAATTATAACAAGGTATACTTAGTTGGTAATAGTGTGATAGATGTTGTATTAAACTACTATATTTCAATGCTGGAAAAGGAAGTAAGGATAAATGTAGAAGGTAATTGTCCAAAAGATATCAAAATGAATGATGTGGATTTATGTATTGTAATATCTAATCTTGTACAAAATGCTGAAGAAGCATTGAATAAAAATTTTATGGAAGACAAATTTTTAGAAATTAAGTTTCAAAGTATAAAAGGATATTTAAATATTCAAATAAGAAACAGCGTACCAAGTAATCTGTTAGATTTTGACTACATGACTAAAATGCCAAAAACAACAAAGGAGAACAAGCCGGAACATGGTATTGGGGTAAAAAATGTAAAAGATACCGTTGAGAAAAATGGAGGATTATTTGAAATGAAAGTTAATTCTGAGGAATTTGCAGTTAATGTAATGATCCCTTTGCTGGATGAATAGATTGTATGCCAATTACGGTGTTATGCAACCATTAACAGAGAGTGTATTGAAGGCAATATGCCTCTATGTTAATTTATAGAAAAAGGAGGCGAATGTCCGATGTTTTCTACGTATAGCGCATTAGATGAAATTTGGCAATGGATTTTAGGTATTTTTTAAAATGCAATGTAACTCATTATCAGAAGTAAAACGGGGATACTGGCATACCGCCAGTAATACATTGGGCTGTTTAACATAAAAAGGCTTTTCTGTCTGTTCCCATCCGTAACCGATACGGAAGGGGACATTCGGAAAAGCCTTTCTTTTTGCCTTACATGGACTTTAAAAAGTTTTGGATTTAATCCCGGGAATGCCATTGCCGTTTGGCGCTTCCTCCTGTTGCCGGCTTATTTCGGCCTTACCGTCAGGTTTACGATATGCCCGTCCGGCGTTGCCTCGCGTACCGTGGCGATTGCATAAATCATGGTATGGGAATACGTAACATAAAGGATATACTGGAGAAGAATGGAGGGGTATTAAATATAGATGTAAATGCATGTGAGTTTACGGTAAATGATTATGTTACCTTTGGAGTTATAAAACTTGCGTGGGAGCTTCGGAACGAGAGCCGACATCGGAACAGGCAACAAGGCAGAACGAAGCGGAGGGTGGAAGAAATTATGTGAATTTAATTGTAAAGGCAGGCATTTTTTTGTATAATTAAAGTGTGGCAGGAGTAAGCTATATCACACATTTTTCCACAGATTTTAAGAAACCGAGGTGATAAGGTGTCGGACGATGCAAAACAAACGCAGGAAGTTAAAGTAAAGCGTACCGCAAAGAACAGTGTGTTTTTAGACCTTTTCCAAGATAAAAAGAATTTGTTGAAACTGTATAAAACATTGCACCCGGAGGATACGGATGCAACAGAGGACACGCTGGATATTGTTGTATTTAGCACAAAGTTACCATGAATATTTTGAGCGAACCAGTCAGAGTTTATATAAAAGCAAGAAAGTGAAAATGCCGAAGCCTGAACTTTATGTGATTTTTACAGGAAATAAAGGCAGAAAACCCGACACAATATCGTTATCCAAAGAATTTTTTAACGGTGAAGATATTGATATTGAGATAAAAGCCAAAGTCATATATGAGAGCGATAAGGACAATATAATCAACGAATACATTGTTTTTTGCAAAGTTTTTAACGAGCAGATAAAAGAGCATGGAATGACAAAACAGGCGGTTACAGAAACAATCCGTATATGCAAGGACAGGAACATCTTAAAACAGTATCTAAGCAGCAAGGAAGTGGAGGTAGTAACGATTATGATGAGTTTATTTGATGATGAACAGATTATGAAGTCTTTTATCAAGAGCGAAAGACATGATGCAGAAAGAGCAATGGCGGAACAGCTAATAAGAAAAGGCAAAATGACACTTGAAGAAATTGCAGATTGTGTATCTACATTGTCATTTGATGAATTAAAAGAAATCGAAGCTGAAATTATGCAGTTAGCATAACCGGTAAAATAATTTAATAGAAAATAACAGCTGAACTATTCAAAGAGTTATTATTGAATCATATGGAATGCATATGATAGCCTTAAAAAAAGGCTTTTCTGTCTGTTCCCATCCGTAACCGATACGGAAGGGGACATTCGGAAAAGCCTTTCTTTTTGCCTTACATGGACTTTAAAAAGTTTTGGATTTAATCCCGGGAATGCCATTGCCGTTTGGCGCTTCCTCCTGTTGCCGGCTTATTTCGGCCTTACCGTCAGGTTTACGATATGCCCGTCCGGCGTTGCCTCGCGTACCGTGGCGATTGCCATGATATGGTAGCCGCCAAAATTGGCGATGAATTCCGCCTGCGTATCGTTTACGACTTCCGCGTCCGCGATGGAGTACCTGCGGAAAAGAAACTTGTTGCGGAAGAACATGTTAATGGCTTCCTTGCCGTACAGATGATATTCCGGCTGTGCGGAGTTGTTGGAACAGTAATCGTTTAATACACCGTCGTCGGTGAAAAGGTTGCCCAAAGCGGCAAAATCCTTATTTTCCATGGTTTCCACGTATTTTTCAATCGGTCTCATTTATGTATCCCTCCTTTGATTGTTGGTTAATATACTTTTTCGGAATTGAGCAGGGCATCGGTCCCGCCGTCTACGAACATCACATTTCCATTGACCCCTTTTGCGGCGGGGGAGGAGAGGAACACGATAACCTCTGCGATTTCTTCAGGGTCCATCAGCGTTTCCTGTCCGTATTTGGTGGGAATCGGGAGTGCGTTCAATGCCATTTTCGCCGAAGTGCTCATAGTAGCTGTCATGGCTGTATTGACATTGCCGGGAGCGACCGCATTGATGCGGACACCGTTGGCTGCCCATGAGGAGGATATTCTCCTGACCCAGCGTGCAAGGGCGTATTTGGTGGATACATAGAGACTGTTGCCGTCGCTTAAATTGCTGCTGTCCAGTTCTTTGATCAGGTTTAAAACCCTTCTTTCATCGCCGATGTTGTTTAACAGATCCACGTAATCCATTCGTCCCGCACCCTGCGAAATCGTGTTGGACGTGGTGACCACGCAGTTTCCGTGTTTCATTTTTAACAGGTCATAGACGCCGTTTGCCAAAGTGACGGTTCCGAAATAGTTTAAGGAAATGATGAGCGAAAGGTTGCCGCAGGCGCCCGATACGCCGGCGTTGCAAATCATGCCGTCCAGTCCGTCGGGACACATTTCATGCAGTTTGGCAATGGCTTCACTCCTTCCTTCCGGGGAAGCCAGGTTGACGCAGATATCGCCGTCTTTTAAGTCGATGTTAATGACCCTGTGTCCCCGTTCCTTTAACAGTTCCACTGTTTTTGCCCCAATCCCGCTGGAGCCTCCCGTAATTGCAAATACACCCATTTCTGATATCCTCCTTTTGTTTGGACCGCTTGTTCAAGTGGTTGTTTACATCCTTCATGTTTCCCATTATAATCAAAAGTGAACTCTTTTAAATAACCAAAATAAGAAAAAAGAAGGATATCAGATTATGCTGACCTATGATTTGGAGAAACGTGGGGAACAGACGCTGTACGGATATTTATACGAGCGCATCCGCAGCGACATTTTAAGCGGAAGGATTCAGCCGGACGAAAAGCTCCCCTCCAAAAGAACCTTGGCGAAAAATATGGAAATCAGTGTCAAAACCGTGGAAAATGCATATGAGCAGCTTTTGGTGGAGGGTTATGTGAGGGCGGAGGAAAAGCGGGGATATTTTGCCAATGCAATGGAAGGAGGAAACGCCGTCCGGAAATCTGCGGACAATCCGACAGAAGAAGACATGGAGATACACGGGGCGCAAGCGCGTGGAAAAGAGGAATGGTTTGCCGATTTTACTTCCAATTATAAAGTATACGAAAAGTTTCCTTTTTCCACATGGGCAAAAATCATGCGGGAAACCCTGTCCTATCATGACATGGAGCTTTTGGAAATGGTTCCGACGCTTGGAATAGAGCCCCTGCGGGAAGAAATTGCCAAACACCTATATGCGTTCCGGGGAATGGATGTTTCGCCGCAGCAGATTGTGGTGGGAGCCGGCACGGAATACCTGTATGGCAGGCTGATTCAACTGCTTGGGCGGGACGGTATCTATGCGTTGGAAAATCCCGGCTACCTGAAAATGACAAGACTGTATAAAAACCATGGGCTTTCCTACCGCTATGTGGACATCGACGGGAAGGGAATCCGTCTGGATGCGCTGCGTAAGAGCGGGGCGAATGTGGTGCATGTGTCGCCGGGACATCATTTTCCGGTGGGATTTGTCATGCCGGTGGCAAGGCGGCAGGAACTGCTAAACTGGGCAGGGGAGGAAAGGGGCAGGTATATCATTGAGGACGATTATGACAGTGAATTCCGGCTGAACGTGAAACCCGTTCCGGCGATGCAGACGCTGGATACGGACCACCGGGTGATTTACCTGAATACTTTTTCCCGTACCCTGTTTCCCTCCGTGCGGGTGGGGTATATGGTATTGCCGCCGAAACTGGTGGAACGGTATTTGGAAACCGTCAGCTTCTATTCCTGCAGCGTGTCCGCAGTGGAACAGTATGCGCTGGCCTCCTTTATGGAAAAGGGATATTTTGAACGCCATATCCGCCGGATGAAGCTGTATTATAAGGAAAAAAGGAACGGGCTTTTGGCGGAGTTAAAACGGATGCCCTTATGGGAAAGATGTACGCTCATAGAGGAAAACGCGGGGACGAGGTTTCTTCTGCGGGTGGATACGCCCCTGACGGACAGCCAGATTAAATGGTGTGCCGCCGGACGGGGGCTTAACCTTTCCTGCCTGTCGGAATACTGCCGCGGGCAGGCGGAAGAAATGAGGGGTATCCTTTTAATCAGTTACGGGGATATCCCGGAAGGGCGGATGAGGGAAGCCGTGGGGAGACTGTCCGCCGTGTTCGGATAATCTCCCTATGACATGTCGGAAAGCGGCATCCACGAAAAGACCATGGGAAACGGAGCCGTGCGGGTACGGCACTTGGCTCATTGCCCGCAGGAATAAAAATCCTTCAGGTAAGAGACACGGGAGGACATATTGGCAATCATGGCGTCCGCCAGCGTAAGCGCTGCCATCGCTTCCACGACGACGACCGCGCGGGGAACGATGATGGGGTCGTGCCTTCCCTTGATTTGGATGCGGATATTTTCCCCTGCGGTATTCACCGTTTCCTGTTCGGTGAAAATGGAAGGGGTGGGTTTTACATAAGCGCGCAGGACGATTTCACTGCCGTCGCTGATGCCGCCGAGGATACCGCCTGCATGGTTTGTTTTTTTCGTGATGGTTCCGTCTGCCGCCGCGGTAAAGCAATCGTTGTTGGCAGACCCGTTTGCCGTGCTGACCAGACAGCCGTCCCCGATTTCAAATGCTTTGACCGCGCCGATGGACATGACGGCTTTGGCGAGGTTGGCGTCCAGCTTTTCAAAAACCGGTTCGCCGAGACCGGCAGGAACACCGTTTATACGGCATTCGATAACGCCGCCGGCAGAATCCCTGTTTTCCATGCAGGCTGCCAAATATTCCTCTGCCTTCCGGCTGGCTCCATAATCAGGCATACAGGTGGGGGTGGAAGCAATGGCTTCCTTTTGGAAAGCGCCCATGTCCGCCGTCACGGGACCGATGGCTTTGGTATAAGTGAGGATTCCGATGCCCAGCTCTTTTAACAGCTTTGCCGCAACGGCGCCGGCGGCGACCCTGCCGATGGTTTCCCGCCCGGAGGAACGACCGCCTCCCCGGTAATCGCGGAAACCATATTTCCGGTCAAAGGTGTAATCCGCATGTCCGGGACGGTAATAAGAAGCGATTTCGCTGTAATCGCCGGAACGCTGGGACGTGTTCCTTACCAACAGGGAAATGGGGGTGCCGGTAGTGCGTCCCTCGAAAGTACCGGAAAGGATTTCCACGGCATCGTCTTCCTTGCGCGGGGTGGATAATCTGCTTTGGCCGGGCTTGCGGCGGTCCAGATACACCTGGATATCTTCCACGGACAGGGGAAGGCCGGCGGGACAACCGTCGATAACCACGCCAAGTGCTTTGCCGTGGGATTCTCCCCATGTGGTTATTTTAAAAAAGGTATTAAAGGTTGAACCTGACATATGTTTGCTCCTTTTCATGCATATTCCTGCGGTGTTTTTTGACAAGGGTATTATACTCCCGTTGGGGGAAAACGGCAAGAAGCAAGGTGGCAGTTCAGGCTGAAATGTGATGTTTTGGGGTGAGGGTGGGACGCAAAAGCCGGGAGTACAACCCCCTGCCCGCTTTCTCCCTGCCTCTCTGTGCTTCCCCTGCCGGTATCTGTTCAAAC
>ERZ779637.1271-NODE-1271-length-11051-cov-7.260458_pt1 | contig 11051 bp, 8 predicted proteins | sample MGYA00514196_ERZ779637 | MGnify/ENA primary metagenome ERZ779637 (study PRJEB29562, sample SAMEA4376700) | mouse gut metagenome | isolation source: Cecum | study: EMG produced TPA metagenomics assembly of the A DSS colitis mouse model was used to assess the... | reverse complement strand
GGTGGAAGAAGCTTCTATGGTGTTATCGTTAGTGAAAGGATACAATATTTCTTACCCGATCTTTTTGGATGTGGAATCCAGCGGCGGCCGGGGAGACGGTATCAGTAAAGAAACGAGAACGGCCGTATGCAGGGCGTTTTGCCAGACCATAAAGAATTCCGGTTATGCGGCGGGTATCTATGCCAATAAAACATGGCTTAATGAACGTATAGATTCCGGACAACTCGGCGCATACAGGATCTGGCTTGCCCAGTATGCTTCCAAACCCACCTATGCCGGACGTTATGATATCTGGCAGTATTCTTCAAAGGGACAGGTCAGCGGAATTAAAGGAAATGTAGATCTGAATTTAAGCTATATGGGATATTAGACGAGAACAGTAAGCGGATATTTTTCGATGAATTTGCGGAAAATATCCGTTTTTTAACGGACACGGCAGGGAATACTATTTTGATGGGAAGCGGATGTATCTTTGATGCAAGTAAAAATTAGAATTGTCAATATGGTAATAATTGTTTATAATAAAAAAGAATATGCCCGCTATGCAGGCAGAAAATCGGAGGTTTTACGCCATGAGAACTTATTTGGTAACCGGCGGCGCCGGATTTATCGGATCAAATTATATTCACTATATGTTTGAAAAGTATGGGGAGCAGATCCGCATCATTAACGTTGACGCGTTGACATATGCGGGAAATCTGGAAAATCTGAAAGATATCGAAGACCGATCCAATTATACATTTGTGAAAGCGGATATTTGTGATAAAGAAGCCATAAACCGGATTTTTATCGAAAATAAAATTGACCGTGTCGTTCATTTCGCAGCCGAAAGCCACGTGGACCGCAGTATCCGGGAACCGGAAATATTTATTCGCACGAATGTGCTGGGGACTGCCGTGATGTTGAACTGCGCAAAAGCGGCGTGGGAAAAGGAAGACGGTTCTTACAAAGAGGGCAAGAGGTTCCTTCATGTATCGACCGACGAGGTGTACGGCTCTCTCGATGAAGACGGCGGTTATTTTTATGAGACGACGCCTTATGCGCCTCACAGTCCCTATTCGGCAAGCAAGGCCGGTTCGGACATGCTGGTAAAATCTTATATGGATACGTATCATTTTCCGGCCAATATAACGAATTGTTCCAATAATTACGGACCTTTTCAGTTCCCCGAGAAATTAATTCCGCTGATTATTAACAACGCTTTATCGGGTAAGAAGCTTCCGGTGTACGGCGACGGCAGGAATGTGCGTGACTGGCTGTATGTAATGGATCACGCAAAGGCCATCGATATGGTTATGGAAAAAGGCCGGCTGTTTGAAACCTACAATATCGGCGGCCATAATGAAAAGCAGAACATTGAGATTATCCACATGATCATAGAGACCCTGCAGGAGATGCTTCCCGATTCCGATCCCAGAAAAGCGAAGGTAACGAAGGAACTGATTACCTTCGTAGAGGACAGGAAGGGGCATGACAGACGTTACGCCATCGCACCCGATAAAATTAAGGCTGAGATCGGATGGGAGCCGGAAACCATGTTTAAAGAAGGCATCCGTAAAACGATTCAGTGGTTCTTTGAACATGAGGAATGGATGAAACATGTAACCAGCGGCGATTATCAGAAATATTACCGGGAAATGTACAGGGAAGACTGATTACGCCTGCCGTAGCAGGTAACAGAAAGGACAGGCTTATGAAAGGAATTATTTTGGCGGGCGGCTCCGGCACCAGGCTTTATCCGCTTACGAAAGCAATTTCAAAGCAAATTATGCCGGTATATGACAAACCCATGATTTACTATCCTTTGTCTACACTGATGCTGGCCGGGATCCGTGAGATTTTAATTATTTCCACGCCCAGGGATCTGCCGGTTTTTGAAGAACTGCTTGGAAGCGGGGAACAGCTGGGATTGCAGATTCACTATGCCGTTCAGGAAACGCCCAGAGGTCTTGCGGATGCTTTTCTAATCGGCGCGGATTTTATCGGTAAGGACAGCGTGGCTCTGGTTCTGGGGGATAATATATTTTACGGACAGAGTTTTTCAAGAGTACTCAGAGAGGTTGCTTCCCGGGAAAAAGGGGCTACGATTTTCGGTTATTACGTCAGAGATCCGAGGGAATATGGTGTTGTGGAATTTGACGAGACGGGAAAAGCATTGTCCATTGAAGAAAAACCGGAGCATCCCAAAAGTAATTATGCGGTTCCCGGCCTGTATTTTTATGACAATGATGTGGTGGAGATTGCGGCAGGCGTGAAGCCATCCGCCCGGGGCGAAATTGAGATTACCAGCATTAATAATGAATATTTAAGACGCGGTACGCTGCGTGTGGAGACTCTTGGGAGAGGCTTTGCATGGCTGGATACCGGGAACCACGATTCGCTTCTGGACGCGGCGGATTTTGTGTCGGCATTTCAGAAAAGGCAGGGGCTTTATATATCCTGTATTGAAGAGATCGCTTATAAACGCGGTTTTATAAGCAGGGAGCAGCTGCTTAGCCTTGCGGAGCCGCTTATGAAAACGGATTACGGAAAGTACATGGTAGAGGTTGCAAATGGACTCTAAATTGAAAAGACTGACCATTTCCTGCATGGTATTTCTGACATTACTGGTGCTTCTTTTTGTGGTATATTTGAATCGTTCCAGACTGGAACGGAGAGAAGATTCCCAGGATGAACAGAATTCGCAGCAGGTTGCGCAGGAACAGAAGGAAACCTTTGAGGGAACCCGGATCGGAAACGATTTATCCGCATTTTTGAATGATGAAGCGTTTTTTGATAAAGAAAAATCAAAATATGAGCAGTATCTGGAACAGAAAAACACGCTTTCCATGATTCTGACATCCATTGAGAAGGATCTTCGAATTAAGATCGTGAATTTTGACGGCAATGTGGTTACCGGCGAGTCGTTTACGGTGGACGTGGCCGGAAAGGGCGAGTATACGGATACCGATCAGGACGGAATAATTTATATTCCTTATCTGAAATCCGGCGATTATATGGTTTCCCTGCAAAAACAGGAGGGCTATACGGTTCCCGAAAACGCCGCCCGGGTGAATGTAAAGGAGCAGGTGGAGTATATCGCTATTGAAGATATTTCCATGCTGATTAAGACGGAAGACGAGATTGATCCGTCGGTGGACGATACCGAGCTGAAAGATGTCAGCGACGATACGGACAGAACCGAAGTAAAGAAGCTCCGCTCTCCGGATGAAAACGCGCATATCGGAATCGACGTATCCAAATGGAACAGGGATATCGATTGGGAAAAGGTAAAGGAAGCCGGAGTGGAATTTGTAATTATCCGCTGCGGTTACCGGGGATCGACGACCGGAAGCCTGGTTATAGATCCTTATTTTGAAAAAAACATGCACGGAGCCCAGGCGGCGGGATTGAACGTAGGCGTTTATTTCTTTACCCAGGCAATTAACGAAGTGGAAGCCGTGGAAGAGGCGAGCATGGTGTTAAGTCTGATCGAGAATCAATACCTTACGTATCCGGTCTTTATCGACACGGAGGGCGCCGGCGGGAACGGCCGGGCGGACGCATTGGATGTAGAGACGCGGACAGCCGTATGTAAAGCTTTCTGCGATACCATTTTGAACGCAGGATATGGAAGCGGCGTTTATGCCAGCAAGAACTGGTATAACAACCGTTTACATACGCAGGAGCTGGAAAAGTATGCGATCTGGATGGCGGAATACCGGGAAGTTCCTACCTACGAAGGCTACTACAATATGTGGCAGTATACTTCTAAGGGAAAGGTGGACGGAATCGAAGGCAATGTGGATTTGGATATCAGCTATATAGATATCTATGCGGGTCAGGAAACGGATCGAAAAAATAAAACGCAGTAGCAGTATCGGTATGCAGGAGGAACAAGATGGGAAAAATAACCGTTGAAACATGTGAAATTGAAGGACTGAAGATCATTACCCCTGCCGTTTTCGGGGATGCAAGGGGATATTTTATGGAAACGTATAGTGAAAGGGATTTTAAGGAGGCAGGAATCAACGCGGTTTTTGTACAGGATAACCAGTCCGCTTCTTCGAAAGGCGTCTTACGGGGCCTGCACTTTCAAAAACAGTTTCCGCAGGATAAACTTGTCCGTGTGGTGCGGGGAGAAGTTTACGATGTGGCCGTGGATTTGCGGGAAGGCTCTCCGACCTTTGGAAAATGGCATGGAGTATATTTAAGCGAAGAAAATAAAAAACAGTTTTTCGTTCCTAAGAATTTTGCCCACGGTTTTCTGGTTCTTTCGGATTATGCGGAGTTCTGCTATAAATGCTCTGATTTTTATCATCCCGACGATGAGGGAGGAATTTTTTATAAGGATCCGGATATCGGTGTAAAATGGCCGATCCCGGAAGGAATGGATCTGATTTTATCTGAGAAGGATACAAAGTGGGGCGGGATTAAGGAGTTTAGGCGATGAAGCGAATAAAAATCGGGAAATCCGCCGCAATTATTTCTTTCTGCGCTGTGGCGGCCGTTTGGGGACTTGTGATCGTACTGCATCATAATCCCCTGGCGGTCATGCGTGAGGAGATAACGAAAAAAATTATCTCCTGCGTCATTCTGGCGGCGGCCTGCCTTCTGTTCGGCCTTTTGTATGATAAAATTACGGTTCTGCCCGTAGAACTGTATCAAAACAGAAGGCTGATCTGGAAGCTTGCCAAAAACGATTTTAAGAAACGGTACGCGGGTTCTTACCTGGGAGCCGTCTGGGCTATGATCCAGCCGGTCGTTACGGTATTTATGTACTGGTTTGTGTTTGATAAGCTTGGTTTTATGCGTGGCGGCACGGATGTGCCCTACGTATTATTTTTGACGGCCGGTCTTGTGCCCTGGTTCTACTTCAGCGAGGCTCTTACCAACGGAACAATGGCTCTTTTGGAATACAATTATCTGGTAAAAAAAGTAGTATTTAAAATCAGTATTCTGCCCATTATTAAAATTATCGGGGCGACCTTTATCCATGCTTTTTTTATTGCCGTGATGCTGATCATTTCCTGTATATACGGTTATTTCCCGACCCTGTATACTCTGCAGATTTTCTATTACAGCTTTTGCCTGTTTATTTTTGTGCTGGCGCTTTGCTATACGACCTGCGCGGTGGTTGTGTTTTTCCGGGATTTATCCCAGATCATCAATATTATTCTCCAGATCGGAATGTGGGCGACGCCGATTTTATGGAATATTGAGAGTATTGAGGGGATATGGCTTACCGTATTTAAGATTAACCCGCTTGTGTATATTGTAAGCGGTTACCGCAGCGCCCTTTACGGACGGGAATGGTTCTGGCAGGATTTTTATTCTACCGTTTATTTCTGGATTGTGACGGTAGTGCTGTTTCTGATGGGAGCCGTAATTTTTAAACGGCTGAAGGTGCATTTTGCGGACGTAATGTAAGATGGAGAAAAAGGAACGTTTGGAAGGGCGGGGTTCTTTGGATATGGATGAAAAGAAGACGGCGATCCGCGTCAGCGATCTCGTAAAAATATATAAGCTTTATGATAAACCAGGCGACCGCTTAAAGGAAGCCTTTGGATTTGCAAAAGGCCGCCACAGGCAGCATTACGCCTTAAACGGCGTCAGCCTGGCGATACATCAGGGCGAGACGGTAGGCATTATTGGAACAAACGGTTCCGGTAAATCCACAATCCTGAAAATCATTACCGGGGTTTTAAATCCCACGGCGGGCCAGGTGGAAGTGAACGGACGAATTTCCGCGCTGCTGGAGCTGGGAGCCGGATTTAATATGGAATATAACGGAATCGAGAATATTTACTTAAACGGTACGATGATTGGATTTTCCGAAAAAGAAATTGACGAAAAGCTGCAGGATATTCTGGATTTTGCAGATATAGGAGATTATGTAAATCAACCTGTCAAAACGTATTCCAGCGGTATGTTTGTGCGTCTGGCCTTTGCCGTGGCAATCAACATTGAACCGGAGATATTGATTGTAGACGAAGCGTTAAGCGTAGGCGACGTATTTTTTCAGGCAAAGTGCTATCACAAATTTGAAGAATTTAAGAAGCTGGGTAAAACCATCGTGTTTGTCAGCCATGACCTGAGCAGCATCAGCAAATACTGCGACCGGGTAATTTTGCTGAATAAAGGAACGAAATTGGGAGAAGGATCTCCAAAGGAAATGATCGACGCCTATAAGCGGGTGCTGGTGGGGCAGTACGAACAGCCGGAGGAATCGGCTTTTGGCACGGACGGCGGGTATAATCTTTTACATGACAAACAGCTTCGCGACGCGGCGCAAAAGGCAGGCGGCGTGAATCCGGAACTTTTGGAATATGGAACAAAAGCCGCGGAAATTGAAGAATATTACATTACCGATGATGCGGGAGTGCGTTCCAGCGCGGTGGTAAAGGGCGGCGCCTTTCAGATCCACATGAAGGTGCGTTTCAGCCAGGATGTGCCGGCGCCGATTTTTGCTTTTTCTTTTAAAAATGTAATCGGCGTGGAAATTACCGGAACCAACACCATGGCAGAGAAAGCGTTTCTGGAAAGCGTGAAGGCGGGAGAAGTAAAGGAGATAACGTTTACCCAGAAAATGAGCCTGCAGGGCGGAGAATACCTGTTATCCCTGGGAGTTACCGGCTATGAGGGCGATCGGTTTGAGGTTTACCACCGGTTATACGACGTATTAAATATAACGGTAATATCCGATAAGAATACGGTGGGTTATTATGATATGGATTCGGAAATTTGTGTTAAATAGAGGAAGTTTGGAAGAGGAACGGTTTGCATGACAGAACAGATTGGAAAAGTGAAACTGGATTATTCGCACTATCCCGGACAGGACTTTTATTGTGACGGCGCTGTGGAGGACGAACTTTTAGAGATTGTGAAGCGCTGCCGGAAAGACGAATATCCACGGATCATAGAGGAAAAGGCCGACTGGCCCGTGCTTTATCATTTATCGGCCCAAAGAGAAAACATTATCGATTGGATTCCCTTTGGGAAAACGGACAGGGTTTTGGAGATCGGTTCCGGCTGCGGCGCCATTACGGGAGCGCTTTCCCGGAAAGCCGGCAGCGTCACCTGTGTGGAACTTTCCAAAAAGCGCAGTCTGGTTAATGCGTACCGCAACAGAGAATGTGACAATGTAACGATTCACGTAGGCAATTTTAAAGATATTGAACCGACGCTGCCCTGCGATTATGATTATATCTGTCTGATCGGCGTGTTTGAGTACGGACAGAGTTATATGGGTACGGATACGCCCTATGAAGATTTCCTGAAAATCATACAAAAACACTTAAACGATAAAGGAAGGCTTCTGATTGCCATTGAAAATAAGCTTGGTATGAAGTATTTTGCCGGCTGCCGGGAGGACCATCTTGGCAGTTATTTTACCGGCATTGAGAATTATCCGGGCGGGGGCGGTGTGCGCACATTTTCCAGAGCGGGACTGGAACGGATTTTCAGGTCTGCCGGCATAACACGGTATCATTTTTATTATCCCTATCCGGATTACAAATTTATGACGTCCCTGTATTCGGATGAATATCTGCCGAAGAAAGGGGAGCTTTACAATAATCTTCGCAATTTTGACCGGGACAGGATGCTTTTGTTTGATGAGAAAAATGCTTTTGACAGCGTTCTGGAGGACGGCTATTTCGACATTTTTTCCAATTCCTATTTAGCTGTGGCGGGCGAGCCTTTTTCGGTAAAATATGTAAAATGTTCCAATGACCGTGCGCCGGAATATGCCGTGCATACACAGATCCTGCAGGATGAAAACGGAAAACGGCAGGTGCGCAAGCTTCCCGTGACGCCTGAGGCAAACGCGCATATTTTCAACATGAAGACGGCTTACGACGGCCTGTGTGAAAGATATCGGGGAAGCTCTCTTTCCGTTAATTCCTGTGTCATAGCACAGGAGACTCTTCCTTATGCGGAATTTGACTATGTGCAGGGAAGGACGCTTGCAGAGCTGCTGGACGACTGTCTCAAAAGAGAAGACCAGGCGGGGTTTGAAAGACTATTCCGCAAGTATGTCGAAAAGATCAGCTTTAATCCCGAATATCCGGTGAGCGATTACGATCTGGTGTTTTCCAATATACTGGTGGATGGAGATACCTGGACCGTGATCGATTATGAATGGACCTTTGCGAAAAAAACGGAACCCCGCGAACTGGCTTTCCGGGCATTTTACTGCTATCTGCTGGAGGATGAAAAGCGGGCAAAGGCGGATATGGGTTTTGTATTAAAGGAACTGCATATAACCGAAGAGGAGGCACAGCTTTACAAAGAGCGGGAAACGGCCTTCCAGAAATATGTGACGGGTAACGGTCGTTCCCTGGCGGAAATGCGCGAGTTGATCGGGCATCCCGTTTTGCGGCCGGTGGCCATGGAGGCCCAGGGAGCGGAGCCTGCCAGGCGCGTACAGGTATATCTGGACAGGGGAAACGGTTACAGGGAAGAGGATTCCTACTTTGTAAAGGATGCATATAAAGGGCCGGGGCAGCTTTCCTTTGAAGTGCGGGTGGAGAGCGGTATTACCGGAGTACGGATCGATCCGGCGATGGAACCCTGTCTTGTCAAAATACGTGAAATTGTCTGGAATCAGGAAACGGTTCAGCTGGAAAGCAGGAAAAAAATGACTGCTAACGGCCGGATTTTTAAAGACTCCGAAGGAAAAACCGGGTATCCGTGTATTGTATTTCCTACACAGGACCCGAATCTTAATATCCGTCTGGAAGGGATGAAACGGCAGGCGGAAAACGTGCTATCCGTCAGGCTGGAGGTTGTCAGCCTTCCGTTTGCCGTTGCGAAGGACTTGGCGGGAGCCGGAAAAAAGCGGATCTTTTTGTGAGGTGCAGGATGGGACTGAAAGATATTCTCAAACGGCCGGTGATCAACCGATGCAGACGTATTTATGAAAAGCGGCGTCATGCGTGCCTGGGCACTCTGGAGGAATATCTGGAAAAACCGGGCGTTTCGCCGGTTTTGGAATTTGGGGAATTACAGGCATCATGCGTGCCTGAGCAGGAGCTGCTTTTTATTACCGCGGCTGCCGGAGAAATGGTAAGCGGGGCGGAAAAAATTTTTGCCCGCTTCTTTTACGAGCATCCGGGATGTGTGGTCGCCTATTGTGACGAGGTTCTAAAAAACGGTGAAAAAACGATGTTTAAGCCGGACTGGTCTCCGGATACTTTTCTGGACCATTTCTATTTCGGAGGTTTGATTGCGGTCCGAAGATCGGCAGTTCCTCCCGCTTCTTTGGAGTTTTTTTCGGATAAAACGGATTTTTCCGGTAAAACAGAACTTCTCCGGAAGCTTTGTTATGATTTAATTGATAAAAACGGAGGATTTAACAGACGGGAAGTGGTGGCGCATATTCCCATGGTTTTGTTCCGGCGTGAAAGCGGTGAGCCGGAATCTACGGAGCCGTTTTTGCGCCGGGAGGAACGGACAGCCTTTGACGTGTCCGTTATTATTCCTTCTAAGGATCATCCTGCGTTACTGGAGACCTGCGTCCGCTCCCTGCGCAAAACCACGGAAGGTGTGCAGCTTGAAATCGTGGTGGTGGATAACGGGAGCACGGAGGAAAACCGCCTGCGGTCGGAAGCGTTATCGCAGGAGCTTTCCTTTCGATATGTGTACCGGCCCATGCCATTTCATTTTTCAAAAATGTGCAATCTGGGAGCGCAGTATGCAAAAAGCGAACTGGTTCTTTTTTTAAACGACGATATAGAATGTATTACGCCCGGATGGCTTACGGCCATGTGCAGAGTAGCGGAGCGGGAACATGTGGGAGCCGTAGGATGTAAACTGTTGTATCCCGACGGAAAACGGATTCAGCACACGGGAGTGGCCAATCTTCCCATCGGCCCGGTGCACAAGCTGCAGTTTTTGCCGGATCAGGAGACTTATTACGGCGGCTATAACCGGGGGGTGCGCAACGTGCTGGCCGTTACGGGAGCCTGTATGCTGATACGCCGCCGGCTTTATCTGGACTGCGGCGGTATGTCGGAAGAACTGGCGGTGGCCTTTAACGATGTGGAGCTGTGTTTCCGGCTGTACGAGCGGGGATACTATCAGGCGGTGGTGCAGGATTATCCCCTGGTGCATCATGAATCCTTCAGCCGGGGAGACGACGAGACGACGGAAAAGTGGATGCGCCTGATGCGGGAGCGGGAAATTTTGTACCGCCTGCATCCGGGACTTGAGGGAACGGATCCCTTTTACAGTATTCATTTAAACCGGACCGGACTTGACAGCCGGATTCTGCCGGCATACCTGGAAGGCAGGCAGGAAAAAGAAAAAATTCCGGCGGGGAAGCTTAAAATGGGAATCCCTGCGGAGGCTAGAGAAGACGGATGCGTGCTTCTGCGCGTGGAAATCTGCAGTGGGCTGCAGCTTTACGGATACGGGGTGGTGCTTGGTTCCGACAACGCGCTTTTTGAAAAGGAACTGCTGTTGAAAAGTACGGCGGAGACGGAAACTGTTTACCGGATTCCTTTTTCGGGCCGGTACCGTTCGGATCTGGAGGCCAATATGCCGGATCAGATCCGCGTAGGCATGTCCGGATTCTGGGTGGATTTGGCGCAGGCAGGACTGCCGGCGGGGATTTACGGAATCGGCATGTACGCTAAAGATTTGACAGGACACACCAAGTTATATTGTTTTTGCAGCAGACAACTGGAAATTACGGAGTGAAGCGGAAAGGAAAAAAAATTGGATTATCGGGAAGCTTATGAGAAAGAACAGATCAAGACAGCGGATCTTGCATGCCGGGTGGCGGAACTGGAAGAAAAATGTGATGAATTGCAGTTTAAGCTGGACCGCATCAAAAATAATCCTCTCTGGAAAGCAAGCAAGCCGGCCAGGAAACTGATGCATGCAGGTCTGCGCCAGGTAAACCGCCTGAAGAACTGCGGCGGCATCCGGGGTATTTTTGCAAAGCTGGATTATAAAAAGAGAGAAAAAGAGGCCATGCGCCATTACGGTACGGAAAGCTTTCCTACGCCCGCAAGACGCAGGGAGGAAGAGGCGGAAGTCTTCCCCAATCCTGTTTGTATCAGTAT
>ERZ779637.1269-NODE-1269-length-11055-cov-11.565000_pt1 | contig 11055 bp, 7 predicted proteins | sample MGYA00514196_ERZ779637 | MGnify/ENA primary metagenome ERZ779637 (study PRJEB29562, sample SAMEA4376700) | mouse gut metagenome | isolation source: Cecum | study: EMG produced TPA metagenomics assembly of the A DSS colitis mouse model was used to assess the... | reverse complement strand
CCCGGAGGGGTTACAATTAAACCCCCATTTGAAATGGGGGTTGCTAACTTAGAAGGGAGCAGGGAATTGTTTATGATCAAAACATTGGCGGCGCAGATAAAGGAATTTAAGAAAGCCTCCGTTCTGACGCCGGTTTTTATGATTTTGGAGGTTGTTTTTGAGATGCTTATTCCGCTCATGATGGCATCGATCATAGACGACGGCGTGGAAGCGGGAGATATGCGGCATATCTATCTTGTGGGGATCTTCATGGTCGGGGCGGCACTGTGCGGACTGTTCTGCGGTATTATGGGCGGTAAGTTCGGCGCCAGAGCTTCGACGGGGTTTGCCCGGAACTTAAGGAAGGCGATGTTTGATAATATCCAGACATTTTCCTTCTCCAATCTGGATAAATTCAGTACGGCGGGGCTGGTGACCAGGCTGACGACTGATGTGTCAAATATCCAGATGGCATACCAGATGTTATTGCGTATCTGTTTCCGTGCGCCGATCAGTATGATCTGCGCGATGTCGATGGCCTATATGATCAATGCCAGACTGGCTACAGTGTATCTGGTGGCGCTTGTCATACTGGCGGGTATCCTCTTCTTTATCATCAGAAGGGCGATGAAATATTTCCAGATGGCATTTCCGAAATATGACGAGCTGAACGCGTCCGTACAGGAGAATGTCAGCGCGATTCGTGTGGTGAAGGCATATGTCAGGGAAGATTATGAGACTTCCAAGCTGAAAAAGGCCAGTCAGGCGATCTATGATATCTTCCTGAAGGCGGAGAAGAACGTGGTGCTCAATATGCCGGTCATGCAGCTTACGGTCTATACCTGTATCCTTCTGATCAGCTGGATGGGTGCCAGAATGATCGTCCAGAGTGAACTGACCACGGGCGCACTGATGAGCTTGATGACATACTGTATGAATATTCTGATGAGTCTGATGATGGTGGCGATGATCTTCGTCATGATGAGTATGAGTATCGCCAGTGCAAGGCGTATCAGCGAGGTATTGGAAGAAAAGAGTGATCTGACCAATCCGGAAGATCCGGTCTACGATGTGCCGGACGGTGATATAGAGTTCCGTGATGTAAATTTTTCCTATTATAAGGACGGCAGTAAGGCGATACTGCACGATCTTAATATTAAGATCAGGGCAGGCGAGACGGTCGGGATCCTCGGCGGAACAGGCAGCTCGAAGACCAGCCTGGTCAATCTGATCAGCAGGCTGTATGACGTGAGTTCCGGAGCCGTTCTTGTGGGAGGCCATGACGTGCGGGAGTACGATATGGAAAGTCTGCGGAATCAGGTAGCCGTGGTGCTGCAGAAGAATGTACTTTTTTCGGGAACGATCTTAGAGAACCTGCGCTGGGGAGACGCCGACGCTACGGAGGAAGAGTGCAGGCGGGTGTGCAGGCTTGCCTGTGCGGATGAATTCGTGGAGAAGATGCCGAAGGGCTATCATACATACATAGAACAAGGTGGTTCCAACGTATCCGGCGGGCAGAAGCAGCGGCTGTGTATCGCCAGGGCGCTGCTGAAGAAACCGAAGGTGTTGATCTTAGATGACAGTACCAGTGCCGTGGATACGGCTACCGATGCGAAGATTCGGAAGGCCTTCGCGGAGGAGATCCCGGAGACTACGAAACTGATCATCGCGCAGCGGGTATCCAGCGTCCAACATGCGGATCATATCATCGTTATGGAAGAGGGACGGATCGATGGCTACGGAACCCATGAAGAACTGCTCAGGGATAATGAGATCTATCGCGAAGTATATGAATCCCAGACGAGCGGCAGCGGGGACTTTGACGAAAAGAAATAGCATATGGGATCGGAACGGGGCCTGCGTAGGTGCAGCATCCGCAGGCTCTGCCAGATAGAAAAAGCTGCGCAGAAAAGAGGTAAACAATGCCGGGACCAATGAGAGGCGGAATGCCGAAAGGCAAGAAAATAGAAAATCCGGGTAAAGTCTTTAAGCGGCTGATGAAATATGTGGCGAAAAGCTATGGACCGCACCTGGTCATCGTTGCAGTGCTGATCTTTGTCAGTGTGTTGGCAAATGTACAGGGAACGATGTTTATTCAGAGTCTGATCGACGATTATATTCAACCGATGCTGACGACACAGGAGCCTGATTTCGGACCGCTTGCCGGAGCCATCATGCGGGTGGCCGGATTCTATCTGATCGGTGTGGCGGCGGCTTATATCTACAACCGCATTATGATCAATGTGACGCAGGGAGTTCTGCGGAATCTGCGGAACGATCTGTTTTCTCACATGGAGACGCTGCCCATCAAATATTTTGATACCCATTCTCATGGAGATATCATGTCGGTCTATACGAATGATACGGATACGATCAGACAGATGGTAAGCCAGAGTATGCCGCAGGTATTTAACAGCGCGATCACTATCGTCAGCGTCTTCATCAGTATGGTCATCTTAAGTGTGCCTTTGACCATCGTAACGCTTGTGATGGTGGCAGTGATGCTGGCAGTGACAGCCAAGACAGCAGGGATCAGCAGCAGGTATTTCCTGCAGCAGCAGAGGGATATCGGTAAGGTAAACGGCTTTATCGAGGAAATGATGGAAGGACAGAAGGTGGTAAAGGTCTTCTGTCATGAGGAAGAGAATATCCGTAGATTTCAGGAGCTGAATGACGCCCTTTACCACAGTGCGGACAGAGCCAATTATCTGGTCAATATCGTAGGGCCGGTGAATATGCAGCTGGGCAATGTGAGTTATGTGGTCTGTGCCATTGTGGGCGGTGCCTTGGCACTCTCCGGGATTTCCGGTCTGACACTTGGCGCGCTGGCCAGCTTCCTGACTTTTAACAAGAGTTTTAACGGCCCTATCAATCAGGTCAGTCAGCAGCTCAATTCCATCGTGATGGCCATGGCGGGCGCGGAGCGTATCTTCATGATGATGGATGAAGAGCCGGAAGCGGACAACGGTTATGTGACACTTGTCAATGTGAAAGAGGACAACGGCAGGCTGGTGGAGAGCAAGGAGCGTACCGGGCGCTGGGCATGGCGGCATGAGCATCAGGCGGATCACTCCGTGGATTATGTGGAGCTGACAGGCGACGTGGTGTTTGACGGTGTTGATTTCGGTTACAACGACGAGAAGATCGTGCTGCATGACGTGAAACTTTTTGCCACACCCGGACAGAAGATCGCTTTCGTAGGTTCTACCGGCGCGGGGAAGACCACCATCACCAATCTGATCAACCGGTTCTATGATATCCAGGACGGTAAGATCCGGTATGACGGCATCAACGTCAATAAGATTAAGAAGGCGGATCTGCGGCGGTCTCTTGGGATCGTGCTGCAGGACACGCATCTTTTCACCGGAACAGTCATGGATAATATCCGGTACGGTAAATTGGATGCTACGGACGAGGAGGTCATCGCGGCGGCGAAGCTGGCCAATGCAGACGGCTTTATCAGGCATCTGCCGGAGGGATATGATACGGTGCTGACCGGGGACGGCGCGAACCTGAGCCAGGGGCAGAGGCAGCTGTTGGCTATCGCCAGAGCGGCCATTGCGGATCCGCCGGTGTTGATCCTGGATGAAGCCACAAGTTCTATCGATACGAGAACGGAGCGCATCGTGCAGGACGGCATGGATAAGTTGATGAAGGGCAGGACCACTTTCGTGATCGCTCACAGGCTTTCTACCGTCAAGAATTCCGACTGTATCATGGTGCTGGAGCAGGGCCGGATCATCGAGCGCGGCACCCATGACCAGCTGATCGAGGAACAGGGGAAATACTATCAGCTCTATACGGGAAATGCGATCGCGACGTAGCAGGGTGCCGCGTTGTACCTGATCTGCCAAATTTATATAATGGTCATATAGAAAGCAACAATGCGGAAGCGTCATAGCTCCCGCATTGTTGCTTTCTATTTACTTTGGCAGAAAGATTCTTTTACAAATTTCGTCTTGTCATTTGCGCTGTAACTTTGTAAAATATGACATATCAAATTTCTTTCATTTATCCTGAAAACAAAATTGCATAGGGAAATTCAAGGAACGGAGGCAAGCATGAAAAAGGTGAAGAGCATTGTTCTTTGGATGCTGTCTGTTTTTCTGCTGCTTATGGCAGCAGTGCTTTTTACAGAGAGTATCCATGGCGGATTGTTAATGTTTGCGGCAGCGATGCTGTGCAATCCGCTTTTTCTAAAATTGGTCACGAAAGGCGGTAAAAAGATCAAACCATACTTTGTCGTTCCGGCAGTGGTCGTGCTGTTCTTTACGGCGATCCTGACTTCTCCGGTGGAAACGCCGCCGAATCAGGAGCAGACAGAAGCGGTGATGCAGACATCTAAGCAGACAGAATCCGAATCCGTACTGCTGGCGGAGCAGGAAGAGATCACGAAGGAAAGCCGGATCTCGTCAGAGGAGTCCTTGGCAGAGACCGACGGACAGACCAAAGCCGGTGGAGCGGAAGAGATTAAGACCGGGGATCTCGAAGGGACAGAAGCCGATGAAACGGCAGATACGGAAATGACGGTTCACTATCTGGATGTAGGGCAGGGGGACTGTATGCTGCTTGCCTGCGACGGTGAATATATGTTGATCGATGCAGGCGACAACAGCAAAGGCACTGCGGTACAGAATTATCTTACAAAGCAGGGTGTGAAGACGCTTAAGTATGTCATCGGAACTCACCCGGATGCGGATCATGTAGGCGGACTGGATGTCATTCTATATAAATTTGATTGTGAGACAGTAATGCTGCCGGATATATCCAAAGACACAAAGACCTACAGAGATGTTTTGGATACGATGGACCAGAAGGGATACACAAATACGCTTCCGGCGGCAGGAGAGGAGTTTATGCTTGGCAGTGCTTCCTGCATGCTCCTCGGGCCGAGAACATCCTATGAGGATGCCAATAATAATTCGGTAGTAATCCTGGTCACACACGGTACAAATAAGTTTTTGTTTATGGGAGATGCGGAAGCCGAGGCGGAAGAGGATATACTAAGAGGCGGTGCGGACGTGAAGGCGGATGTGATAAAGGTTGGACATCACGGGAGCCGCTATTCTTCTTCAGAGTCTTTCCTGCAGGCTGTCACTCCGTCCTATGCGGTGATCAGCTGTGGCGAGGATAACAAGTACGGGCATCCGCATGCAAAGACACTTAATGCTCTGCGTGCCATGGGCGTGGAAGTGTTCAGAAGTGACGAGCAGGGTACGATCGTAGCCGTTTCGGATGGCAGTAAGATCACATGGAACAGCGCGCCGTCGGATACCTGGAAGGCAGGAGAGCCGACAGGCGGTTCCGGGACGGCGGACAGCGGCCGATCGGAGAGCGGGCAGTCTGGCACAGAGAGCAAGGCTAAGCAGGACGGTGCAGGGCAAGACAATGCAGGGAAGGCCGACACCGAGACGGCAAACGCGGTTGAAAACGGTACAGATGTAAGCGCAGGGATCGACGGTGCCGAGGGCGCGGTTTCTACACAAGGCAGTGTGCAGGAACAAGACGATCAGCAGGGAGAGACGCAGGAAGAAGATGGTGCCGTACAAGCCGTACAGCCCGTGGAAGAGGCTGTGACGGCGGGTAATTATATCGGCAATAAGAACAATGACCGCCTGCACAAAGCGACCTGCAGTTATCTGCCGGACGAAAAGAACAGGGCATACTTTAGTACGAGAGAAGAAGCGGTGGCGGCCGGTTATGATATTCCGTGTAAAAAGTGTAACCCGTAGGTTCCTACATCGATCTGCGGCAGTAAGCCCGTACGGTCAGCCAGAGAAATAGCGGAATCTCCAGCATGGGGACAATGAGCAGCAGCCAGGGCGTCCACACCGAGAGCGGACCGACCCTCAGGAATTCAAAATCGGTCAGGGCATATAGGAGGGCGTTAGAGCCGCCCAGGCCGCCTGAGGGCAGCAGGATCCGCAGATAGGAGCCTGGCGTGCCGCCGATCAGCATATAGAAAAGAGTCGGCAGGAGGGCGGCAGCGATAGTCAACCCGGTAGCGGACGTGGTATTCCTGCACGCGGCGGAAATAAAGAGTGCGAAGCAGATGCTGGCGATCAGTGTGATAAATCCGCCAAACATGATGAGGTTCTGCAGTTCTTTGACATTCAAATCCAGCAGACTGACTGCAGAGAACAGGATCTGCATGGAGGTCTGCCGGCATTCCCAGCCAAAAAGGCTGTTGGAAATGAGCTGGAAGAGGATCATGCAGGGGATAAAGACGGAGACTCCGATGCTTAAGGCAGAGAAGATCTTGACCAGTGCAAGTCTTTTTCTGCCGTGTCTGGTGCTGCGCAGGATGTCGTCGGCTCCGGTCTGGTATTCACAGCAAAAAAGAGGAGCAGTGATCATCACGCACAGGAACATGAGCAGGAAGAGATACATGCTTTCGTATTCGGCCATATTGGAGCCATAGCCCGGATAGTAGTAAAAAGGCCGTTCCACCTTATCATACATCCGTATTGCGGTCTGCTGTGCCTCCGGGTTGTCTTTCTGCTCCAGCCGCATCAAGTCGGCGATGTGGCTTTGGCAGCGGTCGTAGAAAGTCAGTGCGTTATCGGCGGAGATTTCCGTATATTCCGGCGCCAGGCCGCTGACCGGGTCGGCCATGACTTCATGCAGCTTTGTGAGCAGCGGCCGCCAGGGGTAGATTTCCTGAAGCTTGAGGTTTAAGGGAAAGTCTTCGTTATAGAAATCACCGTAGAGTTCCAGATTCTTGTGGTAGTAAGAGAGTCCTTCGGCCAGTTTCTCCGGGGTCACTTCCCCGGCTGATGGCGCTTCCATCTCCTTTATGAGGGCAAGGGCTTCCCGTCCTTCTATGGTGATCTTCTCTCCGTTTTCTTCATAAGTATACCGTTCGTAAGTGACCGGCACCCAGGCCATGAAAACCGACAGTGCCAGCGCCGCTGCCAGAAAGAGAAGGGTGCTTTTGGTCCTCAGGATGCGTTTCATTTCTTGTCTATATAATCTCCACATAATCGTTATCCTTTCCGTTTTGTCTATGAAATACCCTGCTGATCGCAGAGGGATCGCTGATCGGGCTGCTGCCAGAGTCATTTCCTGGGAAACAGTTTCAGATACAAGTCTTCCAGCCGGGGCTCCTGTAACTTTGCCCTGGGGATATCGTCCGGGCTTCCCAAATAACGAAGAGAAACACTGCCGTCGGCTTCGTTGCGCACATTGACCACTTGTACCTTCTGCTCCCAGCGGCTTACATCCTGGGGATTGATGACGGCCTCGAAGACCTTTCCCTCCATCTGGACTACCAGTTCCTGAGTCGAACCGGTCTGCAGGATAGCGCCGTTTTTCATGATGGCATTTTGGGTCGCGATGTATTCGATGTCGGACACGATATGGGTGGAGATCAGGACGATCCGGTCGTGGGCAAATTCTGACAGCAGGTTGCGGAAGCGGACGCGTTCGCCGGGATCCAGACCGCTGGTCGGTTCGTCCAGTACAAGGAATTCGGGGTCGTTCAGGAGCGCCTGCCCGATGCCGACGCGGCGCTTCATGCCACCGGAGAGTTTGGAGATCTTTTTCTTATATACATCTTCCAGAGACAGGCGGGTTAATAATTCGTCAATCTTTTGACGGGCCACTTTGTCTGGCAGACCTTTCAGGGCAGCGATATATTCCAGATATTGCCGGACGGTAAATTCCGGATAGAAGCCGAATTCCTGGGGCAGATACCCGATCACATCCCGGTAGGTGTCCCCCAGATCTTCGATCGACACGCCATCATAGCGGATATGGCCCGATGTAGGCTTCATAATGCCGCAGATCATACGCATCAGGGTAGTCTTGCCGGAACCGTTAGCGCCGAGCAATCCCCAGACACCAGGGCTGAGTTGCAAATTGACATCGTTCACGGCCTTTTTGATGTTTTGTCTGTCTTTGAATTGTTTGGATACATGTTCTAATATGAGTTCCATGGGTTCCTCCTTATACAAAAAACGAGTGATCAATCTGTGCCAATGATTCACTAGCAGATCATATTTTCCGAGCAGCTGCCGATCGTCAGTTTCCTGCATTCGCGGTACAGGATGACCAGGCAGAGAAAGGCGTACGGGTACCAGCACCAAAGCCTGCCGTTCAGGGGAGAATTCCTGTACCAAGCAAGAAGCTGGTTCATCAGAAGCGTAGTCGCAAGGCCAAGAAGGACGGCGCGCCGTTCAAAGCCGGATGGTGCTGTCCTGATCCACAGCATCAGGCAGGTGGCAGCGGTGGTCAGGAATGGTATTACGAGAGAAATGAATATGACCGAACCGGTCAAACCATGCTGCCATACGATCAAAGCCAGTACGACCAGCATGACCAGGTCCCCGATGCCAATAAAAAGAAGCTGCGCCGCCAGGCTTCCCACAACGGAGAAGCGGGTTGACTGTTCCAGTTCCATCATCCGGTAGTGGGAGGATCTGCGCAGGATCGGTACGGCGCTCAGCACCACGATCCCGCTGCTGTAGCAGAGAAACCTCGGCAGGATGTCAGCGAACCAGTACAGGGAAGTTCTTTCGTACAGGTATAGGCAGGCAGTACAGAGAGCGGCCAGTACCATGCCCTGCAGGAACCAGATCTTCCAGACGAAAAACCGGAGTTGTTTTTGGATCAGTGCCCAGAAGGAGAGAGGCGGGCAGTGCCTGGAAGCAGTGCCGGCGCACAGAGAAAGCCGGGAGAGCTCTTTTGTCCTGTCCATATGGGGTCTGTAGGGCAGGTCTTTTTCCATTGCAAAAAAGGTGTTCCATTGTTCATTGTGTTTCATCGGACCTCCATTCTGCCGCGCGGGTACGGCTGGCAAGTAAGGTGACTTATTCGGTCAATAGTGATCAGGAAGAGGAAGCTTCCAAGTATGCGCGCATCTTTTTCATAGCTCTGTTAAGCTTTGTCTGCACCGTACGCAAGGGCTGCGCAGTGAGAACTGCGATCTCCCGCAGGGTAAGTTCCTGTCCATAGCGCAGCAGGATCAGTTCCCGCTGTTCATCCTGCAGTATGGCGAAGGCGGCGGCAAGCAGCTGCCGGTCCTCGGCTTCCTGATAACCGGATTCCGGTCTGCAGATGACAGAGGCTAGCTCATCGGAAAAAGGTTCCGGGGAGGGAAGCCGGCGTCTGATATCGGTGCAGGTGTTGGCAGCGATTCGGTAGAGAAAAGCTTTGAACTGTCCTCGGTGCTCATAGCGGCCGATAAAGCGCATCAGTTTCAGGAAAGTTTCCTGTGTCGCATCCTGAGCACTCTCTGCGTCCGGTATATGCCACAGGCAATAGCGAAGGATGGCAGGGTAATACAGTTCTATCAGTTCGTCCAGACATTCCCGCCTGCCTTTTTGAATCTGTCTGATCAGTTGTTCTTCGTGGGTCAAAGTGATATCCTGCCTTCCTGCAGCCTGTTTTGGAGCCTTTTTACATCCTTTGCTTATTATAACGTGGGGAAGAACGCATATGATTCAGAAAGATGAAAATTTCATAGTAAACTACCATCATGCTTAGCCTGCCGTCGGGCGGGCCGCATGGCCATCCATGCTGTGAAAGTCGAAGACTTTCATAGTAACCCTCATCATTCCAGCAATTTTGGCATTTGGAATTGAAATCTTTCTTAATTGATAGTAAAATAGACGAAGAGATTTTAAAGACGAAAGAGAGGATAGAGTTCAACATGAAAAAGAGTCAGAACAAATGGATTTGTGCCGCGATCCCGGCGCTCTTACTCCATTGCAGTATCGGTACGGTTTACTGCTGGTCGATCTTCAGCCAGGAGATAGCAGATTACATCGGATTCTCCAAGGGCGCGACGGAGTGGGCGTTCAGTTTCGCAATCTTCTTCCTGGGTATGTCAGCGGCATTCCTGGGCAATGTGGTGGAGAAAGACATCCACAAGTCATCCCTGATCGCTGCGATCTGTTTCGCTGCAGGTATGGCAGGTACCGGATTTTTCATTTATTACGGCGGACAGCATCAGCAGAGCCCGCTGGCGCTTATCGGTATCTACATATGTTACGGTTTTATTATGGGTATCGGTCTTGGAACCGGTTATCTGTCTCCCGTCAAGACGCTTATGCTCTGGTTTGAAGACAGGAAGGGGCTTGCGACCGGTTTGGCAGTGGCAGGATTCGGTGCGGCGAAAGCGATCGCCAGCCCGATCATGCAGGCTATGCTGGAGAACCTTGGAGACGGCGGTATCTATAAGATGTTCCTGATCCTGGCGGTGGTATACTTTGTGATGATGTTCACCGGCCATATCTTATTGAAGAAACCGGAAGGATGGCATGAGCCGCAGAAGAAGGAGAAGGGTCAGAGCATCATGGCTGTGATCAAGACCAGGCCGGTGGCCAATTATATCGGTATCTGGCTGATGTTCTATATTAATATCACTTGTGGTCTGGCATTGATCTCTCAGGAGAAGATGATCGTGAAGTGTATCGGTCTGGCCGGCGCTGTCGGTGTGATCTCTACGGTTTCGGCAGTTTTCAATGCGGGCGGCCGTCTTGGTTTCTCGGCATGGGCAGATACCATGAAGGATAGAAATACCATCTACAAGCTGATCTTCGTGCTTTCTATCATCTTTACCGCATTGGTAATGGTGACAGGCGGCATCAAGAACGGCCAGGGCAATACGCTGCTGGTAGTGCTTGTACTGGGTCTGATCTTCGTAGTCAATGCAGGTTACGGCGGCGGTTTCTCCAATGTGCCGACACTGCTCTCCGACCATTATGGTATGGGCAGCATCAGCGCACTGCATGGAATCACGCTTTCGGCGTGGGCGTTTGCAGGACTTACCGGCAACCAGGTTGCGAACCTGATCGTGAACAGCACCGGTGAATTCATGCAGGATTCCCACGGTAACAGCATCAATCCGGTGGGATATCAGAATGTACTGTATCTGACGATCGTGCTCTATATTATAGCGCTGTTGATCAGTTTATTTATGGTACGGCCGTTAAATAAGGACGAGAAGAAGAAATAAAGACGCATCAATTCTCTGATGCATCACCCCGCAGTCGATCGTTGGATTTGGCTGCGGGGTGTTTTTTGTGTCACAGACAAAAATAAACCCCCTGCTATGCAGGGGGAGGGCAGATC
>ERZ779637.1268-NODE-1268-length-11066-cov-6.174280_pt1 | contig 11066 bp, 6 predicted proteins | sample MGYA00514196_ERZ779637 | MGnify/ENA primary metagenome ERZ779637 (study PRJEB29562, sample SAMEA4376700) | mouse gut metagenome | isolation source: Cecum | study: EMG produced TPA metagenomics assembly of the A DSS colitis mouse model was used to assess the... | reverse complement strand
TTTGTACGCCTGCTGAAGCAGGCAGATGGGAGTTAGTGTGAAATTAAAATTTCACTATCCTGATTTGTACGCCTGCTGAAGCAGGCAGATGGGAGTTAGTGTGAAATTAAAATTTCACACGAGAAAAACGCGAAAGACAGCGTTTTTCATATCTGTTTGAGCCGCAAAAGGCGACATGGGGGATAGTAGGAGGAGAGGAAAATGACAGAACTGAAATTAAATGACACTTTTTTTGCGCTAAATACAAACACAAGAGAAACTGCTTTTTTTGTTTTTAATGATTCAGAGGACGGACTGGAATATAGCGTTGACTGTTGTTTTCAAGCAAATGAATTTCAACAGGAGCGGGTGACCCCAAAATTGCAGTTGGGGATTATTGTTACATCAGTGCAAAAGATTGAAGACACAGCAGGAATGACATTTACAGTAAAAAATATGGATGAAGCATACAATAGAGACGATTTATTTTATATTTTTGAACAGGAACCGTTAGTAAATTATCAACTTTCTATTTTGGAATTTAAAGAGGATAGAGTACATATTACATGTAGTGGAACAGCAGTGAATGATGGGTATGCAGACCCTATTACAACTGCAACATTTGAGATTGATTGTTGGCTGCCAGTTATCACAGATATAAAAGACTGGGAAAAGTATGGCTTATAAGAAAACGAGCTGTGTGTTGTCGTTGACAGGGGGAAAACAGTATGCTAAACTGACTTTTAGAGTGGGTTAAACTGTCATACGTATTGGATGGAAAATTGTCTCATAAAGTATTCCCACTCGATAATATGCTTTTGAGTTAGCAAATTTGACGAGAAAGCAGCAGCGTCAGAGGTGATGAGACTTGGATAAATACGAATATAAAGTTCGTTCAGAAGAAATTTCAAAAATGATCGAACAGGAAAAATATACAGAAGCCGTAAAAATAGCAGATACGATTGACTGGAGAAGGGTCAAGAGCGCATCAATGCTGTTAAGAATATCGGTATTATATAGAATCAACAGACGAAATGAAGAAGCGCGGGAAGTGTTAATGTTAGCATATGAGCGTTATCCTGCAAATCGTTCTGTTGTGTATTCCCTTTGTGAATTATCAATTGAGTTAGATGATGTTGTGTCAGCGATTGAGTATTATAAGCAGTTTGTAAAGTTGGCGCCAAAAGACAACGGTGTATTTACGCTTCGCTATCGTATATTGGAGGCGCAGGAGGCTAGTCTTGAAGAGCGAATTGAGATTCTTGAAGAATTAAAAAAGAAAGATTATCAGGAAGAATGGGCATATGAGCTTGCCTATTTGTATCACAGAGTAGGGTTGTCTACGAAGTGCGTTGAAGAATGTGATGATATTATACTCTGGTTTGGAGATGGACCATATGTGATGAAGGCAATGGAGTTAAAAGCAGTGCATGTGCCGCTTTCCAAATCACAGCAAGAGAAGTATGAAACTATGCTGAATCATGCGTCGGACAATTATAGTGATGAAGCAGAAGCACAAGAAATGTACTATGAGGATGAATATGATTCTGAAAATATAGCATATTATCAGGATCCATATACAGAGGAATCATACGAAACGACAGGATATGATCAGGAATCCTATGATAGTACTGGGTATGATACACAGAATTATCCAGATACAGGATATGAAAATAGTGGATACAATGAACAAACTTATTCCAATGAACCATATGAAACGACAGGATATGACACACAGGGATATACAAATGAACCATATCAAAATAATGGATATAATACGCAGAATTATCCCAATTATTCATATGAAACCACTGGATATTATACACATAATTATACAAATGAGACATATGAAACGACAGGATATGACACACAAAACTATCCCAATGAGACATATGAAACGACAGAATATGACACGCAGAGATATGCAAATGAACCATATCAAAATAGCGGATATAATACACAGAATTATCCCAATGAGACATATGAAACGACAAGATACGATACACAAGGTTATTCTAGTGAGACATATGAAATGACAGGATATGACACGCAAGGTTATTCCAACAAAGCGTATCAAAACGAAAACACACAATATAACCAAGAAACTTATGTTGGTGAACCGTATAATACAACAACCTTTCCGCAGGAAAATTATTCCGATTATGGGCAGAACGACTATGTGGATGACGGGTATGGAAATATAAATTATACAGATAAAAATAGTAATACTGGTGCGTTTTATGTGGAGCAGACTTATGATGAGAATGGGAATCTAATAGAAAATAGAAATGATGTTGGAAATGGCGTAAATCCAGACGAAACATATCGCAACGGACTTTATCTGTATCAGAGCAATCCGGCACCCGCTGCAAATTCGGGGGATATGAGTCAATACAATACAATCAATCTTCAAAAAGTGGTTGCGGAGAGCATGAAAGAGCTGTTTGCAGATGACGAAGATGTTTTTGCTGAGGATAGAGAAAAATATAATTCCAGCGAGGATGTAAATAATATTGCGCGGCATACACAGCAATACATCAATGTGCAGGGCAGAGATAACGAAGTATCAGAAGGTATGGCATACACGAGCAGTATTGCGCAGTTGGTGACTAGTGTTTCAGAGGCTGCACCCGCTCCTAATACAGGAGCAATCCGAAAGGTTTATGTGCCGGGAAAAGATGCGCGCCTAATTAAATCGGATTCTGATATAGAGGAGTTGCGAGATATCACAGAGCAGACTGTCAATGAAGAACACAATCGCATGGAAAACAACGAAGAAAATGTGTATCATAATCAGAATTTTTTGGAAGTAAGTGGGGAATTGAGTGCACAGGCAACAGGTACAATGAATCTTAAAGATGTGCTGGCAGAGTGGGAGCGAAAAAAGACAGAAAATGCAAAGAAACATCAAGAAGAAATTAAAAAGCGTGTTCTAACACAGACTGGTAAAATCTTTGCAGACTTTGACAATTCGCTCAAGAGTGGCATACTGGGTGAGATTCAGCGAGAGGAGGAAGCAGCGCAAAAAAGAAGTCCTCGTAAAGACAGATTTTTAGAGGCAGATGTAACAGGAGACATTCCGCAAAATCGTACCAAACAGGTGTCAGATGATACATTTGATGTGGAATATAAAACAGAACAAGTACAACATAGAAAAGAAGCGGCTGCTGTACAAGAGGAATATCAGCCAGAACTTGAGAATACACTTGAACAACCGTTAGAACTTGTTGTGCCGCCAGAAGAAATCAAGACGGAAAACAGTGTTGATTACCCATTACAGACAAATCAAGAGACTTGGGAGTCTGATGATGAATATGAGATGGAAAGTGATTTGAGTAACGATGAAGAATACATGCCAGAAGAATTGAATACAACATATTTGCCAGAACAAAATACAGAAAGTAGTACAGTATCAATCTCAGAGCAGAATACAAAAGTCGGTGTGGAGTACACACAGGAGATAAACGTAGAAGGCTATATGCCAGAGGAGAATTATGAATTAGAAGACAACTATCTAGAAGAAAATGATAACACTAATATACAAGAGACAAACACAGAAAAAGGTGCCTATTACGAAGATAATAATGAATATTTGCAAGCAGAAGACAATACTGACCAATCCGAAGGTACAGATAATTTCGATATGGAATCAGATAGTGATGGATACAATGGCACATATGCGTTAGAAGATAACCCAATTGAGAATAGAACAGAAGATTATAATAGTTTACAGGAAGCTTATTCTTATGATGACGACAATGAATATATACAAGAACCAAATACAGAACTTGAGATAGAATATGCAGATTATGGATATGCGGAAGAAGCCAGTGGATATACACAGGAATTGTATCAAGAAGAAACATATCCTGTTTCGGACAGAAATGGATATCGCCCAAATTATCAGTATGATGAGAGTCAACTTGACCCAGAGGATGCGGAGAGTATTGCGGAGATGGCAAAGGAGGATGCATTAAAGACACAGGAAATTAAAATGAACACAGCAGATCTCAGCTCACTTTCAGAAAAGATTGTCGCCACAACAAAAAAGGAAGCACGAGGAGCAAAGCGCGAGGAGTTGCGTGAGTTTACGGCAGAAGAACAGACTCTATTTGAGAATTTTGCTGTTACCAAAAAAATCAAGAAACAGATTATTTTTGCCTTGGAAAATATGACCCTTGCTGCCTACACTGGAAATGTCATTATTACAGGCGACGCAGGATTAGACACCGTTAGGATGGCAAAAAACCTGATTAAAAAATACCAAGTAACTGACGAAAATTTTTCGGGAAGGCTTGCGAAAATCACCGGGGAGAAAATCAATCAAAGAAATATTAAAGATGTCTTTGAGAAATTGAATAATGGTGGTATTATAATAGAGAAGGCAAATGGTATGAGCGAGGAGAAGCTGTATGAAATGACGTTGAACCTCAATCAGGAAAATCTCGGAATTGTAGTTATTATGGAAGACACCAAAAAAGAGATTTCAAAACTTTTGCAGAAGCAGGCAATGATTGCGGATTATTTTAATATCAGAATTGATCTGATGGAGATGGATAACAATGCATTGGTTGCTTACGCTAAAAATTATGCCTTGGCTTTGGAATATTCCATCGATGAGTTAGGAACACTCGCCCTTTACACAAGAATAGCAAACATGCAGAGCGGAAATCATGTAGTGACAAAGGATGAGGTAAGGGACATTATAGATGAGGCAATTTGGAAATCCAGAAAGTCCAAGCTCAAAAACTTTGTGGATGTGCTATTCGCAAGAAGGTATGACAATGAGGACATGATTGTCCTCAAAGAAAGGGATTTTATATAATAGAATGGAGGACATTTTATGAGTAAAGAAGAAACAACAGTGTTTATCTCTGATGCGGACCAGTATGTATTTGGCCAAGGTACACATTATGAGATATACAAAAAGTTAGGTGCACATTTTTGCAAAAAGGGAAAAAAAGAAGGCGTGTTTTTTGCAGTGTGGGCACCAAACGCAAAAGAGGTCTATGTAATTGGAGAGTTCAATGATTGGAGTGAGAGTGCATCGCCGATGGAACGTCTTGGTGAAGGTGGAATTTATGCTGCATTTGTCGAGGATGTGAAAGAAGGTCAGATGTATAAGTATCTGTTGGTACTATCAGATGGCAGAAGACTTTACAAAGCAGATCCATACGGTAATTATGCAGAGATGCGGCCGGGTACAGCATCCCGTGTGTTTGATTTGAACCATTTTAAATGGACTGATAAGAAATGGATGACAGAACGTGAAAAGAAAGATATGAACAAAGAACCCATGTCAATATACGAGTGTCATATTGGTTCTTGGATGAAACATCCTGATGGAACAGAGGATGGATTCTACAATTATCGTGAATTTGCAGACCGAATTGTAGAGTACTTACAGGAGATGCCTTATACACATATTGAATTGATGGGAATTGCAGAGTTTCCGTTTGACGGCTCTTGGGGATATCAGGTGACAGGATACTATGCCCCGACATCAAGATATGGAACACCAGATGATTTTCGGTATTTGATTGACTTGTTGCATAAAAATGATATTGGTGTCATTCTTGATTGGGTTCCGGCACATTTTCCTAGAGATGCGCATGGCCTAAGTGAATTTGATGGAACATGCCTTTATGAGCATCCAGATAAGCGTCTTGGAGAGCATCCAGATTGGGGCACTAAGATATTTAATTACAGTAAAAATGAGGTGAGAAATTTCCTCATTGCCAATGCACTGTTCTGGATTCGCGAGTTTCACATTGATGGATTGCGTGTAGATGCAGTGGCATCTATGCTTTATCTAGACTATGGCAAACAGGCAGGACAGTGGGTGCCAAACAAATATGGCGGACATGAAAATCTTGATGCAATTGAGTTCTTTAAGCATTTGAATTCTGTAATTCACGGTGCACATCCAGGTGTTATGACAATTGCAGAGGAGTCCACTGCATGGCCAAAAGTCACAGCAGAGCCGGAAGACGGTGGACTTGGATTTTCCTTTAAGTGGAATATGGGTTGGATGCATGACTATTGCGAATATATGAAGCTAGACCCCTACTTTAGAAAAGATAATCATTATCGCTTGACTTTTGCAATGAGTTACAATAGTGCTGAGAACTATATCTTGCCGCTCTCACATGATGAGGTGGTACACTTGAAGTGTTCTATGGTCAATAAGATGCCTGGCTATGAGATTGATAAGTATGCAAATCTAAGAAATCTCTATACCTTTATGTTTGGGCATGAAGGAAAGAAATTGCTGTTTATGGGACAGGAGTTTGGACAGGAACGCGAGTGGAGTGAAGCAAGAGAATTGGATTGGTTCTTACTAAAAGAGCCGTTCAATAAGGGAATGAAAGACTATATGAGCGCGCTTTTGAACATTTATAAAAAGAGTCCATGTCTCTATGAGATTGACAATGATTGGCTTGGTTTTGAGTGGATGAATGCAGATGATACAGAGCGCAGTATTTACAGTTTTGTCAGAAGAACAAAAGATGGCAAACAGCACATGCTTTTTGTAATTAATATGACACCTGTAGCATATCCAAAGTATAAAGTAGGTGTTCCTATGAATACACAATATAAATTGTTATTGAACTCTGATGACAAGAAGTTTGGTGGAAATGGTAATAAGATGCCTAAAACAATTAAGGCGAAGAAAGGGTTATGTGATAACAGAGACCAATATATTGCATTTCCACTACCGCCACTGACAGCAGTAATCTATACCTTTTAAAGTTGTGCAAAGGAAAGATATATGTGCAGTATCGCAATTTTCTAATCGAGTCATAAAATAAAGGGCTGTTGCAAAATTGGCAGTTCCACAATATATGGTTAGGATATCTCGGATATCTATATTATATATTGTGTGAATACGCCATTTGCAACAGCTCCTTTTAGATGCGTGTGCTCCACTGAGAACAATCCCAAATGTCAGAGGCGAGACCATCATAAAATTCAGGCTCGTGGCACACCATTAAAATACTGCCTTTATATGCAGTGAGCGCGCGTTTGAGTTCTGATTTGGCATCGACATCCAGATGATTTGTAGGCTCATCTAAAAGCAAAAGATTGGTTGGCTTGTTGATAAGTTTGCACAGTCGAACTTTTGCCTGCTCACCGCCACTTAATACTTTTACTTTGCTTTCAATATGCTTGGTGGTCAGACCACACTTTGCAAGTGCAGAGCGCACTTCATATTGTGTTAAAGAAGGAAATGTATTCCAAATTTCTTCAATGCAAGTAGTTGTGACTGATTGGTCCATCTCCTGTTCAAAATATCCAATTTCTAGGTAATCTCCTAATTCAACGCCGCCATTTAAGGGACGAATTAGTCCTAAGATGCTTTTTAATAGAGTGGTTTTGCCAATGCCATTAGCACCTGTGAGCACAATTTTCTGTCCGCGCTCCATAGAGATATCAAGTGGTTTTGACAAGGCTTCGTCATAACCAATAACAAGGCTTTTGGTTGCGAAGACAAATCGTCCGCTAACGCGAGCTTCCTGAAAGCAAAACACGGGTTTTGGTCTTTCCTGAGCAAGTGTAATCACATCCATCTTGTCCAGCTTTTTTTGACGGGACATTGCCATATTTCTAGTAGCTACGCGCGATTTGTTTCGCGCCACAAAGTCTTTCAAATCTGCAATTTCTTTCTGCTGTCGATTGTAAGCAGCCTCAATCTGTGCTTTTTTTACTGCGTAGACTTCCTGAAATTTATCGTAATCCCCAACATAGCGCGTCAATTCGGCATTATCCATATGATAGATAATATTGATGACACTGTTTAGAAAAGGAATGTCGTGAGAAATTAAGATAAATGCATTTTCATATTCCTGTAGATATCGTTTTAGCCATTCGATATGATTGGCGTCAAGATAGTTGGTCGGCTCATCTAAGAGCAGAATATCTGGTTTTTCTAGCAATAATTTTCCAAGTAAGATTTTTGTCCGCTGTCCACCGCTTAAATCTGTGACATCTGTGTCAAGTCCCACCTCTATAATACCAAGTGCTCTTGCTACTTCCTCAACTTTTGCATCAATCATATAAAAGTCATGTTGGTCGAGAAGCTCTTGTATTGTGCCAAGTTCTTCCATATAGGACTCTAGTTCAGATTCAGAGGCATCACCCATTTTATCACAGAGTTCATTCATTCTTTTTTCCATCTCGTACAGAAAATCAAACGCAGAAGAAAGTACATCTCTGACCGACATTCCTTTCTCTAAGATTGTATGTTGGTCAAGATATCCTACACGTACATTTTTGGCCCATTCGATGTTACCTTCGTCAGGCATTAGTTTGCCAGTAATTATGTTCATAAAAGTAGATTTGCCCTCTCCATTGGCACCCACCAGCCCAATATGTTCTCCCTTTAAAAGCCGAAAGGATACGTTTGTAAAAATTGTCCTATCGCCAAAACCATGTGAGAGATGTTCAACGTTTAAAATACTCATATGCTATCATTACTGAAAACTTATAAAAAGTAGCAAACTTTTATGTTTCGTTACAAGTTTGCAGTAATGTTCTCCTTTCTCGTATAATCTCAATCCTTTAATGTTTGTACTAATATTCCTAAAATTTTATATTATTACGATTCATTACATTTATTTTTTTATTCGTAATAGTAGTATCATATCATAATTTAAAATATATGGCAAATTTGGATTTTTTAGAGTGACCAATGTTAGAAATAAAACGAATCTAATTCTATAAGTTGGTGAATTGCAACAGAAATATTTTAGGAATACTTTGTCAGAAAGGTTTTTCTTTAAGAAGTTTCTGTGATATAATAAAATGATAAAAGTTGTTTTTAAAAGGATGTAGTTTGTAAAATCTAGGAGGAGAGGAATATGACAGACAAAGAGAATTTTAAAGAGCAGATTTCACCGTTTGTATGGGTTGAGGACGAAGAAAGTGTCTCTGTAGTGCTTGGTGCAGGCAAGTATTTACAGGAAGTATTTGATGCGCAAGACTTTGAAGGAAGCGGTTATGACTGGGAGGGATTGGCAAAGGTTTTTCTGGATGAGAAGCGTTCGGACTTAAGCGAAAAGATTCATTTTGATTCTGAGGCAGGTATGTTTTGTGTTTTTGCTGAGGATAGTGAGGCATTGCAGGATTTTATTTGTTCTTTTAAAGCTGCTTGTGAGGATAGACCTTTAATTCAGGATTTGTTAAGTCGTGCAGAGCCTGATTAAAGTAAAATAGGAATAGAAAAGGAGAAAAGGTATGGCAAACAGATTTGTATTGAATGAGACATCATATCATGGAGCAGGTGCGGTCAAAGAGATTGTACCTGAAGCCAAGGCAAGAGGATTTCAGAAGGCATTTGTATGTTCTGACCCAGATTTAGTAAAGTTTGGTGTAACTAAGAAAGTGCTTGATATTCTGGAAGGAGAGGGGATGGCTTATGAACTATATTCTGAGATTAAGCCAAATCCAACCGTGGAGAATGTACAGACAGGTGTGGCCGCATATAAGAAATCTGGTGCAGATTATCTAATTGCAATCGGTGGTGGATCATCGATGGACACAGCAAAAGCAATTGGCATTATCATTAATAATCCTGAATTTGAGGATGTTGTCAGCCTCGAGGGTGTAGCACCTACCAAGAATAAGTCAGTGCCTATTTTTGCAGTGCCAACCACGGCAGGAACGGCAGCGGAAGTTACGATTAACTATGTTATTACAGATGCGTCAAAGAACCGCAAGATGGTCTGTGTGGACCCGAAAGATATTCCAGTAGTAGCATTTGTAGACCCGGAGATGATGGCGACAATGCCAAAAGGATTGACAGCAGCAACCGGTATGGATGCACTTACACATGCCATTGAAGGCTATATCACGGCTGGTGCATGGGAATTGTCGGATATGTTCCATTTGAAGGCAATTGAAATTATTTCGCGCTCTTTAAGAGGTGCTGTTGACAATACCCCTGAAGGACGAACCGATATGGCACTTGGCCAATATGTTGCGGGAATGGGTTTCTCCAATGTCGGACTTGGGATTGTACATTCTATGGCGCATCCGCTTGGCGCGCTGTATGATACCCCACATGGTGTGGCGAACGCAATTATTTTGCCGACTGTGATGGAATACAATGCGGAGGCTACAGGTGAGAAGTACCGTGAGATTGCAAGAGCAATGGGCGTACAAGGCGTGGATAGTATGTCGCAGGAAGATTATCGCAAGGCGGCGATTGATGCGGTAAAGAAGCTGTCGCAGGATGTTGGAATTCCGACAGATTTAAAAGAGATTGTCAAAAGAGAGGATATTCCATTCCTTGCGCAGTCTGCATATGACGATGCATGCAGACCCGGAAACCCCAAAGAGACTAGCGTGGAAGATATCACCAAATTGTATGAGTCATTGATTTAAATCGAGTACGAAAGGTTATTTTCCTACTTGTCGCGCCGCCGATGCGCTATGTAATGGCATCGGCGTGCGCATAAATTTTATCTTAATAGAGCTAACGCACATACCAAATATGTTAGAATAATTTGTATGATACCAGGGTCAAAAGGTCAAGAAATCCGATGCAAGCTTGCTTGCAAGAGGATTTTTGAACTTGGGACCCGCAAAAACACCGAAAAGTAGTCATTTTTCACAGAAAAATGAGCGAATTTGAGGTGTTTTAGGATTGCGGGAGCATAAAATGCGGAGCAATCCGTGGTATCATAGGGGGCAAAATACCTTTTGACCCCAACATCATTTGTATAAGTCCCAATTCGTTTTATTGTTGCTGATAAAATGCGTGTATAAATATACATTCCCGTGTTTAAAACATAATAGATTTATGAAATCTGTAAAATAATGGCATATTTTTTCTTATGGAGTAACATATTTATAGACATTGTAATATTTAAAAGAAATTAAATATTTTTGATGATTTTTTATTCCTGCTAATTATTGAAATGGGTAGCATGGCGGAATACAATGAAGGGAGGAAGAAATTTAATGAAAATGCAATAGAAATGTGAGAGTGATTGTGGTATTCTGTTAGAGGTATAAATCGGAAGTCGATAAAGAGTAGTCTCGGAAACTCACTGAAGATGCAACAGAAAAACAGGCCATATAAA
>ERZ779637.1267-NODE-1267-length-11076-cov-8.368932_pt1 | contig 11076 bp, 12 predicted proteins | sample MGYA00514196_ERZ779637 | MGnify/ENA primary metagenome ERZ779637 (study PRJEB29562, sample SAMEA4376700) | mouse gut metagenome | isolation source: Cecum | study: EMG produced TPA metagenomics assembly of the A DSS colitis mouse model was used to assess the... | reverse complement strand
ATAGTATTGATTTTTCAAGGAGCAAATCCCATTTTTAATGTGGGAAGTTTGAGTCACTTATTTATGCGCACATATTCACACATCATTCCATGGTTTCATTTTGCCTTCCGTTAATAAACACATATTTCACCCGGGAAGTAATTTCAAACGGGCATCCGTCCGTAATCACCAAGTCCGCATCCTTCCCCACTTCCAGCGAACCGACCCGGTCTGCGACGCCTGCGTGTTTTGCGGGATTGATGGTAATTGCCTGCAATGCCGCAAAAGGGTCCATCCCCGCCTGCACCGCCAGCCCCGCACAAAGAGGAAGGTATTCCTGGGGAATCACCGGGGAATCCGTAATGATGGATACCTGGCAGCCCGCCTTTGCCAAAAGACCGGGCGTAGTCCAGCTTTTGTTGCGCAGCTCGAACTTGGATGCACTGGTCAGAGTCGGTCCCACCGCCAAAGGTACGTTTTCCTTTGCCAGTTCCTCCACAATCAGATGGCCTTCCGTCACATGCTCCAAAGTAATCTTTAACCCAAATTCCTTCGCAATACGCAGCGCCGTAAAAATATCTTCAGCGGCATGGGCATGGGCTTTTAAGGGAATCTGCCCTTTCATCACCGGAAGCAGGGCTTCCATCTTCATGTCAAAGGCGGGCAGTTTGGTCCGGTCGTCCCCTGCCGCTTCCTTTTTTTCCATGTATTCCTTCGCCTTGAACAAAGTCTCCCGCAAAAGAGCTGCCGTCGTCATACGGCTGGAATCTTTTTTCTCCCGGTATACCCGTTTGGGATTTTCCCCGAACGCGCACTTCATCGCCACACCGTCGCGTACCACCATGTCGTCCACCCGTTTTCCCACGGTCTTAATGACCGTAAAGGTACCTCCCAGCACATTCGCGCTGCCCGGTCCCACACAGACGCAGGTGACGCCCGCTGCCGCTGCATGGGAAAACGCGGCATCCATCGGCTTCACACCGTCAATCCCCCGCATCTGCGGGCTGATAATGTCATTCAATTCATTGTAGTCCATTCCTTCATAACCGATGCCGTATCCGTCCAGTCCGATATGTCCATGTGCCTCCACAAATCCCGGATACACATGCAGTCCTTCGGCGTCCACGATACGGATGCCCTCTCCCGTTCCCATTTCCAACCGTTCCCCGATTGCCGCGATTTTCCCGTCTTCCACCAAAATGTCCGCCAAATAGGGCTCCTTATGGATGGCATCGTGGACCATACCGTTTTTGATACATAACATAACCTTTTCCTCCTGTTCTGTTTCCGCTCCCCTTTTTCCGACCACCGTTACGCTTCCCGTTCCTTTACGGTTACGCGGACACTGCCCCCCGGCTGCTTCCCTATTTTAGCCCGGATGTCCTTACGGATACCTATGATATAGCAGATGCTCCCGTCTTCGTTTTTCACGCCCATGTTGACCACGCTGCCGTCATAAGGTTCCCCGTCAAAAGTGACATGCACCTTCACCCGTCCTTTGCCGAATTCCTCCCTGACATCATAAGGAAATACCACGTAAGCGCCCCCTTTCCCGTCCGCCCGGTAAATGGAGGATTCATATTCATAAACCTTTGGGTTCAATCCGCTTCCTCCTTCCACGCATCACAAAGATACCAATCCCTATCAGTATACCCCCGATACCTGCAAGAAGCAAGCCTTCCGTAACGGAAAGCGAGTCCCGGAAAAACGCCGGAAATATCCTTGCAAGCCGTTCCTGTCGGAACATCACGATCACACTGAACATATTATTCAGAAAATGCATCAGCATCGCCGGATAGATACTGCCTGTCTGCCAAACCACAAAGCACAGTACCAGTCCCAGCAATCCGGTGGGAAGGAATTTCACAAGGCTCATATGGAACAGCCCGAACAACGCCGCCGTAACCGCCGCCGATATGCCGGCACGGTATTTCCCTTTCAGGGAATGGAACACCACCCCGCGGAACAGCATTTCTTCGCAGACCGCCGGAGCAAGCGCGACAACAAGAAGCGCCACCGTCATATTGTCGCCCAAAATATCCGAAAACCCCGTCTCCACATTTTGCGCACTTTCGGGAAACAGCCATACCATTCCCGCCGAAACCACTAAATTCAGGAAAATCATGCCGGCACAAACCAGCACACCGCCCACATATCCCCGTACACCGGCGCCCCGGAATCCGTACGTACGCCGGATATCCCTTTTCGTATAAACCACGAGGAACAGCGGAACCAAAAGCAGGATCATCTGTGTCCCGAACACACCCGCCAGACCGGCTTTCATCTGCAAAAATCCCCCCACATACATCATCAGAAGAAACGTAAGCGCCAGTACAAATACCGCATCGGACACCGTAGGCACTCCGCCTTTTTCCATATCCCCGCGTTTTTCAAAGATTTGAAGCCCCCCTTTCCCGTCCGAAAACAGGAGAGATTCGCTGTCATAAATTCTGCCCAAAAACAGGATTGCCAGCACCGCATACGATACATTGCTGATCAGCACCGCCGCAATCGCCCCGTAATCAATCTTAAACACCATAATGTTCTTTATCAGCAGGCAGATATTCGCCACAGGCATCACCGACATCCCGCCGGAAAGCTCCAGGTTCGGAATAAAACCGATGTAGCCCACAAACATCACCACCAGCATAAGCGGCGTGATATAGTTATTCGCTTCTTTGTAGCTTTTCGCAAAGGAAGTCACGCACATGGTGACGGCGCTTAAAAACAGGGAAAAAGCAAACACCGCCAATATGCATACCAAAACTGCCGGCAGAAATTTCACCATGCGTATCTTTTCCATTTCCGTCTGTAAATCCATCATTGCATACATGTATGCGGCTATGCCGCCCATGGAAAGTATGTTTAACAGGGCGGAAACCATACCGATTCCTGCCACGGTCAGGAATTTCGCCATAAGCAGGTCCCTGTTTTTAACAGGAAGCGTCAGCACCGTTTCCAAGGTTCCCCTCTCACGCTCCCCTGCCGTAGTATCGATAGCCGGATACATGGTTCCCATCAAAAGACTGACAATCAGCATGAACGGAAGGATAGTGCCAATCATGCTCCCCAGGGACTGTTCACTGCTGGCGGTATTCTTCTTTCCGTAAAGGATGGGCTCTAAAATCTCCTCCGCATCCATTCCCGCTTCCGCAACCCGTTTTCTGGTCAGTTCTTCACGGAAGCCGTCAAGGACATCCGTCACGATACCCGCCGCATAAGGGGAATTCGCCGTGGAAGCAAGATAATACACGTCATAGTGCATTTTATTATCCTTCTGGCGGACGGAAACATAAACATCGATTTCTTCGTTCTCTAACGCCTGTTCATGGTCCGGGATGCCTGCGGCGTCCAGGACCGCGATTTTATAAGCATCCTGTTCTTCTTCCGCTTCTTTACCCGGTTTTGATTCTTCTTTTATTTCTTCCTTTTTTTCTTCCTTTCCGTCCGTTCTTTTTGCTTCCAATTCCTTTTCCCAAAGTGCTCCCTGCTGTTCCAGCCAGCCGTAAAAAGCGCCGCCGTCCCCCGTTTCAACGGCAATCCGGTACTCCTGTTCCTCCATGCCGGAAGTAACCCAGGCGCTGACCTGCAGCGCTCCCAAAAATACCAGGGGATACAAAAGAACCGGCACCAACAGCATCATGAGTACCGTCTTCTTGTCGCGGAATACGTCCAGCATTTCTTTTTTTAATAAAGTTTTTATGATTTTAGTGTTCATCCTGCATTCCCTCCTTACGGATTAATTCGGTGAAAACATCCCGCAGGCTTCCCTTTCCGGTCTCCGCTTTTAAAGCGTCCGGCGTCCCCTCGCTGATAATCCTGCCCTGGTGAATCATGACGATTCTGTCGCAGAGATATTCCGCTTCTTCCATGTAATGGGTGGAATACAGGACCGTTTTCCCCCTCTCTTTCTCCCCTTTCATGAAATCGATGATTGCCGCGCTGCTTAAAATATCCAGCCCCAGTGTAGGTTCGTCGAAAATGTAAACCTGTGGGTCGTGAATCAGGCACCTTGCAATGGATGCCCGCTGCGTCTGTCCCGTGGATAATTTTTCAATCCGGTTATCCAAAAAGGAATCCATGGAAAGCATGGCGCTGATTTTCCCAATCCGCTCCCCGGTTTTCCCTTCCTCCATGCCGTAAACCGTTCCCAGCATCTGCAAAAGCTCCCTTGGGGAAAGCCTGCCATACAGTTTGGTATTGTTGGAAAGATAACCGATATGCCGTTTTACTTCCAAATCGTCCGAAATCTCCTCTCCCCCTTCCCGGATTCGCACTGTGCCTTCCGTAGGCTTCATCAGTTTGGACATCATGCGTAAAAGCGTCGTTTTCCCCGCGCCGTTGGGACCAAGGATTCCGACGATTTCCCCGTCGCCCACCGTAAGCGAAATATCGTCCACGGCACGGATTTCCGTTTTCCGGGTTCCTTTCCCCGTTCCTATTCCGTTTTTTATCCCGCCTTCCTTTTTCGTTATCTTCGTAAACGTTTTTACCAAATGTTCCGCCATTATCATTTCCCGTTTCCTCCCGTTTCTTCCCCTTGTGCATCTCCCGCTTCCATTTCCGCTTCCGCATCCAGCCATTCCACCCTCTTACGGTACAGGAAAACCCCCAAAGACATAACCGCCGTACATACCACCAAAACGCAGAAGAAGATAATTACCCCAATCCGTAAAGCCGCCAAAAAGTCCCCGCATTGGCGGTAAGCCGTCAGGAACCGGACGAATCCCCCTACCAGTCCCCCTACCGCACTGGCATACAGGTTTGTTTGGAATGACGGCCGTAACCTCCTGTCCCAAATCCCGTTTTTGATACAGGCTGCCACCAAGTATAACGCCATACACATAAAGACAATCCACTCTCCGGCAAAACGTTCCGCTTCCTCCATTCCGTAATACGCCAACTGCACAAGTATGACTGCAAACAGACCAATAAAAGCCAGCCAGCAGCCGTTATGTTCAATTTGGAGCATTTTCTGCTCCTGCATCTCGTCCAAACGGCTCTTTTTTCCTTTTTTCATATGCATCCTCTCCTTCCTTCATCTTCCCCGGCCCGTCCCCTATTCATCTTCCCAAAACAAATCATCCAGACTTTTCCCAAGCACGCGGCATATGGAACGGCACAGCTTAATCGTCGGGTTATATTCCCCCTGCTCGATGGCATTCATCGTCTGCCTCGAAATACCGACGGCTTCCGCAAGGGCTTTCTGCGTCATATCCTTCTCCGCCCGTGCCACTTTAATCGCTATGTTCCTTGCCATTTATCCACCTCCCATTGCATAGTATCATATTGCTTACTATATGTCAAATATATTTGACATATTTTACTTTTTATATGAATTAATGTCATATGGGAGATAAAATCATCTTACAGATGATTTGCCAAATGAAGGGCACCGGGATATGATGTTTCGCCCATCATTGTATCGCATATAAAAAGATTGCTTTTTATTTTTTCCCATGATATGCTTAGGAAAAAATAAAAGGAAGGATTACCTCATGCCGCTCATAAAAAACGAAATTCCCATCCTGGAATATGATACGGAAATGCAGGCGGTGCTTATGCCCGGTCATACCGGGAATTACCGCTTCACGGAAAGGGCGGTGCTGCTGTTCATGGAACCGGAAATCGATGCCTACGCCTCAGCGCATCACTGCCGCATTACCGGAACCTTTGAATGCGTCACCAAAACATTCCACGCTTACCAAACCAAACGCGGCGGCAGAGAGATAACATTTTTGCAGGTTCCTTTGGGCGGTTCCGGCGCCGTACAAATCATGGAGCAGGTCATCGCCGCCGGGGCAGGGAAAATCATCGCCGCCGGATGCTGCGGCGCACTGGAAGAAGGAACGGAAGGCGATTTTTTCATACCCACGGCGGCACTCCGGCAGGAGGGAACTTCCTACCACTATCTGCCTCCCGCAAGGGAAGTGGAACTTTGTGAAGAAGCCATCCTCGCCATCGAACGGGCGCTCACCGCGGCAGGGCTGCCTTTCCGCAGATGCAGAACCTGGACTACGGACGGCTTTTACCGCGAAACCAAAGAAATGGTGCTTTACCGCAAAAACGAAGGATATTCCGTGGTGGAAATGGAATGCGCGTCCATGGCGGCATGTGCCAAAATGCGCGGTGTAACCTTCGGACAACTGTTATTTACCGCAGACTCCCTCGCCAACGTGGAAAAACATGACGGCAGGAATTGGGGCAACGGCACGTTTGCCGCCGCCATGGAACTTGCGCTGGATGCGGCTGCCTTATTATGAACAGGAGAATTTATGGACTCTTATAAACTGCTGCTTTTTGATTTGGACGGAACATTACTGCGCAGTGACAAAACCATTTCCGTGCACGGCTCCGCCAGCATGAAAAAATATATGAAATAAAATCCATACCCTGCCAAATCAGGATAATAAAAGAAAGTGATTTGGATTGTTTACTGTTGGTAAAAGGGGATGTTTCCGTGCACACTGACAGAATCCGGCAGCAGAAAGAAGGCAAAGCAGTTTATTTAGGTGCATTTATCAACCATTCAGCCATTGGATATGTGCTATTGTCGTTGGATAATAAAGAAGATGTCATGTTATATACCAATCATGAAAAATGTGCAGATATGATTGATTTGTTAATGATGGAACCTTTCAGGAATTACGGCATTGGAGCCCAACTGGTATTGGCGTGTGAGGAAACTTGCAAGGAAAATAAAATTCCCTATTTGGGACTTGACGTGAATCCAACCGATAACCCTGCTGCCAAAAGGCTGTATGAGAGATTAGGCTATCATGCAGTTGGAGAAGTACACCTGGACGGCGTATATGAATATACGGATGAACAGGGAAACCAAGGAAAATATGAGGATTGGTGCATCGATATGGTCAAACGGGTGAGCGGGTAGGGAAGATGTCTTCCCTGCCCGCACGCCGGCATTCTTCCTTTGGATGCCCGTATGGGCTGCTCTCCGTCCGGGAACCGTTTCCTGTATTATTTACCGGAGTTTTTCCGCAGCATATCCACCAATTCGAGGAATTCTTTTTTATATTCATCTTCCAAATCCATTTCCTCCAGCACTTCCAGCACATGCGCAAACGAGGCGTCTGCCCGGTACCCGCTGTCCATGGCTGCCAGCCCAAACTCTGCCGCCGCTGCCGCAAAGAGGAAATCGTCGTCTGCATCTTCCGTATATGCCGTAAAGTCCACCGGATACTCCAACAACATGCTTTCGTTTCCGTCCGGCTCCTTGTAACGGATGCTCACGGTCAGCCATTCATACTCTTTATGGTTGTTTCCGTCCCCCACAGGTTCTTCTTTTCCGCCGTCCCCTGCGGTATCCTTTTCGTTTCCTTCATGGAACTCGGCATACTTTAAATCTTTCTGCGTCTTTCCCCTGCCGTTTACCGGTTCCGTAGTGACAATCTCATAAAGTGCAGTCACGCAATGTCCCGCGCCGATTTCTCCCGCGTCCTTCGTATCGTCGTCAAAATCCTCCGCCGCCAGCATACGGTTATCGTATCCGATCAGGCGGTATTCTTCCACCACCGCCGGGTTAAATTCCACCTGGAATTTCACATCCTTGCAGACCGTAAGCAGTGTGGCGCTCATTTCCTCCACCAATACTTTATTGGCTTCCCGCAGGGAATCAATGTATGCATAATTGCCGTTCCCCTTGTCCGCCAGCGTTTCCATTTTGTTGTCCTTAATATTTCCGGCGCCGAAACCGAGAACCGAAAGAAATACCCCCGACTCCTTCTTTTCGGTTATCAAATCTTCCAGTTCATCCTCCGTGGTAAGCCCCACGTTCAAATCCCCATCCGTGGCAAGAATTACCCTGTTGTTGCCCCCTTCAATAAAATATTCTTCCGCCAGCCGGTACGCCGTCTCGATACCCCGGCTTCCGTGGGTGCCTCCACCCGCTTCCAGCGCATAGAGCGCCTGACATATCTTTTTCGTCTCGCTGCCCGGCACGCCTTCAAGGACGATGGTATCCTCCCCCGCATAAGTCACGATGGATACGCGGTCCTTCTCCGTCAGGTTCTCCGCAAGCAGTGCAAAGGATTCCTGTAACAGCGGGAGTTTATCCGGCGCATACATGGAACCGGACACATCCAGCAGAAATACAAGATTGGAATCCGGGGAATCCCCGTAATCCACATCCTGCGTTTTTAACCCAATGCGCAAAAGCTGGGTTTCCCGGTTCCACGGACACGGCATAATCTGGGTCGTCACGCCAAACGGCTCCCCGTCCTCCGGGTCTGCCAAATCCCCGTAAGAAAAATAATTGATGATTTCTTCTATCCGTACCGCCCCTTCCGGCAGATTTTCCACGGCATAACCGCCCATAATCAGCCTGCGCAGGTTACTGTAAGACGCCGTATCCACATCCGCGGAAAATGTGGAAAGAGGCTCTTGGTAAACCGGGCTGAATCCTTTTTCCTCCCACTGGGAATATTCTTCCGCATTTTTTTGTACCGGTTCCGTATTTCTTTCCACGTCCTCACCCGGATACCGCAGCGTCTCCCCCGCACCTGCCTCCGAATCCTGCACTGCTCCCGTCATACCGTATTCGGTGCCCCATGCTTCTTCCGAAGCGGCTGCCTCCGTTGTCTCCGCCGCCGTATTTCCCTCCGATGAGGATTTTGCCCCCGCTTCGTCTGCCCTGCCGCAGCCGGTCAGGACACTTCCCGCAAATACCGTCCCCGCCAGCAAAACTGCCTCCATGCGCTCCATAAACCTTCCCGCTTCCGTTTTTCTGTTTTCCATAATCCATCCTCCCTTTTTCCACCGGACTTTTGCTTCCGTATTTCCAGCTTATATGGTAGATACGTATCACGGAAAGGATATTATGGGTTTTTATATCATTTTCATTAAATTTTTCCTCCCTCTGCTCCCGAAACCATTGTTGCTTTCATTCCACCTTACCTCTCTTTACCAAGTGGACCATTTGTTCAAGGCTCATTTCTCCCATGCCCTGTTTATCAGGCTCTGCGTCTCTTTGTCTTACGGATACAGACATATTCTTTTTCTCGTTTTCACCTATGATAAACATATATGGCACCTTATCCATGCGTGCTTCACGGATTTTATATCCAAGTTTCTCACTTCTGCCATCCACTTCTACCCGGATATCATTTTCTTCCAAAAACCCCTCAACTTTCTTAGCATAATCAGTATATTTATCCGAAACCGGAAGAATCTTAACCTGTACGGGTGCAATCCACGCAGGAAATTTCCCCGCATAATGTTCTAATAAAATACCAATAAAACGTTCTATCGAGCCGAATATAACCCTATGCAGCATAATTGGACGGTGTTTCTCTCCATCTGCCCCAATATAGTCGATATCAAATCTTTGCGGAAGCTGGAAATCAAGCTGGATGGTTCCACACTGCCATGTTCTGCCTATGGAATCTTTCAGATGAAAGTCAAGTTTCGGTCCATAGAATGCACCGTCTCCTTCATTTACTGCATAAGACTTACCCATTCCCTGCACTGCTTTTTCTAAAGATTCCGTAGCAAGCTGCCAATCCTCATCACTTCCTATGGAATGCTCTGGTCTCGTTGACAGTTCAATTTCATATGAAAAACCAAACTTCCGATAAACTTCATCAATAAGACGCATTACACCTTGTATCTCATCCATTACCTGATCTTCTCTCATAAAAATATGAGCGTCATCCTGCGTAAATGAACGTACTCTCATAAGACCATGTAATGTTCCGGACTTTTCATTACGATGTATAAGCCCTAATTCTCCCATTCGTATAGGAAGCTCCCTATATGACCTCGGTTCCTGTTTATACACCAGCATTCCACCCGGACAACTCATTGGTTTGATTGCATAATCATCATCTTCAACCTTAAGAGCGTACATGGTATCTCTATAAAAGTCCCAATGGCCCGATGTCTCCCAAAGGCTTCTTTCCAACATAATAGGCGTGGAAATTTCAACATACCCTTTTCTGCGATGGATTTTCCTCCAATAATCAATCAGCAGGTTCTTCAATATCATTCCATTCGGCAGGAATACCGGCAGTCCCGGTCCCTCCTCAAAAATCGTAAAGATTCCAAGTTCCTTTCCCAATTTTCTGTGGTCCCTTGCTTTTGCTTCTTCAACCATATGCAGATATTCATCCAATTGTGCCGCTTTCGGAAAAGATATACCATAAATTCTCGTAAGCATTTGATTTTTTTCGTTGCCTCTCCAATAGGCTCCGGCCACCGACAATAATTTGACGGCTTTAATCTGACACACATTGGAAATATGTGGTCCCGCACAAAATTCCTCATATTCTCCCTGCTTATAGAAGCTGATTTGCTCCGCATCATCCAATTCCCGAATCAGCTCAATTTTATATGTTTCACCTGCATTCTCCATAAAGCTGACAGCTTCTTCTCTTGACTTCCCATAGACTTGCTCCATTTTCGATTGCCGGACCAATGGCACACTTCGTTTCCGGATATAAACGTTTTACAGCCTGTGCAAGCACATGTGCACTCGTATGCCAAAATGCCTTTTTACCCTCCTGTTCCTCAAAATTCACTTCTGCAACTTCTCCGTTTTTCCGTAGAACCTTCATACTTTGTTGCTCCTTTCCCTTTTTGCATTTTAACGATTTGGCAACAACATAAGAAAAGCACCCATAAGACCATAATCATATAGTCTTAAGGGTGCATATCACACGGTTCCACCTTAACTTTTCACTTCAGATTCCATCAAATCCTATCCTTTAACGCAGGCATACGGTAACACTTACTCATTTCGGCATTACGGCTCTAGAATGGTTTTCGTCTAATTTCTACATAAACAGCTTCCACCAAGTGCTATTTTCTCTGGATGTTTCCAATTAAACTACTTTTTTCCGTCATTGCTTTTCTTATGTTATTGATGGTACTTTATCACAACTTTTTTATTTTGTCAATGCTCATGTTATTTGAGTTTTCGCAGTTCTATCCACATTGCCATAGTTACAGCCTTTCATTGGCAAATTTGGGAAAATAATCCCTATTTATATTTTACAGTCCTGAATTTATGTTCTATCCAAAAAGTCGCCTCCAATGTATGGAAATGAATAAATCTTATCTTAGGATCATCAATCCCTTTTG
>ERZ779637.1266-NODE-1266-length-11076-cov-9.406406_pt1 | contig 11076 bp, 9 predicted proteins | sample MGYA00514196_ERZ779637 | MGnify/ENA primary metagenome ERZ779637 (study PRJEB29562, sample SAMEA4376700) | mouse gut metagenome | isolation source: Cecum | study: EMG produced TPA metagenomics assembly of the A DSS colitis mouse model was used to assess the... | reverse complement strand
CCGGTATCATGAGCACGATTCATGCTTACACAGGCGATCAGATGATCCTTGACGGTCCTCAGAGAAAGGGTGACCTGAGAAGATCCCGCGCAGGTGCAGTGAACATCGTTCCCAACAGCACAGGTGCAGCTAAGGCTATCGGTCTTGTTATCCCTGAGCTGAACGGCAAGCTGATCGGTTCCGCACAGCGTGTTCCTACCCCTACAGGTTCCACCACCATTCTGGTTGCAACCGTAGAGAAGTCCGTTACCAAGGAAGAGATCAACGCGGCTATGAAGGCAGCAGCTACCGAGTCCTTTGGCTACAACGAGGATGAGATCGTTTCTTCCGATATCGTAGGCAGCACCTACGGTTCCATCTTCGACGCTACCCAGACCATGGTAGGCGAGGACAATCTGGTTCAGGTTGTTTCTTGGTATGACAATGAGAACAGCTACACTTCTCAGATGGTTCGTACCATCAAATACTTCTCCGAGCTCAACTAAGAGACGGAAAATAAAGAGAGAAACGAAAGAGGCTCGGCCGCTGGGCCGGGTCTCTTCTTACATATGTGCGGGAGCGCATGTGGATTAAATTATAATAAGGAGGACATACACATGTCATTAAACAAGAAATCGGTAGATGATATCAACGTGAAGGGCAAACGCGTTCTGGTAAGATGCGACTTTAACGTGCCCTTAAAGGAAGGAAAGATTACGGACGAGACCCGTATCGTAGCTGCGCTTCCCACAATCAAGAAGCTTCTCGATGACGGCGGCAAGGTGATCCTTTGCTCCCATCTCGGCAAGGTGAAGAACGGCCCCAACGAGGGTGAGTCACTTGCGCCTGTGGCGGAGAGACTTTCCGAGAAGCTCGGCAAGCCCGTCAATTTTGTAAAGGACGACAACGTGACCGGCGAGGCTGCTACAGCTGCTGTTGCGGCTATGAACGAGGGAGACGTGGTGCTCTTACAGAATACCCGTTTCCGCGGCAAGGAGGAGACCAAGCCGAAGGAGGCAGGTGAGGCTTTCGCGAAGGAACTGGCTGATCTGGCTGATGTTTATGTGTGCGATGCATTCGGTTCCGCTCACAGAGCGCACGCTTCCGTGGCTGTTGTGACCAAATATATCACCGAAAAGGGCGGTGAGAATGCTGTCGGCTACCTGATGCAGAAGGAAATCGACTTCCTCGGCAACGCGGTGGAGAATCCGGTGAGACCTTTCGTGGCAATTCTCGGTGGCGCGAAGGTTGCGGATAAGTTGAACGTAATCAACAACCTGCTTGAGAAATGCGACACCCTGATTATCGGCGGCGGCATGGCGTTCACCTTCTTAAAGGCAAAGGGCTATGAGATCGGCAATTCCCTCGTGGACGACGAGAAGATTGACTACTGTAAGGAAATGATGGAGAAGGCTGAAAAGCTTGGCAAACAGCTTTTACTGCCCATCGACACCGGCGTTGCTTCCGGGTTCCCGAACCCTATCGACAGCCCGATCGATGTGGAGTATGTGGACTCTGACAAGATTCCGGCGGACAAGGAAGGTCTTGACATTGGTCCCAAGACACAGGAGCTTTTCGCAAACGCTGTGAAGTCTGCGAAGACCGTTGTGTGGAACGGCCCTATGGGCGTGTTCGAGAACCCGACCTTGGCCAAGGGTACCATCGCCGTTGCGAAGGCGCTGGCTGAGACGGACGCTACCACCATCATCGGCGGCGGCGATTCCGCGGCGGCATGCAATCAGCTCGGTTTTGCAGATAAGATGTCCCACATTTCCACAGGCGGCGGCGCTTCCCTTGAGTTCCTGGAGGGCAAGGAGCTTCCGGGTGTGGTAGCTGCGGACGACAAATGATGCGATGAGCAGAGCGAGAATGACCAAAGAAGAAAGAGGCTGTGCTTGCACAAAGTTTCTTTCGGATTTGGTCGTTTGAGGGTGCAACGCACCCGAGGAATTGCGCAGCCATTTCGAGGCTCGGAGGATCGGGCAAGAAAAAATGCGCAGCAATTTCGAGGCTCTGCGGAGTGAATATAAATTATAAGATAGAAGGAGATTACAACAATGGCTAGAAGAAGAATTATCGCCGGAAACTGGAAGATGAACATGACTCCCAGCGAGGCAGTTAAGCTTTGTGAGACATTAAAGGATCTGGTAGTGAACGATGCGGTTGACGTGGTTTACTGCGTGCCCGCGATCGATATTGTACCTGTGGCTGAGGCTGTGAAGGGCACCAACGTGCATGTGGGCGCCGAGAATTTCTATATTGAGGATAAGGGTGCGTATACGGGCGAGATTTCCGCTCCCATGTTAAAAGACGCGGGTGTGGAGTATGTGATCATCGGCCACTCCGAGAGAAGAGAGTACTTCAAGGAGGATGACGCTTTCCTGAACAAGAAAGTGCTTAAGGCTCTGGAGGCAGGTCTTGTGCCGATCCTCTGCTGCGGCGAGTCCTTGGAACAGAGAGAGATGGACGTGACCATGGACTGGATCAGACTGCAGATCAAGTCCGATCTGGCAGGCGTGACTGCTGACCAGGTGAAGGGCATGGTGATTGCATATGAGCCCATCTGGGCAATCGGAACCGGCAAGACCGCTACTTCCGACCAGGCACAGGAAGTCTGCAAGGGCATCCGCGACTGCATCGCGGAGATGTACGATGCGGCTACCGCGGAGGCGGTGCGCATTCAGTACGGCGGCTCCATGAACGCATCCAATGCGGCTGAGCTTCTTGCAAAGCCCGACATCGACGGCGGCCTGATCGGCGGCGCCTCCTTAAAGCCTGATTTTGGGCAGATTGTGAATGCGTAAGAGTCGGTACTTTTTGTATGTAAAAGTATAGAATATGTAAGACAGACGAAAACTCACTTCGGTTCTGGATGAAGCAGATCGGAGTGAGTTTTTTTCATGGGGCAGGATGTTGATAAATGAAATATTTTATAGTAATATACTAATAAGGTTATGCTGATTACGATATTAAGATTACGTTTCCTGTGGGTAAAGAAAGGGTACAAAACGATCGGTGGATAAAACGGTAAACGCAAATAAGAAAAAAAATGTTTTAAATTATCGAAAGGTAATGGAATGCTTGGAAAGTGTTGATTTTGCGTTGCCAGGTCTGGAGATTCAGGAGGAGATAGTACGAATAAGTATTCCTGAAAGTTTTTCTATTTCTGAACAGCCGGATGACACGATTTGTATGTTAAGACGGTTATATACGATTGGCATGTGTGATCATGTGAAAAAAATTTCATTTGATCATTCCGAGTGCAAATTCCTGGGACTTTCAGCAAGTACGATTATGGATATAATTTTACTTGTTATACTGAAGTATAGGGAGAAGAGGGGAAAAACGTTGGAGCTATCAGGGAAACTTCCCCAAAATCCAATGGTGAAAGATGTTTTGCTGGCAAGTGGACTGCCATATCATGTAAATGCAAGATCTAAAGTTGTGTATGACAGTACCAATGTAGAAAAGTTTGAAACCGTGTCGGGAGAGTGCAGCAATGATGCAAGGCAGTCAGGGAGAATAGCAACGGAATTAACCGAATATTTTAATAGGTGTTTATTGCATCAGAGTATGAGGCTGCGTGATGAAGGTATATCATTGTTAGTAACATTATTGGGCGAAGTACTTGGTAATTGCGAAATTCATGGTGGAGAACATGCAACATGGTATACGCAGGGGCATTACGAAGATAATAGCAATAAGGCTTACGGAGAAATGCAGTTGCTTTTTTTGAATTTAGGAAATACTATATATCAAGGTTTAAAATATAATTCCAGCGAGGAAACAAAGAAAAGATTAGAATATTATTTGGAAAGACATAAGCTATCTTTTTCCGAAGAGTGGAATGAAGAAATGGCATGTACGGTTTTTGCATTGCAGGAGGGAATTAGCAGGCTAAGAAATAGAAATATTAAAGGATATGAGGGCAGAGGTACGGGGACTGTAACTTTAATAGAGGCATTAAAGTCAATAGGAGGAAGCGGTGATGGACAGATGCCGGAGATGACTATTGTATCAGGCCGGACATATATTAAGTTTGACGGGCGCTATAATATGCGTATGGAAACTTTTCAAAATGATTTGGTTTTTGGAAATGGGGAAAAGCGTATATTGGCATTTAATCAGGAAAATGATATATATAGGCCGGCAGATAGTACGGCTGTTCTACAAATGAAAGAAAATTTTCCCGGGACTGTAATTTCACTACGAATTTATTTAGATAGCCGATACATTATGAAAGCGGGAGGAGAGGGATTGGATGAATAGTGTTAATATTGGGATGTATAAGGAAGCCGGGGCAAGAATCTTTACAGATAGAGATACAGGAATAAGGGCAAGGAAAGAGCTGGAGCTCGATAGGCTGGAGAAAATTGGTAAAATAACGGTATTATTACCGGAGGATACTTGGGGTGTCAATCCATCTTTTTTCGGTGGAATGTTTGAGACCAGTATTAAGACTATGGGAGACAGATTTCGACAGAACTACGTTTTTCAATATTCAGATGGAACGGAATTAAATGATAGTCTGAGGGAAAATATTGAGAGTGATTATGATTATGTTATGCGAGGGTTAAATTAGCATATGGGAAGAGAACAAATGGTATGGAATATAATTGGGAGCATATCAAATGCAATAGCAGCTATTTGTGCAGTAGCTGCTATTGTTGTTACTGTCTGGAATTTTAAAAGTGATAGGCGAGAGCAGAAGAAAGAAAATTTATGCATAAAACTTCGTGAGCTGTATAAGAAGACTGTAATCGATTCTTTTTTAAAAATAGTAGATGAAAATATAAGAGATATCAACGATAACCTCAATCGATTTTCGAGAGAAGAATTTGACGAAAATGAGATGAAAAGATTTTATGATTATATGAGCTCGGGATTGCATGATTGTTTATTAGAAGTAGAAACGATAAGAACATTTAATCAGGAGCTATATCGGGAAGTACAACAAATTACAGAAAAAATATCGGATACATATGGTGAAATTATAAATAAAGCAGTGAGTCATAGATATGTATTAAACAATTATGAACGAAAAATCATGCCGGACTGGATAAAACTAAGAAATGCCATATATAAATGTTATATAGAGGAAAGGTTTGATGAATTAGATAAATTATATAAATAGAAATTTGCTTCGATACTTTTTGGCAGATCGACTGGTGAAGGATATGGGCAGAATACAGAACTTAATTACGGGATTTAACAGAGTGCCAATCAAGAGACAGCTCTATCGGATCTACACGGTAGTGGTGGTGGTGCCGATTCTGCTGATCGGCTCTTTCCTGCTTATGTATACGCATCATATCATGGAAAATTATTATACGGATCTGTTAAAGGCGGATAATGACCGGGTGAGAAATATTCTCTTTGATATCACCAGGGAGATTTACGGGATTTCCAGAGACATCTCCTATGATGCCGGGGTGCGGACGATTCTTGCGGAGGAGTTTGAGAACAGGCAGGAATATATGCGGGCAGTTGACCGGAACGAAATGTTAAGCCGCTACGCATCGACTTACGCGGAGGTTTCCAAGATCGAAATCTACACGGACAATCCGTCTCTCTCGGATTACAAGCAGTTTGTCCGATTGGATGAGGAGACGAAGGGGACGCAGTGGTATCAGCGCGCTATGGAGCAGGCGGGCGTCTTCTGGCAGGCGGTGCCATGGGAGGACGGCTACCGGGACAGCAATTGGGAACTCTCCATGGTGAAGCAGATTCCGCTGGTGAATTCGCCCTATCATGCGGTTTTGGTCATTCGCGTCGAGTCCAATTATCTGCGGATCTGGATAGACAATACCGAGTACAGCAGCGTCATGTCCGTGGACAGGGGGGCCGTGTTTTACAGCACAGATATGGAGAGGAACGGAAAGGCGCAGCCGCATGCGATCGACTTTGACGAGTCCTATTTTCAGTACACGGGACAGACGGACATAGACGGAAGGCAGTGTTTTATCAACATCTCCACGCTGCACGCCTATCAGTCCGGCTCCAAACTCTATATATGTACGCTGGACAAGCACGGATATGAGCATATTCGAAGCGTCCTGTATATGTGCGGCGCGGTTATTGCGGTGGCGATGATTATTCCCGGCATTCTGATCCTTATTTTCACGAATTATTTTACGGGGAGAGTGCGGCTTCTCAGACAGGAGATGCACAAGGTGAGCAATCAGGACTATGAGCTGATTCCTGCGCTTCGGGGCAGTGATGAGATATCCGAGGCGTTCGGGGACTTGCAGGTCATGGTGGGAAAACTCAAGGAGCAGGAGGCCAAGGCATACGAAGCGCAGCTCAAAGAGCAGGAGCTTCTAATCAGGCAGCAGGAGATGGAATTTAAGATGCTTGCCAGCCAGATCAATCCGCATTTCCTCTACAATACGCTGGAGACCATACGCATGAAGGCGCTTACCGTGGGCGACAGGGAGGCTGCGACGGCGATCAAGCTCCTCGGCAAGTCCATGCGCTATGTGCTGGAGAATATGGGCACTTCCGTCACCACGCTGGCGGAGGAGCTGAACCATGTGGATGAATACATGAAGATTCAGCATTTGCGTTTCGGGGACAGGATCGGCTATCATAAGCATGTGGAGGAGGGGCTGGATCTGGCGCGCTGTCATATTCTGCCGCTGCTCTTACAGCCGGTGGTGGAAAACGCTATCGTGCACGGGCTGGATGAGACGGAGGAGGGCGGCAGCATTGTGATTTCCGTCTACACGAAGAATCCGGACGGGACGAAGCTTCTGCTGATCGATGTGGACGACAACGGCTGCGGAATGGCGGAGGAGACGCTCCATAAGCTGAGGACGGACATTGAGATCCGGGATATGAGCCGGAGCAAGAGCATCGGTCTGTACAATATCAACCAGCGCTTAAAGCTGCACTACGGGGAGGGTTACCGGGTGCATGTGTATTCGGAGCAGGGAAAGGGCACGAGAGTCCGGCTGGTGATTCCGGCTGAAAAGGCGGAGAATGGGGAAAGGTAAAAAAATGACCGTATTTTTCCTCTATTCTGTTCGGTAGTCATAATTTAATGGTTTTTTTATAATGAATGCATCAAGGGAAATGAGCGAGCGCACATTTTCACTGGTGCATTTTCTTTTTCCCAAAATGTGAGGAAAGGGTGGCTGGACATGAGTGCTAAAAAGGCGCAAAGAGAAAAAGTTGTGAAACAAAAGTTCAGTATGCAGCTTATGTACAAACAGCGGTATCTGTTGTTGATGTCGCTTCCGTTTGTCATCTGGCTGATCATTTTTAAGTACATACCTCTGTGGGGATGGACGATGGCATTTCAGGATGTGAGGCCGAAGAACCTGTCGAAACATATCTGGGAAAGGCCGTTTGCGGGGCTTGATAATTTTGTAAAGGCATTCAGCGACCGAATGTTCAACCAGACGCTGATCAATACCATCGGGTTAAGTATTTTGGGAATCGCGGTGGGAACGGTTATGGCAATTCTGTTCGCGCTGATGTTAAATGAAATTCGTTTTATAAAATTTAAAAAGGTGACACAGACGATTTCCTATCTGCCCCACTTCGTATCCTGGGTGGTTATTGCCAGTATTGCGAAGATGGTTTTAAACGACGGCGGTATGCTGGACACTTTGTTCGGTACAAAGCTGGGACTGATGAGTACAAACTCGCCGCTGTTCTGGGTGACGGTGGTTTTGGTCAACACATGGAAAGAGGTCGGCTGGGATGCCATCGTGTACCTCTCCGCCATGGCGGGTATTGACCAGGGGCTTTACGAGGCGGCGAAGGTGGACGGCGCGAACCGTCTCCAGCGGATCTGGCACATCACACTGCCCGGCATAAAACCGACCATCGTGGTGCTCTTGATTATGGGTATCGGCGGTGCGTTGAATGTGGGCATGGAGCGTCAGATGCTCTTAAGCAACGGTATTGTGCAGGATCACGCGATGGTGCTTTCCTGGTTCGCGTATGTGAGAGGTATCGGCAACAGCAACTACGGCCTTGGCACCGCGATCGGTATGTTCCAGTCGTTAGTCGGCATTGTCCTGCTTTTCCTGGCCAATAAGATTGCAGGGTGGCTCGGCGAGAGCAGATTGATATAGGAGGGAGAAGTCATGGCAAATACGAAGAGCAATCGAATCAAAAGCCGCGATAATATCCTGGATTATATATTGCTGGCGGTGTTCCTGTTACTGATTGTCATTACGGTATATCCGTTTTTGAATGTGCTTGCGATCTCGTTCAATGACCCCATTGACACGATGCGCAACATCAACTTCATTATCCCGAGACAGTTTACCTGGAGCAACTACGTTTATGTGTTCAAGGAGAACAATCTGGGAAACGCGTTTCTTTTGTCGGTGCTGAGAACCGTGATTGGCGCGGGCGCGGGCGTGATCTGTACGGCGATGCTGGCCTATGTGCTCAGCAGGAAGGATTTTTACTTCAATAAGCTGTTTACCACGCTGTTCGTTATCACCATGTATGTCAGCGGCGGTCTGATTCCGGAGTACCTGCTGTTAATGAGAGACCTGAAACTGGGTAATAATTTTATTGTTTACATTATTCCGGGACTGATCTGGGTTTACAACATGATTCTGGTGCGCTCCTTTATCGAGGGACTGCCCCTTGCTTTACAGGAGGCGGCCAGAGTGGACGGCGCCAATGACTTTATTATCTGGGCAAGGATCGTGCTGCCCCTGTGCCAGCCGGTGCTGGCAACGGTAGCCCTGTTCTACGCGGTGGGACAGTGGAACTCCTTCATGGACACCTACCTGTATGCGAAGGAGCTGCCGACTCTGCAGTATGTGCTGTATGAGATTATGGAAAAGGCGCAGATGAAGATCGATCCCCACGCGGCGGAGCAGATGAAGAACGCAGTGTCCCCGCTGTCCATACGAATGGCAGTTACCATTGTTGCGACGGTGCCCATCATTATCGTATATCCGTTCTTACAGAAGTATTTCGTAGGCGGCATGACGGTAGGCGCGGTAAAGGATTGACGGTTAATACGATATTTTTACGGAGGCAGGTATGCTGCCGTATCAATATAAAGTTGCATTTGGAGAAACAGAAGGGAGAGAAAGTATGAAAAAAAAGAGGATTTGTGCATTGTTACTGACGGTGGCAATGACGGTCGGCACGCTTGTCGGCTGTGGCGGCAGCGACAGCGGTACCGCTTCAATTGACGCAGGCAGCACGGCTGCAACCGATGAGGGGAGCGGCGACGCGGGCGCTTCTGACGGCGCGGCGTCAGGCGATGTGATTGAACTGACATTCTTTAACGCGGATGCAAACCAGGATGATCCGTGGACCGATCCTGTGGCGGAGGCGATTACGGAAAAAACAGGTGTGAAATTAAAGACAACCCGTCCCGTGGGCGGCAACGACGAGTCCGAGGCGGTGGCGCTGATGATTGCGGAGCAGAACTATCCCGACATCATCTTCGCAAAGGGTTCCGCAGGAAACCTGATCGATGCGGACGCTATGATGGATATGACAGATCTGATTGAGCAGTACGGCCCCAACATCAAGAAGCTCTACGGCGAGGAGTTTGACAAGCTGAAACAGTCCGCGGATGATCCGTCCATCTACCAGTTATCCGCTTATGTGGTAGGCGGCACGAAATTCAAGGACGCTGGCAATCTCCAGGTTCAGTGGGCGGCCCTGAAGGCGAAGGATTACAAGATTCCGCAGTCTCTGGATGAGCTGGAAACCATGATTAAGGACTATATCGCGGAGAACCCGAAGACCGATGACGGGCTCGACAAGATCGGTATTTCCCTGTCTACCTCCGACTGGCACTGGCTGATCACGCTGGGAAACCCGGCAGGCTTTATCGCGGACGGCGCGCCGGATAACGGACAGTGGATTGTTACTTCTGACAACAAGGGTATGTATAAGTTCCGCTCCGACAAGGAGAGAGAGTATTTCAGATGGCTCTGCCGCATGTACAACGAGGGCATCCTGGATCCTGAGTTCGCGACACAGACCCACGAGGACTACATCGCGAAGATCGCATCCGGCCGTGTGGTATGCCTGTTCGATAAGGATTGGGATTATCAGGACGGTGAGAAGGTGCTGAAAGCGGATGGTAAGTACGAACTCACCTATGCAGGCCTTCCCACCTGTATGGAAGCAAGCACCAAGTGTCCGTCCCTGATGTATCAGGGTCTGACCACAGGAACCGGCGTAGGCATTACCAAGACCTGTAAGGATCCCGTTGCGGCAATCAAATTCATCGACTTCCTTTGCTCCGATGAGGGGCAGGTGCTCAACAAATGGGGTATCGAGGGCGTGAACTACTTCATCGACGACGAGGGACACCGCTACAGGACTGAGGAGGAGATCAAGTACTCCCAGGAGGATGCGGATTATTCCAAAAAGACGGGCGTAGGCTTCCACAACTATCCGTTCCCGTCCTATGGCGACGGCATTCTGGATCCTACCGGCAGCACCTACACGACCACCAGCAAGGACGCGGTGATCGCGGAGTACAACGTAGAGGAGAAGGCTGCGGTTGAGGCATGGGGCGTAGACCTGATTGTGGATATGTTCCCGCAGCCTGACGAGTTCGAGACACCGGATTACTCACCGCTCTGGGCATATGCGATGCCGCTTGAGTTTACGGAGATCGTGGATAAGCTGGATGAAGTGTCCTGGTCTTCCCTGATTCAGTGTGTGACCGGCTCCGAGGAAGCGTTTGACGACAATTACGACGCGATGATCGCTGAGCTGGAAGCTACCGGCATGATGGATGCGGAGGAGATGATGTCGAACATTATCGCCGAGAAGGTGGCGATTGTCCAATAGCAACGCGAGAAGGACTTCTAAAGCTTGGCAGCAAAGGCGGCCTCGCTAAGAAGTACCAGGAGTTGCAGAGCAATTCCTTTTCGCGTGGGAGAATGCCCGGAATGCGGGCATTCTCCGCGCTGTGCAGACAACAAAATATAAAAAGAAAAAACTGCCGTGCGGTCAATCTGTGCGGCAGTTTTTTGGGTGATATCGTGTGCCATGGCAGGGCGGGAATCACGAATTTTCTAGGGGGGGGGGTAATTTTCGGCAGCCCCGTCAGGGCCCGGGCCTTTGCGGAGTTCCGCAGGGGGGGTCCCAGGG
>ERZ779637.1265-NODE-1265-length-11078-cov-14.007530_pt1 | contig 11078 bp, 10 predicted proteins | sample MGYA00514196_ERZ779637 | MGnify/ENA primary metagenome ERZ779637 (study PRJEB29562, sample SAMEA4376700) | mouse gut metagenome | isolation source: Cecum | study: EMG produced TPA metagenomics assembly of the A DSS colitis mouse model was used to assess the... | reverse complement strand
CCCGGAGGGGTTACAATTAAACCCCCATTTGAAATGGGGGTTGCTAACTTAGAAGAAGTGTGGTTACTATCATGGCAGTCAACGTGCTATGGCGGTATAGCTGTTTGGGGAAAAGAAAGAGGCTTCTATGGAACAGACAAAAATCAACTTTCAGATCGGAAGATCCTATCTGAAAGAGAAATATAAAATAGTACTTGCTTATGGCTTTATCGTGACGGTATTTTTTCTGATCGCCTTCCTATATGGATATGAGCAGATTTATTTGAATATGCTGTATGCAGTGTTTCTCACGCTGTTTTTTGGTGTGGTATTTCTGGCAGTGGATTTTCTGCGGTATTATGGACGCTGTCGGACTCTGTTTCTGGCGCTTGAGCAGGAAGAAGTAAGGATGGAGAACCTGCCTGAGGTAATGGGACTTCAGGAATCCTTATATCAGGAACTGTTGGAAGAGATGCGACAGGAGAAGCGGAAGTTTTTGACAGAATACGACGAAAGGAAGAAGGACATAACGGATTATTATACCATGTGGACACATCAGATCAAGACGCCAATAGCGGCACTGCGGCTGCTATTACAGGATGACGATGCGGGTGAAGGCGGGCAGTGCAGCAGACGACGACAGGCGGAACGGGAGGAACTTTTTAAGATTGAACGGTATGCAGAGATGGCGCTGTATTTTGCAAGATTGGATAATCTTTCATCAGATCTGCTGTTTAGAAGGTGTGATGTGCAGGAAATCGTGAAGCAGGCGGTACGGAAGTATTCGGTCCTGTTTTTGAGCAGCGGGCTTTCTTTTCAGATGGAAGAGTTTGAGGTATGGGCAGTGACGGACGAGAAATGGCTGTCCTTTGTGGTGGAACAGGTCTTTTCCAATGCACTGAAATATACAAACCAGGGAGGTATAGCGATCTACGGTGCAGACGAGGAAGGAAACAGGCAGCATGGCCAGGCTTCTTATCTCGTGATCGAGGACACGGGGATCGGCATCCGGGAGAGTGACCTGCCGAGGATTTTTGAACGGGGCTTCACCGGTTACAATGGGCGGATGGAAAGGAAATCGACGGGAATCGGGCTGTATCTGTGTGAACAGATCATGCGCAGATTGTCTCATACGATCAGGGTGATCTCTACGCCGGGCAGAGGAACGAAAGTGATCTTAGGATTTGTGCAGCAAGCGATAGAATGATATGTATGATCCAAAACATAAAACTGCATATGTGACAAGAATGTAAGGTTGAGAGGAAGAAATGTTAGCTGGATGCATGGCAGGACATTTCTTCTTTGTCTATAATCATATGTGTAAGAGGAAATGATCGTGTACAGATTCATGATTCTGCAAGGTGGAATCATGGAGGTTAGTGTAGAAAAAGCAGAAAAGGAGTGGAATCATAGTATGTCATTATTGGAAGTTAGGAATGTAAAGAAGGTATATACCACTAGATTAGGTGCCGTCAAGGTGCAGGCGCTGTGTGACGTGAATTTCTCGGTGGAGGAAGGGGAGTATGTAGCGATCATGGGAGAGTCAGGTTCAGGCAAGACCACGCTGCTCAATATTCTTGCTTCTCTGGATAAGGCCACCAGCGGGCAGGTACTTTTAAACGAAAAGGATGTCTCTCAGATTCGGCACAGAGACATTTGTGCGTTTCGCAGGGAGCATCTGGGATTTGTCTTTCAGGATTTTAATCTGTTGGATACGTTGTCATTGAAGGATAATATCTATCTGCCGTTAGTGTTGGCGGGAACAGATCACCGGGAGATGGAAAGAAGATTACAGCCATTGGCGGCGAAGTTGTCCATTACGGATATTCTGGAAAAATATCCATACGAGGTGTCGGGTGGTCAGAGACAGCGGGCAGCCGTATGCCGTGCATTGATCACAAAGCCGGATATCATCCTGGCAGACGAACCTACCGGAGCGTTGGATTCCAGGGCGGCGAATAAGCTGTTGGGGTTGTTTGGAGAAGTGAACAAAGAGGGGCAGACGATCCTGATGGTCACCCATAGCATTCAGGCAGCCAGTCATGCGGGGCGCGTGTTGTTTATCAAGGACGGTTGCGTGTTCCATCAGATCTATAAAGGAAACCAGAGCAAGGAGGCTATGTACAAGATGATCTCCGATGCCCTGACGGTAATGCAGACGGAAACGGCGTCACAGAATGCAGCGGTCAATATCGAGAGAAAGGCGGTGTGATCATAGATGAAGAGAGGAAGTAAATTGTCCGTGGAAGAAGCGGCAGGTAACAGAGCATCGGCCAAAAAAATTCTTCCGGTTATGGCATGGAAAGGAATTTTAAGAAACGGGAATGTGTATTTTCCCTATCTGGCAGCAGGCATTTTCTCGGTATTTACCTATTTTGTGTTTTCATCCATCCTGCATAACGATATCATCAAGGTACTGCCGAGAAGCGGTTATGCATGGATGATACTGTATCTGGGAAAGGGAATCCTTTCGTTGATCCTGATTCTTTTTCTGATCTACGCGAATAGTTTTCTGGTAAAAAGGCGACAGAAGGAGTTCGGACTATATCATATTCTGGGGCTGGAGAAGAAACATATCGGTAGTATGCTGTTCTTTGAAGCTATTCTGCTCTATGCAGGGGCGATGGCGGGCGGCGTGATCCTTGGTATGGTATTGTCAAAGCTTTTGTTCCTGCTGCTGCTGCGGATGTGCAGTCTGTCGGTGGATGTGCGATTTGTGTTTCATCCGGAAGCATTTCGGGAGACGGTAGTCTATTTTCTGTGTGTATATGGGGTGAATTTCCTACAAGGGCTCGTACAGGTTGGAAAGGCACGTCCCGTTGAGTTGATGAGCGGCAGTAAAAAGGGGGAAAAGGAGCCGAGGTTTTTGTGGCTTTATGCACTTATGGGCGTAGCAGCGCTTGTATTTGGCTATTACTGTTCTATCACCTCTCAATTGGATAGTATGATCTTCACCAACTTTGTGTTGGCTGTCTTCTGGGTCATCGTGGGGACTTACCTGTTGTTTGCATCGGGGAGTATCGCTTTCCTTAAATGGATGAAGGGCAGGAAGAAAGTTTACTATAAGCCGGGTAATTTTATCACCATTTCAGGTATGCTTTACCGCATGAAGAAGAGCGCGGCCGGGCTTTCCAATATCTGTATTTTTTCCACAATGGTGATCATTACCCTAATCTGTACGGTTTCGCTCTATCTGGGTATGGACAGTCTGATCCATTTTGTCCACCCCTATGATGTGAAGGTGCTTTACGGGGAGGAAAAGATCGGGACAGAAGCGGTAGAGCAGGAGATTGCGGTGTTGGAAGAGAAATATGGTCTGGTAGCCGATAGAGTGGATGTCTATGACAGGATAACACTTGCTGTCAGGCAGGAAAGAGACCGTTTCGGGATCAGGCAGGAGAATCAGAGCTTTAGCGACCATGCAGAAGATTACCAGTTGACTGTCCTGACAGCGCAGGATTATAACAGGATCGAGAAGCAGTCGGTCAGTCTTACAGAGAAGGAAGCTTTGATCTATTGCAGCGGCAAGGATTATGGGTATGACAGTGTTGATTTCTTTGGCGTTAAGTTACAGGTCAAGAAGGAACTTATGGACTTTTTCCCTTATCCGAAAGCGTCGGATAATACCTTCGGCGCCTGTTATATCATGGTGGTGAAGGATAGACAGGCTCAGGATGTATGTGTGCGGGCCTGGGCCGAGGCTAACGGTGTGACGGATATGGAATCTTTTCTGGAGAGCGGATACCGGTCCGTGAGCATCGTCCTGGAAGGAGAAGATGCGAAAAAGGGTGCTTTTCTGGGAGAATTCCTTCAGTGGTGCCAGAACCAGCCGGGTTTTTATGATATGACAAACAATGTGGAGAGCAGGCGGGATCTGGAAACCATGTACGGAGCGCTTTTGTTTCTCGGCATCCTGTTCGGGTTGATCTTCTTTATGTGTCTGATCCTGATCATGTATTATAAACAGATCACGGAAGGGTATGAGGACAGGAATAATTTCGATATCATGCAGAAGGTAGGCATGAGCGATCGGGAGATTCGGAGCACGGTGGGCAGGCAGATCCTGATGGTGTTCGGATTGCCTCTTGTGGGAGCCGTGATGCATACGACGGCCGGAATGTTCATGGTCAAAGGGCTGATGGGTGCGCTGGAATTTTTCCGCTTGGATCTGCTTTTCTTCAGTACGGTGGGCGTGATCGTTGCGTTCGTGGCGGTGTATGGCGCAAGCTATCTTATGACGGCAAAGACGTATTATAAGATCATAAAATAAATTATTCGGTAAAGAGCCTGTAAGGCTGTCGAAGACAACAGAGATGCAGGCGGGGATGGTTTTATACTTCGATCACATCACCGCAGGATAATCGATGCAGATTCTTTATATAACTTTTCATAAAAGAAAACTGTTCTTCTCCTGTACAGTGGCAGGTGTAGTATTCTGTAGGAAACCTGTCTAGATATTTGGCGTAACTTCTGAGGGTATCATTCAACGGCAGTTTGGAGAAATGGAAGCCGCCGATCAGGATATCGGGCTGAAACCAGCTGACAATATCCAGTATGCCTCTGTGGGAGCAGCCGCTGAACAGGATCCTCCTGCGGCCTTCTTCCACGAGCAGGTACTGTTCATGACGAAAATCTTCTGGCCGGAAGACACCGTTCTCCAAGATGGTAAGGCCGAAAGCGCCCAGATCGTAGTGCTCTCGTACCTGTTTGCAGGAATGGAGAGTTATGCCGTCGGCGATTACGGTAATGTCCCCGGTATAGAGCAGCTGTCCATGCTCTGAAAGGGTGGTGTCCAGACCGATATATTTTGCGGTACCATGGTAATGGGGCTCGAATGCATGACGGTTAACATAGACGGGCGCGGTATGATTAAGCGTAAGAAACCGGGCAAGGCCGCCGCCGTGATCGTAGTGGCCGTGGGACAGAACGGCGATATCCACGGCTGCAAGGTCAATGCCGAGTACGGCGGCATTGCGTGAGAAAAGATCTGTCTGTCCCATATCAAAAAGAATCTTGTGTCCTGCGGTCTCGATATACAGGCTTAGACCGTGTTCGGCAGCCAGATTCGGTCTTGTCGTGGTGTTTTCTAAGAGCGTTGTGATCTTCATGTGAGATTTCCTTCCTAAACACCCATATCCTACATTATGATACCACCATAAATAGAAGTGGGTGTTTAATAAAATATGCACACAAAATCGGAGATTTTGGCGCGTTCACGGAGTCCGCAGTGTAATGCGTACTCCTGATTGACAGGTTACTTCTACAGTAGATAATGCAGTGCTGTTGGGGTCATCAGATCATAAAACATTCCTGTTCAGGTTTTGTTGGAAAAACATTTCAATTATACTATAATACATATCATGCTGTCTGTCGACTGATAAGACAGACGCCTTCAGGGGGCAAAAACCTATTGACCCTGGCATCTTGACATTGGTTCACGGTCTAACCAGCCGTAAACTTTATGTGGAAAAGGTTGAATGGATTCTCTGATGAACGATTTAGTTCAACAAACCAAACAAGTTCAGTTAAGATTTGTGCCGAAGCATTACAAATTCTGTTGATCGCAGAGCAGAATCTGAAATTTTGACCGCGGACTCAGCGTAAAGCGCTTCGGAATGGAGATAAGGATGCAACATACAGGAAAGGATGACAAGAAAATGGAACAGACAAGGGAATATCAGGTAGAAGAGAGGAGTCTGGCACAAACAGTTATGCAGGCAGATGCGATTGTGTATCGCCAGCTGCATGCCGATGAGATAGATAGGAAGTTATTTGCACAGTTTATACGCCGTCAGGCGGTGACGCTGTGTCGTCGCAGAGAGAAGGGAGAGTGGGTCATCCGAGAGGATCCTTTTATTGACGATTGGACAGAAGCGGATTACCAGGTTCTGATCACTTGCCTTAAAAATACGATCTGCACGGGCGGTTTTGTATATGGAGCGTTTGCTGACGGGGGACTGAAGGGATTTACTTCTGTGGAAGCGGTGCTGTTCGGCGGGGTGAATCGGTATCTGGATCTGTCGTGTATTCATGTGTCCGAGGATATGAGGGGCAGAGGAATCGGCCAAATGTTGTTTAGGGCCGCTGCAGAGTGGGCGAAACAGAAGGGGGCAGGTAAACTGTACATTTCGGCCCATTCGGCGGTGGAGACCCAGGCCTTTTATCAGGCAATGGGCTGTGTGGAAGCGCAGGAGTACAATAAAGAACATGTGGAGAGGGAGCCTTATGATTGTCAGTTGGAATACAGGCTGTAGTATGAGCCAAGTGCCGTGAAATGTTTAATTGATCAGTAGAAAACTACCATGAAATAGATTTCACAATGATATATATGGAAAAGCAGGAAAAATTATGAAAAATGACAATTTACAATATTTAGCAAGGAATGTATGATATAGACATAAGTGAAATCGGTAACATATAAGTGTTACACTAGATTATAGTAAACGACATAACAAATTTCTGCAACAGGTTCCTGCCAAAGCCATATACGGAAGCTTTTGCAGGACCGAAAACGAAATTTATAGTGCTGTTAACTATAATAGAACAAGACCTGAAAATAAAAGTGGAGGTGATGGAATAGAACGGAGCGTTATGGATAAGCTGTTTATAAGGGGAATGTAATCGATCCGGTGCTGGTTCTGCAAAACAGGAAGTAGAACGTAAAACATAACAAAGGCAAAATGAAGAATTAAAGGAGATTGAATCATATGCAGCAGGTGAATGTTAAGTTTAACGATGTTGAACAGATCAGACAGTTTATTAAGACAATTGACAAATTTGATACTAATTTCGATCTTGGTTCCGGGCATAGAGTGGTAGATGCGAAGTCCATTATCGGGGTGATGGCGCTTGATTTCTCAGGACCACTCCAACTGCGATATCATTCAGATGATAAAGAAATCAGAGCGAAGATCGCGCCGTTCTTAGCATGTGAGAGTTAAAGGGGATAAAATAAATTGGCAGAAAGCCTGCAGGATATCCTGATGAGGGGTAGTACTGCAGGTTTTTGTATTATAATAGTAGGAAACTTCTCACGTGAAGGCAGCATGATGTTACAGTTCACGGCCTAACCGGCCGCAAACTGTAACACATCCAGCCCATTCCAAATGTCTACGTTCCACTCCGGTCGGCGCTTAGCAAACGTCCCCCGGACGTTTAGCGCCCTTCGGCGAGAGGCTGGATGCCTGAAACCGTAAAGTTATCGGCGAGTACTACGTACTCAATGCCCATGCAGCAAGGTGCAGGGCACCGTGAATAGTAACAGCATGATCTTCTGAGTTGATATTTTAGTGTATTTTTCTTGCATTTTCTAATATATGTGCTATAATAAAGCGCATGGGGATATAGCTCAGCTGGGAGAGCGATACGTTCGCAACGTATAGGTCACGAGTTCGAGTCTCGCTATCTCCATCATTCGCTCGCATAGTTTTTCGGACTTATGCGGGCGAAATTTGTTATGGCAGGATATATGGGATGTTAAGATATGGTATTGCATATACTAATGATCACAATATTACCAATAAATAACCGGGTAAAGAGGGAGTGTGATCTATGAAACAGAGAATTTACGAATATGAAGCCGTGATCTGTGATGCGGGCAGGAATGGCGGAGCCTACGTGAACTTTCCTTATGATATCAGGAAGGAGTTTGGCAGAGGACGGGTGAAGGTGCATGCTGCTTTTGACGGAGAACCTTATGACGGCAGTATTGTCAATATGGGGGTCAAGAATGCAGATGGCAGTATATGTTATATCATTGGCATCAGGAAGGATATACGGTCGAAGATTGGAAAACAGCCGGGGGATATGGTAAATGTTACGATCAGGGAGCAGGAGGAGTGCATAGATGGAGAATGAGAAGGTATATCAGATGGACTTTTCAAAGATTTACGGACTTCTTGTCAATAAAGTTTTGAAGAAGGGAAGAACAAAAGAAGAGGTAGATGAAGTGATCTGCTGGCTCACCGGATATAGCAGGGAGGCGCTGGCGGATATGACGACTCAGTCGATCGCTTACGGTGATTTCTTCCGCAATGCGCCAAAGATGAATGAAAAGAGGAGATTGATCAAGGGTGTAGTCTGCGGTGTGCGGGTGGAAGAGATCACAGAACCTCTCATGCAGGAGATACGATATTTGGATAAGCTGATAGATGAGCTGGCTAAGGGAAAGTCTATGGACAAAGTTCTGCGGACTTATAGTTAACGACATTAAAAATTTCATTTTCGGTCCTGCAAAAGCTTCCGTATATGGCTTTGGCAGGAACCGGAAGCAGAAATTTGTTATGTCGTTTACTATAAATACAGATCAAACATAAATAGGCTCTTGCAGCTTTTAAAAAAACAAAGGAGGAAGAAACATGGCGGATTATTTTGGGAAAGAGGTACCAAAGCTAGGATTCGGACTGATGCGTCTGCCGAAAAAGGGAGAGCAGATGGACATTGATCAGATCAAGCATATGGTAGACCTGTTTATGGAGGCAGGATTTACTTATTTTGATACTGCGTATATCTATCAGGGGTCGGAGGCAGTGGCAAAGGAAGCGCTGGTGGAACGCTACCCGCGGGAAGCCTATACGCTGGCATCGAAGTTGAATGCGTCTGTGGCAAGTGATGAGAAAACAGCGAAAGAGCAGTTTCAGATAAGCCTTGACCGGACCGGGGCCGGCTATTTTGACTATTACCTGCTGCATGCTTTGATGGAGAGTAATTATACGAAGTATGACACTTACCATCTTTGGGATTTTGTGAAGGAACAGAAAGAGAAAGGATTGATTCGTCATCTGGGATTTTCCTTCCATGGTGGTCCGAAGCTTTTGGACCAGCTGCTTACGGAGCATCCGGAAGTGGAGTTCGTGCAGCTGCAGATCAACTATGCGGATTGGGAGAATCCGTCCATCACATCCAGGGCTAATTATGAAATCGCGAGAAAACACGGTAAGTCGGTTGTGATCATGGAACCGGTGAAGGGTGGCAGCCTGGCGAAACCGTCCAAGGCGGTAAGAAGATTATTTGAGGAATATAACGGAGAAATGTCATGTGCTTCATGGGCCATCCGTTTTGCAGCATCGCTGGACGGCATTCTGACCGTACTTTCCGGTATGTCGGATACGCAGCAGATGGAGGACAACCTGTCCTATATGATAAATTTCCAGCCACTTAACGATGAGGAACAGAAGATCATCGAGCAGGCAAAGCAGATACTCGGAAAGACAGATACGATTCCCTGTACGTCTTGTCATTATTGTACAGAGGGGTGTCCGAAGAAAATTCCGATTCCGGAGATATTTACAGCCATGAATAAACAGATCGGAGACGGGAAGATGGCTGAAGCCGTATCTGACTACCAGAAAGCTACCGATACAGCCGGGAAGGCATCTGCATGCATTAACTGCAGACAGTGCGAAAAGGCCTGTCCGCAGCATCTTGAGATTGCAAGGTATCTACAACAATGTGCCGAGGCGCTGGAAATACAGTAAGATACGGTCGGCTTTCTTATGCGGTAATCAATCGTCTACGTCAAAATTTTCCAGTATGCTGGCCTTTTGCTGAGGCTTTGAATCTCCGTGCTTTACCATAAGCATGGTGCAGAAGGCCAGAATGCTGAATACTACGGCATAGGGGAACAGAGTCCTGTAGGATACATGTTCCAGAAGGAAGCCAGATAGAATCGGTGTGATAACCTGTGCTGCCATCGAGAATGTATAATAATATCCGGTGTATTTACCGACGTCACCGCTGGCGCTGATCTCCACGACCATGGGAAACGAATTGACATTGATCGCTGCCCAGGCAAACCCGATGATACCGAAGAACAGGTTCATCGTGCTATGGTAAGTAGTATAGAAAGATGCGCACAGATAGCAGAAGGTCAGGAGTGCTACGCCGATCAGGATCGTGCGCTTTCTGCCAATTCTGCTGGACAAAGCGCCGATGGGGATATAGCTGATGATGGCTGCCACGGTGGCCACCATCAGGCAGTTTGCATAACCGCCGTTTTCCAGGCCCCATACGTGAGTCGCGTAGCGAGAGAATGCAGTGGTGACTGCATTATAGGCAATATACCAAAGAGCCACTGATAATAGGATAAAGAATAGGCTGCGTTTGACTTCACGAGGAAGGTTTGCGGTGGATGCGGGCGCCGCTTTATCGGATTCATTCTGCGTGTCCATTTGCGCACGCAGCTTTTTCTCCGGCACGGTAAAATAGAGGATCGCAATGGAGAACAGCATCAACAGGCCGATGGAGAGGAAAAGAGGAAAATAATCCGGTGTTGCGCCGCTGCCGACCAACAGACTTATCATGACCAGTGCATAGACACCGCCTACGGCACCCATAAGATTGATAACGGCATTACCTTTACTGCGGAGCGGTTTAGGTGTCAGATCCGGCATCAATGCAACGGCGGGAGAACGATAGAGCCCCATGGAGATCAGCACAAAGAACAGGGCGGTGATGAAGAGAGGCAGATTGCCGTTTCTGTCCGCTATGGGTAAGAGCAGGAGGAAGACAAAAGCGCAACCGGTTCCTGTCAGGATAAAGGGCATTCTTTTCCCGAACGGTGTGTCGATGCGGTCGGATAAGGAGCCGAACAGCGGAAGCAGAAACAGAGCAAGAATATTGTCAGCGGCCATGATTGCACCGGTGACGGTCTCGCCAAGATGGAAAGTGTTTTTAAGAATGAGCGGTATGATATTGTCGTACATCTGCCAGAAAGAACAGATAGACAGGAAGGCCATACCGATGAGTACAGTTCTTTTGTAATTCAATTTCATAGGAAATCCCCCTCAAGTGTGGTTGGTCGTAGGTTGCATTGAACTCTTGGTCATGCTGTGCAACTTCAATCTTGCTATTTCAGACAGAAATTTGTAGCTACTATCATTATACAGCAGACAGGAAGAAAATGATAGTAACAGTTCAGTCATCAATGTCGGTAAGTTAGCATTACGTTACAGTTCACGGCCTAACCGGCCGCAAACTGTAACGCATCGGGGTGATATTTAGAATTTTGCTTCGCAAAAATCTCCCCTCACCGAAAGCGACTTGGAATGTGCGTAAGGGTCATTGCGCATTTTATTTTTTTTTGTTAAACTATATTCATC
>ERZ779637.1263-NODE-1263-length-11110-cov-4.355586_pt1 | contig 11110 bp, 22 predicted proteins | sample MGYA00514196_ERZ779637 | MGnify/ENA primary metagenome ERZ779637 (study PRJEB29562, sample SAMEA4376700) | mouse gut metagenome | isolation source: Cecum | study: EMG produced TPA metagenomics assembly of the A DSS colitis mouse model was used to assess the... | reverse complement strand
CAGTAGTAAGAACAGCATAAACATAAAACTAATGAATTACTGTCATTATTGAATTACTTGCTGTATCCTCGAGGATACCCTCAAAATTATTTGAATTATATACAGCCTTTATTGGGTCTGATACCACATACTCCAAAAAGAAATCTACGTTTACAAAATTATAATCTGATGATATCATCATCGAATCGTTATATACAGATTCATCTGTATCCAAAGTAAAGCCTATCGGAATACCCCTAACCGTAGTTCCTACCTTTGTACGCTTCTGTATAATTGGAATTCTAAAATGCAGACCCGGGTCTGACACCAGAACTGGTTCTCCAAACGTTGTAATTATCATCTGATGTTCCTCATCTAAAGTATAAACACCACATAATAAAAACAATGCCACAACTACAATTAAAATGCCTAATTTTTTCATACTCTTTTTACCTTTCTCCTAATCTCCCTTGTGCATTAATATAATCTACCGTAAGTACACTTTTGGATTATTAAAATAATCAAACTATATCAAAATATTTAACTCTATAATATAGTACCCCAGTGCTTGAAACTATGTACGGCTCATAGTTATTTATTAAATCTATATTAACTACCCTGACAGACGTCAGTAGGAATTAAATAAGATTCAATACCTTTTCAATCAACCCCACGTTTACAGAAGTCTTTTTCCTTACACTAAATTACTCCTTAAATCAACCCCTATTACTAACGGCTTATCATTAAATCTACAATTTAGTGTAATTAAATCTACATCTCTCTTTTTGAGTTCTAGTTTCATAATCTCAGCAGTCACTTGTGAACCCAACTGTATATTTCAAGAACCTTCATCTGAGCGATTCATCAAATCACTGTAAGAGATATATTCCGCAACAAGTCCACTAACATTTCTAAGTGAACTAATCCAATCCACTACAGCCATACTTGAATTAACTTGTTTAAAGGTGTAATATCTTGTAATGTTTGTTCTATTATTTCTTTCCTTCATCAACTCAACCTTATCTTAATACCTCCATTTTTCCGAGGAAATATTATTCTAATTTCTATAAATATAATCCGATATCTTCAGAATATTTTAAATTGGTATTTTTTATACTGCTATAATATTTTGAAATATCAACTGATTCTCTGTCTTCCTCAACTTTATATTTTTCCAGTACATTCCAATAGGATAAATCCTCTATGCAATACACTTCATACTCAGGTGTATTCCACCAACAAAATCCAGACACTTGACTACCAACAACTGGATGATAAACATGGGCAACTTTAGTATGTCCATGCATAGAATACGACACTAAATTTCCAATATCTAAAACTTTATTGTCTCCTTTCCTAGTCACAACATAACACGCCATACACATATACCTTCCTTTCGATGAAATTCCGTTTTCACTGCCTAATTGCCATAAACATTATCATTGCGTTTAAGCATACCCCTCCCCAATCTGTCAAATATACATCTACATTTGTATTCGACATGATGGCAGAATACTCCTTAAAACTAATATAAGTTGTATCAATATCAACATACCTATCAAACAAAGGGTCAGCAGATGCTACCCACAAAATTAATGAATCCGTACCAGCAACAACAATATGCATACCACTGCCAGAAAAACCATCAGATAATATAGCTGAACCAGAATAAAATCCATCAAATGCAATAATCTCATCTATAAAAATATAGTTATAGCAACCCTTATCCCTAAGACTCCAGCAAAAATATAAACACACTTAGAGTAACAGTCAAGTTTCTGTATAGTATGAAGCATTAATATTATTTTACCAGTTCGTCTTAGTCCATATAAAATACATATCTTTAAATTTGTAGGATTCATTTCAAAGTCCATTATTCTATCAAGTAAAAATCTAGGAGTCTTATTACCTAATACATCATCGCAATACTTTTTAAGCTCCTTACAAGATAACATATAAAAACTCAATTCATTATCTAAACTACTTTCAACCTGCTTACATTCCGATTTTCGTAAATCTACCATGATTTACCTCTTAAACTCCATCTGGCTATAACTTAACATTACTTACTAAATCCTGCAACACCTTTACTCTAAATTCACTTAAACTAAAGTCAAACCTGCCCCCATTATTTACATCTTCTAACTCATAACTAACAGTTTTAAAGCACCCTTTAACCCTTCTTACAACTTTATACATATCAATCACATACCTAATCAAATAATTCTACAAAATCATATACATCACAAATACCTCTAAACACTCTATCAAAACTATCCTCATGACCACAAATATACATATCCATCATCAATGATATAGGTATTTTCTTATATATATCTTCTGCTTTTATCATAGTCTTACAATGAATTAATGCGTACATCCAACCACACCAATATAATTCCATAGGACAAGTACAAACTTCATCATGACCTTCTATAGAACTAAAATCATTCTCTAAATCTTCCTCAACAAAAGCCCTGAAAACAGTTCTTGCTGCTGAATGAAGAAGTCTCACATGAAATTCATCAAGCAAACCACGAATCCATGAACCCTGCATAAACTTTTCTATAAACTTTATCCGTGAAATATCTACCCCATACTCCTCTTTAGCATATACCGCACAGTACTCAAACAAATAAGACATTAAACTTACTTCTGCACTACAAACTAACATACTATCATGCAACATATAACCACCTCACCATTTATCTAACACATCAAAAATTGTTGTCCCTCGTCCTCTACCAGCTTTTCTATTTTTTGCTACACTATAATACCTATCATTCGCATCCTTATTTCTCTTTTTCCATAAATACTCGTATCCCTTATCCACAGTTTCTTTACTAATGAAAGATATATTACTAAAATATTTCATAATTTTTAAAAGAAACTGTAAAACAATATCTACATATATAATTACATAATATACTTCATATAAAAATAAAGCACCACTCAAAAAATCAGTAATATAATTAAAAAAACTATCATCTGCTCTATACCCAATTATTATATCTACATCATGTATATTAAACTTATACTTCTGACTAATCTCCTGTGCTCTTTCCTGAACATGTGAACCAGATAAATCCTCTATATTTATAATTCTGTTCCTACATAAAAATGCAATCCAATGTACAACATGTTCCTTAGTTAAATTCAAAACTCTTAAATTATTCACTTTCAACTTATAGGTATATAAATATGCGCTACTACCTTTAGTGTACTGCGACCAAGCCCACTCTTTACCTAACTCTATATCAGGTGTAGTGTAAAAGCCTTTACCATAATCTGTATCAGCCTTACCACCACCATAAACTGGCTTCAAATTTGCATTCTTAGTACCATGATAAATAACAACACTATCATTATTTAATAACGTACTTGCATTTCTTATATCTAACTGCTGTACAGTATTAGGTCTATGATTAATAATAATACTACTTAAATTACTACCTCTACTACCCCTAACAAAACCATTTGAATCTATAACAGCATTAGTTAACTTAGTGTCACGGTTATATAATTCTTTAAGCTCAGATGTAGTAAAATCACGTACTTCACCATTATTTCTCAACCTTGCACCATAAGTTTTCCCATTATCCAACTTTAATATACATACAACTTCCATAATAAATCTACCCCTTAATAGCACTTATATACTGCATCACGCATTTTCTCATCCCAGAACTTGCTATTTCTATCCTCATCAATCCAAAAACAATCATTTACAGACATACCATGACCAAGAAGAAATGCGTCTATCAAAGATATCGGCATTTGACCTCCAAGACCAGTTATCCATAATGACTTATCAGGTCTTTCATCAGGTATAACACGTTCACCAATAAAAGCCCATATATCATCAGAATTTCTCCAATTAGTGTACTTTATAAAATTCCTTGCACCCTCACATAAAACCTCATCGGGATGATATTCAAAACTCAAGATATTAGTTTCTTTATCTATATGCAGAACTCCCAAATAACTTTCACAATAAAAACAATGTCTTATAATCATTTAATCAACCCCAATGCTTTTAAATTTATATTAACAATTTTTGAACGATCTGTACCTAAAATTTCATATAACTCATATAAAATTTTTTCATTCAGACAAATCAAAGATTTTATATACTGTTTATCCAAATGCATTACATAATTTCTAAAACTACTAGAAAACATCCCAACAGCACCTAAACCAAGACACTCACCATTATCAAATAACGGATAAATCTTATTATTACAAATAGCAATATTACTCATATGCCTATCCTGCTGAAGCATTATAAAATCCAATATCATCATTTTATCAAATTCACGTTGCTCAATGCTATCTAACTTAGTATAAATCTGTTCTACAGACATATTTAAACTTTTAAATGAACGAAACTGGTCTACCCCTAATTTATACTCGAATATAGAAGCTACACAAGCTTTTCCAAAATAAATAGTCTTATAAATATCACAACATCGAACATTTAATAAATCAGATACCCTTTTATATAAAACCTCATTTAACAAATCAGTATTATTAAACTTAGAAAACTTCACCATACAATTTCTACTACTATAACTTGCAAAAAACTTTTTAGCTACCCCTATTGAAGTTTTTTGATACTCAAAAAACAATGATTTGAAACTTATTTTATTATCTGGAAATAAATTACTGTAATCTGGTAAGTTTTTATCCATAATCAATAATTTTTTATTTATACTCAACTTTGCATTAGATAAATCTATACTGAACAATAAATCCTTACTTAAATCATAGACCATTGTATCTCCAAAACAACAATAATATCTACCACTATTACTCTTTCCTACTATCGTACATATACTTCCTAAATTCTGTATGCAACAATTCATATAATCCTGAACTGGAAGATTTCTATTACTGATTTCATTTGAATCTACAAACTTCAATGAATCCGTATCAAACTGTATAGAACCACAAATACGACCATAACTGCTTATACTACAAACTGGAATCCTCATAAACTTAATCACCCCAACCTTTTAAAACTGGCTTTTCTGGAGTAAAACCCCTAACATAATCAGCCACCCTAATATCAAATAAACCATCAAACGCTTCTAAAATACCACTGAAATCGCCAACAGACCTTAAATACATTAAATAATACACCATATCCACAGGAATTTCAAGCTTAACTGGGAACATAGAACTAAAACCATAACTACTTAAAATTGAACCATCATATTCTAAACTTATACCAGATATAATATTATCTTTATCAAAAAAAGCTATACAAATATAAATTTTATCTGTTATCATAAAACTTAAAACAGCACATAAAGAAACACTTAAATAGTACTCACATAATAACTTCTTATAAATAATAAATGGTGAATTCACTATTTTAGTAAAACCTAATAGTCTTAATTTAGGTAAATCTATGCACGAAGAATCTAAATTAGATGTTATATCTAATTTACTAAATGATTCTGAACTTAAATACCTTACACTCTTATCTTCTGTATTATAAACAAAACGCCATACAGAAGTATTATGTATATTAATAAACTTATACATAAACTACCCCTTTCATAAACTTAACAAATAATCTACCTGAATCTGTAAAAACTCATTTAAGAAGTTTATACGCTCATCTGAAATATCAACAGAATCTGGTTTAACAAATTTAAACTTTTTTAACCATATAAGCAAAGAATTGTAATTCTTATTACTACTTACAAGCCTATATAAGTCCTCAAAGCTCCTATTATCTCTTGCAATATAATCACTTCTATCAAATCTATCAAGATATTCAATAAACCTCGGTAACAATGAAAAATTGTTATCAAAAATTGGAACTACTTTTAATATATTTAACGAATCTGTGTCCATTATAAACTCAATATTTCCAAAATGTCTGTCTGTATTTAACAATAAACAATCCAAAAACAGCATATCAAGAACTGTATTGTATGAATCTACCCCTAGATTTCTACTGAAATTTATAATTTCTTCATAACTTGACAGACCTAAACTTGCTGCTGATACAGATCCATGCTTCTCTGTTGTAAAACACTTGCACTCAGTTACTGTATCTACTCTCTTATCCTGACGTATATACCTGCGTATTGTATACATCACATGATTAAAACCTAAATAATCACATAACTTAGATGCAAAATACTCCGAGAACGGTTCCATACCAGAATTTCTTCCACCTAGTGTGTACTTTGTTCCAGCCTTGATAAAAATTATATTGGTACTATCGACATACTTCCAAGTATGCGGAAAAGTACCATCTGTACCCACCACAGGAGAAAAATACTTTGTATTACTCTGTCTTAAACCTATTAATCTACCCTCTAATGCAGAATGGGATATCAAATCAGTATAATTATTGCGAAAAGGTGAAACATCTCTCCAGTTTAAGGAATCACTACCCCTCTTTACCCAAAACGTATCCTGCAAGGATACACAATGAAATACATCTATAATGTCTGCTACAGTTTTCAAATCTAATGAAACAAAAAACTCCTCTACATTACGCACACATCTAATCTTAATCCTAGACATTATCCAATTATATAATGTATCAACTGTGCAACCATAAGGCAATTGTGAATATGATAAAATCATATATGAAATAATATCAAAATCTACAACCACTCTATCCTTATTCATAATAAAATACTGCATACAAATTATCCCCATTTATCCAATATAATAGTCTCTGGACGCAAAGTAGTATATCTTGCCAAACCTACCCCAAACAAGTTATCAAATGCCTGCATAATTCCATCAAAATCACGTATAGAATATAAATGAAGTAAATACTGCATCATCTCAATAGGAATATCCAAAACTAAAGGTGACCTACCATAAATCCCGAATGAACTAGAACCTCTAAGACTAAAATCAATATCACTTCTATCAAACTCTACTGTCAAACTCTCCTGTTTATCAATCTTGAAAAAATGTATAGACATACCACATAAATCACCATTTATCTGATAAGAGCAGAGTGGAAAAACCAAAACAATATCATTCTTCCTATAAGAACTAACCTTCTTAAACCCAAATACCTTTAACTTATTAATATCTACATCTTTTGATTCCAATGTTTTTTGTATATTTAAACGCCATGAAGCTTCCTTACTCATATACTTGCAACTCTTATCCTTTGTATTGTATACAAAACGATAACCTAATCTACAAGATTGCTCACCAATATAATAATACATAATTACACTCCTCTAAACTTATCCCATACCCACATAAACTCACGTTTCATAAGTAAATCAATCTCACTCCAATGATCTACCCCTTTTAACTTTTTTACATTCTCAAAAAACTCCTGATTATAAATATCGGTACAAATAAAATCATTTCTGAAACCTTTCAACCAACCCAGCCTTTCATTTCTCTCCATTAAGTCAAGTATAGCTCTTAATGTATTTGCTACATTAAACAAATCATCATAAGTTAGTACACTTTTATTCAACTCTATATCATAATCCTTAAATATAGAATCATCACTTTCATACAACTTCATATTTTCCCATCTAATACCTGATGTATACCAATCTCCACAACATTCCGTAGAATCTTCTATATTTAATGCGTATATACCAGTTACATATTTCATAATAACTCACCACTTTATACTATTATACCACAAAAACCAGAAAAAGTCAAAACTATATCAAATATAATTTTGACTTCTAATAAAAAATTTATCAATCTATATTCTAAATCCTAAAGACCTGTAATAATTACTACTTGCACTGTCGTAATCAAATTTCAATACAGCTAAATCATGTGCTTCTTTTTGAGAACATCCCTGCATTATATAAGTAATTTCCAACCACTCATGCTGTAACATTAAAATATCATGACTCATAATCTTACTCTTATCCTTACCAGATAAACGTCGCCATGATTCTGCCATTTCGTAACTTGGATAAAACCTAGTAACTTCAGTCTCACCTACACCAAATTCCAAAATATATGTCCTTTTATAGTTGTTACTTGTTCAAATGTAAAATTTGTATTACTAGCTATCCTTGCTATGTCAGTTGATTGTTTACGAATATTCTCATAAACACGTTCCGCATGAGCTAAAGCCCTATCACATAGAGGATTCATAGCACCACTTATCATTAATTCTACCCCCATACTATCGCACATGCATTACCTTTTATCTTACCTCTTGCCAATTTTTTCGCATAGCCCAAGCCGCCTGCTGGAATCGATTAAACTCCTTACAATCTGTTTCAAACAACTCCTCTGTTTTATGCACCTTAATATGACCTGATACTTTATAATCAACATCATAAGCATCTGCATAAATCCAATCACCCTCAACTCTAATATTTGTAAACCTCACACTACCCATAATATTACTCCTTTCAGATAAATCATTTAGTCACACTACTATTATAACATATGATACAATAAAAGTCAACAACAAACTAAATATTAACTACATGATATTGTACAACTACCCCTAACTTTACATCTATTTAAAATTTATTATCGTACTCCATGCTATTTTATAAAAACTGAATCTGTTTCAAACAACTCTTCCGTTTTATGCACTTTAATATGCTCAAAAACTTTATAACATAAGCATCTGCCGTCAACTCGAATATTTGTAAACTTTACCACAATTATCACTTTCTTTCCAAACCACTCAAAAATTCACTCTTAAATCTACCCCAGTTATCGACTGCTTCTTCGATACTCTTAAGATTATATTTAAACTTAATCAAATCAAGCATGTACTCTACAATTTCCTGCTTCGTACAATCACGAATAATACAATCTAAAACAAAATCGTAATCTATATCAGGAAATTCATACTCCTCCTGCTGATTTACTATCTCATATTCTTCTGGCTCATCAACAAGACACTCAACCTCATCTTCGTCGCTACACCTTTTCCTGAAAGGAATAATCTTTCTTGTAACATCATCAACAGGACTAATTATATAATCTTCAACAACCATAATACCACTTAGACCTCTTCTTCATCTTCTGAATCTTCACAACAATTATCATTATTCCAAATATCACCTTTATATATATACAAATATCAATTAATGAACAATTTTCACACATAGTCTACCCCTTTCTACATAAACATTTTGTACTTCTTAAACTCCTGCTCTACCTTTTTTCTTACAGAATACTTGATTGATGTTGAATCTCCATACAGAAATTCAAACTCCTTAGTAAATAAAGAATATGTAATACCACTATTACAAACTTTACCAGTTAAAAACACAATATCTTTCAAATCCTTTGTTCTACCTGAAGCCGCTTTCATACATAACTGGTCTATATCATTTACAACATATACATTTATGTAACCAATTGCTGTAACAAAAATTGCATTATTCCACAAACGTCTACTGTATGAATAAGTATTCATAAATCCCCAATTCAACCAATCTGTAGGTATATTATTTGCATATGCCGCCGCATTTATGGCATCTGTAATAGCACCAGTAAAATCAATATCTGCATCTATATCAACTGTCATACGAAAATTATATTTCAAAGCCAAAGCCGCACCACCTACTATAAGCATGTTAAAATGTTTTAACTGATTCCCATATTGATTACACAAAGCAACATTCAAATTACTTATCAAAGGCAAAATATTATCATGATGAATATAAGGCTTATCCGTAAGATGCCCCATAAAATCTACCCCTTTCTACCACTCTGTACCATCAGCAAAAGTATCTCTCTCAACATAAAGTACCCCATACTGCCTCCATGCTTCTGGAGTATTATGATACAAATCTAACAACTGATTTTTATCATTAATACCCTCTTCAAAGTCATACCAATCACCCCACATTAATATAAGACAATCGGGCTTAATATCAAATTCACCTTCGTATCCAAGATGCTTGAACATTCCACATACAAATGCTTTCTGTTCATAAGGAACATCATCGTTCATGAAATCTTTGTACTCCTCCATAAAGCCTTCAGCACCATATCTAGCTAACTCATGTACAAGATGGCGGATAAGAAACATAAAATCATCATAGTCTACATCTTTCTTTACAAGGTCAAATGTTACTTCGTCATCTTTCAGATTTCCAATATTCATATTCCACCCCTAATTCTTAAAAGGAGTCCCATCACTGGAACTCCTACCATGTACTATACCTAATAATTAATCTTCCTCATCTTCATAAGCCCAAACATATGTCTTGCCTTCGGAAAGACCTTGCCTGCAACCATAGATGCTTATCAAACTTGAATAAATTGCCTCGTCATACTGCATGAAAATATTCTCCTTGCAGGACTGCAAAAGCATCGCCGCATATTCATTATAAGAAATACGTCTGAAATCATCATTCTGCCGCATAGCCCTTTCATAATACGCCAAAATCAAAGACTCGGCTGCCACAATCTTCTCCTCCAAAGTAGCATCTGAATCCATTACTGCACGTGATACATTTTTCTGCACCTCATGATAACCAGCCCAAGAATCTGCTGCCTTACTACATAATTTAAACGCATCATCAGCATTGATTGTTTCCATAGAAAAATCCTCCTAATTCTTTTTTATTTACTATATTACTATAACACAAACTCTGTAAAAAGTCAAGATAATCTAAATAATTATATTAAAATTTATAATATCTATATTCCTTTCTAGACTTATCAACACATAACATCTTCACATTATATCATCTACCCCTAATATTTTACTCAACTTTGATAAAGTTAATCCATCACGATTTATTTTATTTAAAATAGTGTTATCCAAATCTGATAACTTCATATACTTCTGTACTGTCATATAATCAACTGCGCCAGCTATTACAGCTAACAAATATTCAATAAATGGCGTAATATCAATCATATTATTGTACGAAAACTCTGCCTCATGCAGACTTCAATAATAACTATTCAAATTCTTCTCAATCTCTCGTGACAATACTAAATCCTTGAACCTTGGATTTATATCATATAATATCTTATTACACCACAACCGTGCAAATCTACCATTCCCATCACAAAATGGATGTATATAAACAAAATAAAAATGCACAATGCAAGCCTTAATATAATTATTAACAAAATGATTACAAAAATCAAACAATCTATCCATCTGCATCTCTATTCTATTAAC
>ERZ779637.1261-NODE-1261-length-11113-cov-9.906764_pt1 | contig 11113 bp, 9 predicted proteins | sample MGYA00514196_ERZ779637 | MGnify/ENA primary metagenome ERZ779637 (study PRJEB29562, sample SAMEA4376700) | mouse gut metagenome | isolation source: Cecum | study: EMG produced TPA metagenomics assembly of the A DSS colitis mouse model was used to assess the... | reverse complement strand
GCGCAATGGAAAATCCTTAGTATAAGGGCATCTGCTTACAATATCCTTTATCTGCCCCCTCATAAAAAGACGGAGGGATGACATACATCTTCCATTCAGGCTGTTCTTCGATAAAATCTTATGGATCTGTGGCCTGTAACCGTCAAGATAGTCATACAATACCGAAAATATCCCTTCCGTTCTGTCTTTCACCGGAATTTTCATGTATTCATCCAAATTCATATCCTTCGCAATTACAGTCCAGCAATAATCCATCAGGTCATAAATATCATCAAAATAATTGTAAAAGGTTGACCTCGGGTAATTACATATATCACATATCTTCTGGACAGAAATTTCTTCTAATGACATATCTGTGAGCAGCATGAGCATTTTCTCCGAAAAATCTGACAGTGCCCGCCTCGCAAATCTGCCTGTCTTGCCTGATAAATCTACTTTCATTAATATTGCTCCAATTGAATATTCATGTACAGATGTCCATCTGCTTATACCTTATCAACAGTATACAGAAAAATCAATCTTTAATAATCCGTATTTGTCCACTTATGGACACTTTACACGAATTGTCCATAGATGCAAAATGTGGGTAAAATACACTGGCATTTCACAAGGCAAAAATGACTGTTTTGGTTACCATTACCGGCCGCCACAGCAATTTCCTAAAAGCACAGGGCACAGTCCACATCAAAGTCATGCGCCCGGTCAGTCCTCTGCCTCTTCGTTTTCCCCCTCTTCCTGCCCGTTTTCCTGGTCCTCATTGACGTAAGCTCCCCCGTCAAAAAATTCGAGATTCTCGCTCTCCGCCTCCTCTTCCTCACGCTTCGGCTTCCAGATTTTGAAATAATAATAGCCGCCGATACTGCCAGCGCACAGAAGGATCATGGTAAACAGCGCACCCATTCCCATGCCGTCTTTTTCCGGCTCCGGCCCGGGCTCTTCCTGTACGGGCTCAGGCCGGGGCTCTTCCACGATTACCGCAGGCTTTTCTTCCGCCGGTTCCGGCTCCCCTTCCTTGATAAATTCCGCAAGGTCATTTTCATCAACCAGAGAGAGCATATACACATTCTCCGAATTTCGGGAACGGTCTATGACCATGAAAAAGGTATTCCCGTTCTTTGTCTGGACGGTAAGGAACTGCTTCGTTTCATCATTACTGATGTCATCCAAAAGCTGCCCGTTCCCTGCCACCGAAAAAGGCGTAATCTCTGTCTCCTCCGGCGTTTCCTCCGCAATGACCGTCTCCGGTGCCTCCTCCGCTGTCTCATCTACATAGGCATATGCCGTCATGTTCCCTGATAAAAGGACTGCCGCCATCATCATAAGCGCTGCCGCTAAGTTCCTAATCGTTTTCCTCATCTTCCCTGCCCTCTCTTTCTGCCGGTGCTTTTTCCGGCTCCCCATTGTTTTCTTCTTTTATTTGCACACTCTCTTCCTGCCGCGCCGCCTCCCCGGGCTGCCCCTGCAAGTCAGGCACTGCCCCGCTGCGGATATTTTCCAGAAAGGCAAGCATCTCCCGGCTGCCCAGATTCATGGAGCGGATGCTCTTTATAATCTCCGCATCTTCCAGCTGGTTTTTCCTGATATTCAGTTCCTCCAAATGTTCCTGCCATGCGGCAATCTTATCCTCCGTCCGTTTGATCTCATCTAAAACCCTGTTTAATTTTACGTTCATGTACGCCTCCCATCTGTTAAAATCATTTTTGCCCGTGCGGCTGCCTTCTCCCTGAACCATCCTGCCTGGCTTCCATAGCCACAAAGCCTGCGCTCATGCTTAACTGCCACGCGGCTGGTCAGCATCGAGATACGCAAATTCAAGCTGCCGCTCACATATCCCGCTGCACAAGTAGCCGCTCTGGAAAGGCGCACGTCTGGGCGGCTTCCCGTCCCCGGTCAGGTAACAGACCCTTGGGCTCAGCCAGAGCATTTCCACCCTGTTTTCCCGAAACATGCGAAACCGCTCTTTGCTGTCGAATATCCCCTGGAAATTGACCAGCATGGCGAAAGGCTTCCCGATCTCATACAGCCGCTTCAAGACCTTGCCCTTTAAGCTGTAGGGCGGGTTGCTGACAATATAATCGCATTCCGGCACCTCCGCATGGAAAAAATCCTGCCCCGTCCGGATATGCCCGTAAATCACATGGAATCCGTTACCGGAAAGCACCCTGACAAACGCGCTCTCTTCTGTATCAAAGGGGCACCATACCGCCGCCCCTGCCCTCAGCCGTTCCATGATCGGGCAGACCGCATAAGGCGGCGTGAAGTATTCGTCATTTTTGTGGAACTGGTACTGTAACTGCGCCATATATTCCTCCCTTCCTTCAAAAGATAGAAGCCGCATGAATCTTCATTTTTTTGAAAATCCCACGGCTTTTATCTATCCTGGCTGCATTTTATCAATCTTTTTTGTCACTTTATCAGTTATAATTGTCACTCCTATAACCGCTTTTCAGCGTATCCGCCCATAGGAGAGCAGATGCCCTTCCCAGTACGGGGTTCTGATATTGGAATATTTCACCGGGTTGCCCGCATGGATCATCATGCCATTCCCGGCGTAGATACCCACGTGGCTTGCCCCTGAAGTGTTGTAGGTTCCCTGAAAAAATACCAGATCCCCCGGCCTTGCCTCCGAAACGGATACTGCCGCGCAGCTTCCCCGCAGCCCTTCCGCAGTCTGCCTGCCAACATTCCAGCCATTCCCACTGTTATTGATGACCCAGCTCACAAAGCCGGAGCAGTCAAAGCCCGTCTCCGGCGAAGCGCCGCCCCACACGTAAGCCCTGCCGAGGTATTTTTCCGCTTCCCGTATCATGCGGGCAAACTGTTCATCCGATAAGGCCTCCTCCGGTATTTCGTAACCAGCGCCGCCAGCGTTGTCAGAGGGTATCCCTGTTATGTCAAACAGGTAGCTCCTGTTCCCGTAGGTCAGGTTGTAGGCAGTATAAAGCTCCGCCTGTTCCTGCGTCATGCGCCCCCTTGCCACCGTGTCAAACCCTTTGTTGGTCAGGCAGATACACAGCACATGCCATTCATACTCCACCTCCACCTCTGTTTCTGTCTCTTCCCCCGTCAGCGGGTTCGTCACCGTCCGGGTTTCCGTCCTTGTGCGCGTCTCCGTCATTTCCTCCACCGTAAGGCGGTACTGCTCCGCAAACAGTTCCGGCAGGATATCCTTTATCTGGCCATAAGTAAATTCCTCATACAGCACTGTAAGGAACGAAATCAGCTGGTAAGGATTGTGGGCAATCTCGTCCACCTGGTAACGGTATTCGTCATAGCCCGGATGGGTGGCTTCCATGGTGCCTATCTGTTCATCCAGCGCCTCTTCCAGTTCCCTGTAGGCTTCCTCCGCCGCATAGATATCCTCATCCTCGCTGGGGTATGTGGTGCCGATAAAGGTGGTAGATGTTCCCTGCACCATGGCGCTGCAGCTGGAAAGCCCTGCGGAAAAGAATAAAAATACCAGCAGAAGGAAAACTGCCGCTATGAGCAGGCCTTTTTTCTTCCGGAAAACCTCCGCCGCAATGCTTTTTGCTTTCCCCTGGAAAGTGCCTGCCGCTTTTGCCGCCCCTTCCGCTGTTTTTTCTCCCCGCTTTGCTTTTGCATAGGCTTTTTTGATCCGCTGTTTCTGGTAAAATTTCCTTAATTTCTCCCTGTCCGCTCCCGGCATTTCCTCCCCGGCCCTGCGGTTCCATTTCTGCATCCTGCGGCTGGAGCCGCGCACAGCCAGGCGGGCCGCCCGCTCTCCCGTCTGCTTTGCGCCATGCAGCGCTTCCTCCCCCATGTCTTCCTGCTTCCTGTCCGCCCCATCATCTGAAAGGGCAGTGGCGACAAGCCCGGCAGCTTTCCATGCCGCCCTCCCTGCCAGCCACATCCCTGTGCCGCGCACCATGCCGCCCTCTTCCCCGAAAGAAAGGCGGGAAGCTTTCTCTTTCTGTTCCTGATGCAGACGCCCGCTCCCGCCCTTCTTTTCTGCGTCTTTTTGGGAAATCTGCAATGCCTCCCCTGCCGAAGTCCGGTTCCCTGTATGCCGGGTGTCTTCCCTGCGGGCTGCATTTTCCCTCCCCTCCTGCACTTTTTTCTTCTCTTTTTCCTTCCGGGCGTAGGCATATACCTGTTGTTTCTTCCGGCCATGGGAAACGTCCCTGCCCGGCGCGGTATCTGTGCCGGAAATTTTCCTGCTCATTACGGGCTTTTCCCTGATATTTTCCTTATGGGAAGGATTCGCCTGCATATCTTCCGATGTTCCCATATCTGCATTCCCGGAAGCCGGTGTGCTCTCCGCCGCAGTATCTGTCTCCGTACCGGAAGCATTTTCCCACGTCCTGTCCGGGAACCCCGTCTCGCTGTGGGACTCCTTTCCCTGCACCGCATTTTTCCCGTTCCTGCGGTAACGCGCCGCCAGCGGCTCCGGGATATAGTTTTTCTTTCTCCCGGAATTTCTCTTTGGGGAAGCTGACGGAATCTGCCTGCTTCCTGTTTCCCTAAGCCCTGTGTCTGTTTCCTTTATCCCATTGTCTGCTTCCGGCATATTTCCCGTATCTGGATACACTCCCTGCACATTTTCGCTATAAGATTCTGTCGGTACAGTATCTTTGCTATAGGGATCTGCCTTCTCCCCGTCTGTCCGGTAAAGGCCTGCCTGCGTACTGTCATCTTCCCTGCAGTCCGGCCTTTTGAAATCCGGCGAAAATCCGTTCCTCCGTCTGTCTCCTGCTTTCCTGTCCTTCGCCCTGCGGCCGCGCCTTTCCTGAAAATTCATGGAATCATCTGCTGTCCCTGGAAGCGCCGGACGGTCAGCTTCCCTTCTGCTGGTCCTGACAGCTTCACCGCTCCGTAAATTCTCCTCCATGAGCCCGCCCCGGTTCATTTTCTGCACCGTTTTATCCCTTGCCCTGTAATGCTGTCCACGCATACCTTCACGCTCCCTCACTTTCCGCCCTGTTTTCCATTTTTACCGGCTGCCGCCATGCTCCCGGTACCACCCGGCCATAAACACACTCCGCTCCGGAAATGGCGGCAGGAAAACCCCGGAATCCGCTGTATTTAAATATCTCCGTCCCGTATCTACATAAGAAAATATTTCCTTATAATAGGCACGGTTCGCCTCCCTGTAATCAGAACTTCCGGCCTCTTTCTTTCCCATAAATGCAGTTTCTTCCTCTGCCAGCTTTTCCAGCCCGCACAGGGTAAGGTGGGTTTCCAGATAGCTGTAAATTCCCATGATGTCCGCCTTGGCATTGCCGGAGACGATATTGTTTTTAAGCAGCTTAAGGAAAGTTTCCGGTCTTTCCCCGGCGAAAAGAACGCCGGTTGCAAATTTATCCATACTGCCCTGCATATAATCCGCCCGGTACAGAATCTCCCTTCCCTCCGTCTTCTGTTCTTTTAAAAAGCTGCCGGCCATAAAAAGAGGATGCGGCCTTATAAAAACTGCACCCTCCTTTTCCTTCACAATGAAAGAGATAAATGGTATTCCTTTTTCTATTTCCCTTTGAAAATTTCCCAAAGAGTGATTTTCTCCCCTGTAAACATCAATTCCTGTAAACGCCGTAAGTGCTTCCTCTATAGGCTGTACCCTCTTTTCGTCTGTATGCTTTTCTGCCTCCCCCGCTTTTCCTGTCATGCTTTTTTGCTCTCCCCAATTTCCGAGGGCTTCGTTGTCATCAGCTTATACAGGCGCAATGAACGGTCAAATTTATCCTTGAAGGGGATAATCGTGCTGCCATAAAAGATCAGCCCTTCCCCCTCCCCGCTGTTGGTCACATAGGAAAGCTGGTGCGGAGAGATGTTCAGCTGCTTCGCCAGTATCTGCCGGTCCCCCGCCGCCTGGTTCAACATGTAAATGAAGTCCGAATTTTCAAAGATATTCTCTATCTCCCTGCTGGCAAGCAAATCTTTGATATTTTGAGTTATTCCAGTCGGAATGCCGCCCCACTTTCTAAAACGCTTCCATATCTCCACGGAATAGGCCGCCGTCTGTTCTTCTTTCAAAAGAAGGTGAAATTCGTCTATGTAATACCGTGTTGATTTGTTTGAATATCTGTTTACCGTCACCCGGTTCCAGACCTGGTCCTGCACAATGAGCATCCCCAGCTTCTTTAACTGCTTCCCAAGGTCTTTGATGTCGAAACAGACAATCCGATTATCCAGCTGCACATTCGTCTGGTGGTTGAACACCTTCAGGGAACCGTTCACATAGATTTCCAGCGCAGTTGCAATCCGCTGTGCCTGCACTTCCTTCTGCTCCCGCAGACACTGGTATAAATCCCCAAGCACCGGCATATTTTCCGGCACGGGGTTCTCAAAATATTTCCGGTACACAATAGGAAGACACCTGTCAATGACCGATTTTTCCTCTGCCTCAATCCCGTTCCTGCTCCCCATAATCAGCTCGCATAAAGATAAAATGAAATCACTCTTTACCCCCAGCGGATTATCGTCCTCCGAATAGTCCATGTTGATGTCCATAGGATTGATATAGTCATGACTGGTGGCGGATATATGGATCACCTGCCCGCCAAGTGCATTTACAAGGGGATAATACTCCCCTTCCGGATCTCCGATGATGATGTCGTCCTGAGTGGCAAAAAAGGCATTGGTAATCTCCCTCTTTGCAGAGAAAGATTTTCCAGAGCCGGGCGTTCCCAGAATCAGACCGTTAGGATTTTTCAGCTTTTTCCGATCTACCATGATCATGTTGTTGGAAAGCGCATTCAGCCCGTAATACAGCGACTCCCCCGGCATGAAAAGCTCCTGCGTAGTGAACGGTACAAAAATAGCAGTTGAAGTAGTGGTAAGCGCCCGTTGAATGGGAATTAAATTTAAGCCTAAAGGTACGCTACTCATCAGCCCCTGCTCCTGCATATAGTCCAGCCGCCGCAGGGCGCAGTTGTATTTCTGCGCGATCCCGGCAGTCTGGAAAATCCCGTTGTCCAGCTCCTGCTTCGTCTTTGCGGTATTCATGAAAAGCGCCGTCACAAGGAAAAGCCGCTCATTGCGCTGCTGCAAATCTTCCAGTAGCCGCTTCGCCTCCCCTCCGTATGTGGTCAAATCGGAAGGGATAATGTCCATGTCATACCCGGAACGCACCGCCTTTTTCTGCTCTTCCAGCTTCATCCGGTCAATGTCCGTCACCTTCCCCTTTACCGTTTTAATGGCTTTCAGCTGGTCTAAGGACTGGATATGCAGGTTCACCACAAGGTTCCTGTCCATGTCAAGGAACTCCGCCAGCATACGGTCCGTCAGCTCCGGTGCAAGTATCTGTAAATAAGACACCGCCCCAAGGGTACTGCCCATCTGGAAATCCTTCCCGCTCCTGAACACAAAGCTGGGCGGCGCCACAAAATCCTTCGTCCCCATGCCGGAGCGCAGCACCTGATTGTAGGAAAAACGGAAAGGCTCATTTTCCTCCTGGTTGAAAGTCTCATATAAAATCTGCAGCCGCTCCTCCCCGCTTAAAGGGTACGCCTGCACACCGAGAACTTTAAAGTTGTTCAGGATATCCGCCTCAATCCTCTCCAGCCTCGGCTTTGCCTCCCGGATATTCTCCGCACTGATGCCAAAAGTGATGTATTTCGTCCGCACCAGCCCGTTGTTCCCTTTTGCAAGCTGGTTCTTAAGCATCTGTGCATACTCCATTCGTACATCGTCAAAAGCGTCACCCTGCGGCATGATCCTGATCACGGATTCATACTCCTCCATACTGCTCCTGCGGTTGATAAAGGAAAGCTGGAAATGGATGGTGCTGTCAAAGTAATTGAGGAAATCGCACCAGTTCTCAAAAATGGCATTCTTGTCCTCGTTCTGCGCCAACTGGTAATTGATATCGTAAAACCGGATGGTCTTGGAATAATATTTATCCTGCACCCGGCATATCCCGTCCCTTGCCATTTCCCGGTATGGGATGGACTGCTGGGCGGAGATGCGCTTCTCCTTCCTCTTTTTCCTTTCCGCCTCCTGCCCGCGCCCGTTCCGGCTGCTTTTACCGCTTCCTTTTCCGCCGCTTTTTCTGCCGCTGGCCGTACTCCCGCCTGCATGGATGCCGGTGCGGCCATTGATGTTTACGCCTGTTTTTTCTCCTGCACTGTTACGGATACTTCCGGTATCTGTGCAGGCTTTCTCCTTATCCCTGCTTTTTCTTCCCACGTTTCCTGCCTCCTTCCTTCTTCTTTGGGATAAACGCCTCCCCTTCCGCTTCATACAGATTTTCCACCTCATACCTGCGTATGGCCGAGCGCAGCAGCTTTACCCTTGCCATGTTCATCAGAATCTTCTCAAAAGGAAGCCCGTCCTTCTCATACATGGCAAAGAAAAATGCGGGAAGCATGATAAGCACCATGCCTGTCGCCGCATTGCTCGTCCCGATATGGCCTTTGGTGAGAAAATAAAAAGGCAGCCCCAGAGCCGCCGCAATCCCAAGGCAGAAAACCTGTCTTTTCGTCAGGTTGAACATGACCTTGCTTTTCACTTTTGTCAGATCCTTCGGCACACTCACATATGCCATTCCCATACCCGCGGCAGAAAACCCTTCTGGCAGGGGAACGCCCCTTTCCGCCGCTTATCCTTTCTTTCCATTTCCCCTTAATGCGCCCCGAAAATGGCTTTTGACAGCCCTCCCGTCTTTGTCAGCCCGAAGCACAGCACCACCGTATACGCCGTCACCCCGAACAGGGCGGAATGCATATCAGACGAAACCTGTATGGAAGACACCAGCACGCCATAGATGCCTACGCATATCATCATAAAAAATCCCTGGAACCCGAGGGCAAAAAGCCCCCGGAAATAATTGTTCCCCACCTGCCCCCATTCCCTGTTGGACAGGGTTGCAAAGGGAATCGGTGCGACTGATGTATAGAGATAAATCTCAATCATCCTGACAAACAGGATGACCGTAATAATCACTGACATGATCTTCATGCCAAGGCTCACCAGCATAGTCTCAAGGGCAAGCACTGCCAGCTCCCCGATCCCCATGGACGCCATGGCAGCGTCCATCTGGTTTATCAGGGAATCTACGTTGATGGAAGTCTGCCCGCTGATTGCCCCACCGGCAGCGCCGACCACATGCTGCCCTACGTCAAACACCGCCATAGTAATCTCGAAGGTGTGCCCCACAAGGTAGACCGCCACCCACATCTTGAAGAAGTAGTTGAAGAACATCCATGTATCTATCTCATGCATGTTGTTTTTCTCCGTCAGCATGGTGATCAGTTCATAGCACAGCACAAATGTGATAATCATGCCTGCTATGGGCATGATGACAGAATCTGACAGGTTCCGGATTAAACTGAAAATGTTCCCGTTCCACCCCTGCGGCGTCTGCCCCACCTGTGCGGCGATCTCCCCCGTCTTCTGGTTTACGTCCGTGAACATGGTGGATAAGTTGGAACTGACCATGCCGGTAAGAAGCTCCCGCATCCACTGCTCGATTGCCTCGAAAATGTTGTCAAACATGGGCAAAGCTCCTTTCCCGCCTTATCCGAACAGGTTTGCAAGGAGCGGCACCAGCTGTGTGCCGATGAGCGCCACCCCTCCGCCTGCCATAAGCTGCTTGATCCCCTGACTTTTTGCACCTGGGTTATCATTGCCATAACCCTCAAGAAGGTTGATGACGCCCCATACCGCAAGGCCCGCGCCAAGGGCAACTACCAGTGTCTGCAAAATTGTGATTGCTGAAGTAAAAAATGCCATATTTCCTCTCTTTCTGCCGCCATGCGGCCTGATAAATTGATGGTTTTCTTTTTCCCCAAAATGAACCGGTCGGATTTTTCATTGTCCTGTCCATGCTCCGGGCAAAAAACAGCAGCCATTCTTTGACTGCCGCTAAAAAGCCGCTGATAATCTGCGGCTGCTTCCATGCCGCAAAATTTACAGCATACCATATTCAGTTTTTATTTCTACATTGCGCCCCTATCAGGCGCACGTGCCAGATAGACTATATTTCTTATCACCTCCCCATTCTGTTCTTATTCCTCCGTATCTTCCCCACTGGCTTCCACCTCAATCAGTTCAAATTCCTCATCCACCCGCAGTTTCAGCCTGTGTTCCAGATACCCTTCCACATCAAAAGTATTCTTCTTGTCATAGTCTGACAGTTCCTTATACCGCTTGTGGCTGGTAATGTCGAACTTATTGCTCAAAAACGGACGCACCCCGCGGAGCTGCAGGATACATTTATCCCCGTCCATGACCGCAAGCTCATCCCTGCTCATAAGCTCCTTTCCCGTCTTTTGAAAATTTGTGCCATAAGAGCGGCTCTGCCCGCGGGTATCGGAAGTATTGTACAGGTCGATGGTCTCACGCCCCAAAGTCTCTGAAATCTCCTTTAAGGTAGTGCTTTCCTTCCCGCCGAGGAATAACATGCTGTCACAATTCCCTAAAATAGTCTCACTGGCGTCCTTGTAGATCGTCTTAAGCTGGCTCTGCGACTGCAAAATAATAGAAGCAGAGATTTCCCTGCTCCTGATGGTGGCGATCAGCTTGTCAAACTTTGGTATCTGCCCGATATTCGCAAATTCATCAAGTAAAAGCCTTACATGGTACGGGAGCCTGCCTCCGTGTACGTCATCCGCCCTGTCGCATAAAAGGTTGAAAAGCTGGCTGTACATCACCGCCACGATAAAGTTGAAAGTGTCGTCCGTGTCGGAGATAATGACAAACATGGCTGTCCTTCGGTCGCCCAGCATATCCAGCTCCATCTCATCATAGGAAGTCAGCTCCCGGAGCTCCGCGATGTCAAATGGCGCAAGCCTGGCCCCGCATGAAATAAGTATGCTTTTTGAGGTCTTGCCCGCCGCAAGCTTAAATTTTTTATACTGACGCACCGCGAAATGCTCCGGCTTCTCCTGTTCCAGTTCCTCAAACAGCTCATCTACCGCATTTTTAAATTCCTCGTCATCTTCCCTTGTCTCCGAGGCATTGATAAATTCCAGTAATGTGGAGAAATTCTGTTCCTCCTCCGGGGCTTCATAGTAGATGTACCCAATTAGGGCACAGTATAAAAGCCTTTCAGATTTTACCCAAAAATCCTCGGCGGATTTTTCCCCTTCCCCTTTGGTATTGGCGATAATGGTATTCACCAGCTTTAAAATATCCTTTTCGGAACGGATATACC
>ERZ779637.1257-NODE-1257-length-11125-cov-3.816170_pt1 | contig 11125 bp, 9 predicted proteins | sample MGYA00514196_ERZ779637 | MGnify/ENA primary metagenome ERZ779637 (study PRJEB29562, sample SAMEA4376700) | mouse gut metagenome | isolation source: Cecum | study: EMG produced TPA metagenomics assembly of the A DSS colitis mouse model was used to assess the... | reverse complement strand
CCCGGTGGAACTCGTGGCCCTTCAGCGGCGCCACGATGAACACCTGGATGCCCTTCCGCCTCATACGGGTGGCCATGAGCTGCATGGTGAAACTCTTGCCCGCCCCGCTGGTGCCCAGGATGGCGATGTTGGCGTTTTTGTAGACGTTGGAATCGAATATGTCCACAATGATGAGGGAGTTGTTGTGCTTGTTGACGCCTAAGAGGATGCCGTTGTCGTCGCACATCTCGTAGCTGGTGTAGGGGTAGCAGCTGGCCGCCCCCAGGGTGAGGACGTTGCGCTTGGACCGCTCAAAGAGGTGCTTCTCCAGAGACACCAGGGGCAGGGAGGACAAAAAAGCCTGTTCCTGGCAGAAGGAACAGGGCTGGACGTTCATATCCTGGCTGAGCAGCAGCTTTTTCATTTCGGCGCACTTCCACTCCAGCTCCTCCACGCTGCCCGCCGTGATGGTGACCAGCAGGTTGAGGTAGTAGAAGTCCTCGTTGTTCCCCAGGCCGTCCTTCAAAAAGTAGCCGCCCCGGATGGCCCCGTCCAGGTCGTCGAAGTCGGTGTTGGTGTCGCTGGCCTCCCGGATCTTGCTCCGGTTGATGCGAAGCTGCTGGCCCAGCTTGCGGATCATGCGGTCCTTGGGCTGGCGGGTGAGGTACACGTCCAGGTCGATGCCGTCCCCGGCGTTTACCAGCAGGGACAGCCACCCGGCGGGCACCTGGGCCTTGAAGCCGTCCGACGGCACCAGGAGATAGGAGTAGTACACCCCGTCGATGCAGATGTACCGCCCGTGGGTGAAGTCGATCTCGCTGGGGGCGTAGAACTCGTTGACAGGGATGGCGTCCGGCTCCCGGCCCGCGCCCAGGTACTCCGCCACCACCCGCTTGGCCTTGTCGGCGAATGGGCGCTCGTTGCTCTCCCGGCGGCAGAGGATGTGATATAAAACCTCCGCCGCCGCTTCGTCCTGCTCCTCCGGCATGAGCACAGTGTTGCCACATTGGCGCAAGTAGTTGGCGGCGGTGCGGGCGGCGGTCTGGAGGGCGGCGATGGCTTCATCCTCCTCCTGACCGCGCTTGGTCGCCGGCATTGGCTCATGCTCGAAGATCAGGAAGAAGCGCCGGGTGATGGCCTCCCGGGAACCTAGATCCCGGATCAGCTTCAGATAGTCCTCCTGGAGCATCCGGCAGTGGGGATCGGTCTCCCGGGCCAGCTCCTCCCGGACGCCCTCCACATGGCGGTCGATGTCCGCCCGCTTGGTGAGCACCTTGAACTGCACCTTCACCGGGGCGATTTTGAGATAGGAGATGAAGGAGTAGATGATGCCCCGCTGCTCCTGGGCGCTGCGCAGGAGGAAGTTGACGGGCACCACCTCCACCACCTTGATATAGCGGCGGTCCCGGGTCTTGATGACGCCGTGGGTGATCTTGTCGATGGGCACATAGTCCGCCAGGGGGTTCAGGGGCTTCACCACCTCCTCCCGCTCCAGGAAGGTCTTGTGCTGGGACACCTCCCGGCGCTTCATGTCCACCTGGAAGCGGCGGCGGCTCTTAGGCAGCTCCTCCACATCAGGGTTGGCGGTGTGCTCCTTCTGGGCCCAACTGGGGAGCAGTCCCTTTTTGGAGCCAGTGCCGCTTTGGTCCAGCACCCGGCGGTTACGCAGCCAGAGGATGAACTGGAACAGGAACTGGGACAGGCTCTGGCCGCCGATGCCGATGAGGGCCACCAGCACCAGGGGCAGGGTGGTGAGGCACAGGATGATGATGCGGGCGGTGAGAGACAGGCCCAGCTGGAGGACGGGCAGGGCGGTGAGCGCCCCCAGCACTCCGGCCTCGATGGCATTGCGGGTCTTGAACATACCGCCCATCAAACTGCCGCCCTCAATGAAATTGGGTGGGATGATGTAGACATCCCGTTCTTCTTGTCGCATGGGTCCCTCCTAGATCTTGTCCTTCCGCTTGGGCGGGGTGGGCAGTTTTTTTACGATCTTCTCCTCGTAGGCCACGGTGCCGTCCGGAGCCTTGTAGGGCTTGCGCTCCACCTCGTCCTGTGCGTACTGCTTGAACCACAGCGTCCCGTCGGCGGAGTGGACCTTCTGGTGGGGGCCCTCCGGGGCGGCGTACTGCCCCGCGTGGTACATCCCGAAGGCCAGCCCCTCCTGGCTGCCCGGCTTGTACTCCGTGCCAGTGATGCGCCCGCCGCCGATCTCCACGTCGGAGTACCGGGGGATGTTCCTGGCCCCGGCCCCCAGGGCGGTATAGCCCATATAGGAGCTGAGGGACTGGGCGGCCATATCCCCGGTGATGGAGCCGGTGGAGCGGATATCGCCCCGGGCCACCGTGCCGATCACATCATTGGCGAACTTGCCGCCGGAGGCCAGGGAACGGGCGAACACCGCCCCGCCGATGCTAGTCTGGCGGACGGTGTGGGCCTCGGAATGGGTGTGGGCGGTCTGCGTGTCCCTGGACTGGGTGTGGACCCGCTCTCCGCCGCCCTCTGAATAGACATTTTGGGAGGCGCTGGGCGAATTGGTCACCTGAGCGGTCCCGCCGGGCGTAGAGACAGCGCCGCCGCCCGGTGTGGATGCGGGCCCATTGCCCGGAACGGGTGGGGAGCTGCCGGGCTGGGTGACCTGGGTATCGCTGCCCGAATGGACAGTGGACTGGGACTCGTGCCCGGTGATGATGACGCCCTCCTGCTGGGCCAAGGCGTCCGAAAACACGGCGCTGTCCGACTGCGCTTCGACGCTGGAGCTCTCCTGGCTGTCATGGCCGGAGATATCCGACTGATAATCGAAGGACTGCACCGAGTTTTCCGTCTGGATGATGCCGGAGGTGTCGGTACTGACCCCGCCGGTCACGATGCTGCTGCCGGTATGGACCGCGCTGGCGCTGACGGTGCTGGCGCCGCCGGACTGGGACGTGCTGGAGGTGTGAGCGTCCCGGGACTGACTGTGGATACCCTCGGACTGGACGCTGGCGGCGGTGTGGACAGCGGCGGTCTGAGAGGTGGCGGTTTTGACGGCGCTGTTGGTAATGTGCCGCCCGGCCATGCCAATGAGCCCGCCCTTAAAAAAGCCTCCCGCGGAGCCGGAGGAAACGTTTTGCGCCGGGCCTCCGCTTGACCGGACCGCACTGCCCACGGCATGACCACCCGCTTTGGCGATCATGGTGACGCCCCGGGCGGCGATCATGGCCTCCGCCAACAGGGAACCGCCTGTGCGGCCCACGTTGACCCCCAGGGTGCCCAAGATGCTGTCGATTTTTTGGGACACCTTTAAAAAGGCCACGGCGCAGAAAAACCAGATCAGCACGTTTCCGGTGACTGCCTCCTTGCTGGACGCCGCCACCTGGGCCTCCACCTCGGCATCCGTGAGGGCGAAGGCAGGGGCGCAGAGCAATGCCGCCAGCACCAGGGCCATCGGCAGAAGGGATAGGATACGTTTTTTCATGGTCCGCCTCCATTCAAAGTGACAGCGGGTTGGCGATGAACGCCCCCACCATGCTGGTGAACAGCTTCAGACACCAGGCGTTCATCAGCAGCAGAAACACCTGCCCGGCAAACATCCGGCACCAGCTTTTGAAGATATCCGACGTGGAATGGGACACCCCCATTGCGAAGGCGACGGGGGCGGTAAAGACCAGTACCCCCAGCAGGACGTACCGTTCCGCCGCCTCCAACAGCAGCTTCAGGTAGTTCCAGGCCAGGATCAGCACCAGGATAAGGACGATTAGGGCAACTGCCCCGTTGGCGCACACGCCGATGATGGTGAGCAAGACCGAACTGAAGCTGCCAAAGTCCAGGCTGGGAAGGTCTCCCGTCAGTATCCAGCTGTAGGGCGTACCGCCGATGTCCAAGGCTATATCCACGATGTCTCCGGCGCACCAGGCCAGAACGATGAACAGCACCGCCCGGACGGTGAGCCTGATGGGGTCGTCGGCCTCGGAGCCCGCGCCCAGGCCAAAGTTTTTGAACAGGTTCCACACCCAGAGCAGCAGGATGAGGCCGATGGCCAGGGCCACGAAGATCTCGTACATGGTCTCCGCCGCCGGGAAATAGCGCAGAAAGGTGGTCATGTCGCAGCCCAGAGCGCCCAAAACTGAGGTGTTGATCAGGTCCAGGCCGTTCATGACCTGTTCCGCCAGCCACTCTACGATGCCGTCTAAGATACCCATTTACGGCGCGGTCCACTGGCCGCCGGAGAAGAAGGGCGTGACGTAGGCCATGATGAAGCCCAGTGAGTTGAGGATGATCCAGGTGATGACGATGCGTTTCAGCCAGGACCGGGATTCGTCCACGGTCCGGCCGGAGCGGGAGAAGTTCATCATCAGTAAGGCGACGGCGGCGGTGACGATGGCGGCGATGGTGGAGATGCCCAGGATCTGAGTGTAGACATCCTTCATGACCTCGCTGGCCTTGGTCCAGATGGTGGTGGCGTAGGCCGGACGGGAGAGCAGGGGCGTCAGGCTGGTGGACAGGAAACCGGCGAACAGCCAGCGGCCCGGGTCCGGCCCCCGGTTGGGAGCGTTCTGGGACGGGACAGTGTTTTGGCTCAAATGAATTCCTCCTTTGCATTTTGGGCGAAAACGAAGGCCAGCGCCCGGTTTCGGGTGCTGGCCTTGCTGCCGCGGGGAATGAAAAAGACGCCCTCCGGCGTCTCTCCCACGACCGTTTTCACTTGTGGCTACAGTTTTGAGCATGACCATCTTAACATATACGGTTTTACGCCGCAATAGCAAAACACTGCCAATTTACTGCCAATTCACTGCCAATCGGGGAGCAGTTCATCGAGAAGCTGCAGGCTGTCTTTGGATGTATAGCCCCACAGGATGGAGCTTACGGCCTCCATTGCCTCCTTTTGACGCCTGTAATAGGTGCGAAAGCTGATGTCATGGATATGTGGCCGGAGCTGTTCGATGATCTCCTCCACGTTTCGGAACTGTTGGGGAGAAAGATAGGTGTAATACAGCAGCCAATAGTATTCCTCGCCGCTTTTATGGCGAGTGCGAAGCAGTTCCACCGCATTATCCACCAATGTGATCATTTTATGGCTGCGCTCAATGCAGCGGGCATGATGCTCCAGCTCCGTACCGTGCAAATCTGCCCCAGCCACATACACCGTGTCCAGGAACGCCTCAATATCCGTCCCGTACTCAATGTGGAACTGATTCTTCATCTGCTGGACCGACAACTCCAGGCTCCAGGTCACGTCCCGGTATTTCCGCAACAGCCGGCGGGTGTCATGGTAGCGCGGGTCCTCCGTCACGTTCTTTTCCTTCCGTTTACCGGCCATTTCGACTTCTCCTTCCTGTGTCGTCGTATTCTTCCCACGAGCATGAATTGTGAACGGACCTGATATTGACCCACCGGGCAAAGGATTTCTGCTCCCCGGTGGGTTCGCCGCCGTCAAAGTCCCGGTAGGGCTGGGCAAAGGGCAGGACCCCCATCTGCTCCAGCGCCAGCACACGGCGGTGGGCATCCTCCACATCCTCCACCAGCACATAGGCCCACAACCTGGACTTGGCCACCCCGGCCTCCCGGAGATAGGCCACGGCCCGCTCCACCACCGAGAGCATGGCGCTGGTGTCGCAGGACAATCGGACAAAGCGTATCCAGTGCAGCTCCGCCAGCAGCTTCGCCACCTTCGGCGTGATGAGCCGGGCATCCAAGCCCTGGTTGAAATCCACCCATACCGGCTCATAGCCCATCTGCTCGATTTGCTCCAGGCCGTGGTCTGAGGCCAGCACGTTGTTGTCCATGAACACGATTTCCCGGCTGTCCGGGCGCACGATATCGTCCCAGTCGGCGGCGGGACGGATATCGCCCTCCTTCTGGGGTACGATGCACCAGCGGCATCGGTTGGGGCAGCCCCTGGTGAGAAACCCGACGGCACGGGTGTATTGGGGGTAGATGCTGTAATCCGGGGCTGAAGCCTCGATCTCAGGGGGGAGCCAGCCGTAGTCCTTGTACCCCGTGCCTCCCGTGATGACCTCATCGGCGTCGATGATGGTGTCATGGTCCGGGGTGAAGGTGAACACCTTGGATTTGTATACCCGGTCGTAATGGGTGAACCCGTCCCACCACTCCACGGTGTCCCCACGGCGCTTGTGCCAGGCGGACAGCTTCATGAGGGGCAGATTGGGAAAGTGGTGGCCGTCCACATCGACGATCCCGATTTTCATGCCAACGCACCCCCTTCACCATAGCAAACGTCCCCATGGACCTCCACAGGCATTGTGGAGATCTCAAAAGAATACGCGGGTACGCCGCTGGGACACAGCACCTCCATGCAAAAACGCCTAACCACCGTGTCCCTCTCAACGACACCTTGGCAATCGCGGGACAATGGATATAACTTATATGTCATCCGGGGGCAGCTGGCACAGCCAACCCCTTGCAGCGCAAGGATTTGGAGCACTTTCTCCGCCATGAGCTCATCATGCGGTTTTGAAACGATAACCGGGCCGTTTGAAACGCTGAGCAGAGGCTCACCCGGCTCGACATCCGGGGCCTGGAGCTGGATGTTCAGGGACATGGCCACCTCATCCTTATCCACCATCACGTCGGAGATCTGGAACATGGTGGACAGATAGTTTTGCAGGTAAATTGCCGTCCCGTGGCGGCCCGGGAAGGTGAGCAGGGCGATATGCCCCGCCCGCTCCAGCTTGCGCAGCACCCGGCCCACCGTGGCCTTGGACAGCCCCCACCGCTGGGCCAGCTCGGCGTAGGACACCAGCGGGCAACCGGTGCCGTTACGCAGATAGACCACCGGACCGTCGAAGGAGCCCTGCACCTGATCGTCCCGGTACACAGCCGAGATCCACAGGTCCAGTAGGATATCCATTTCAGAGCACCTCTCCGCGCCTACCAGCTCCACAGCGGTGTTGACAGGCAGGAAGAAGAAGCCGGTCTCCTTCTGACAAGGACAGTTGTAGTCCAGTACGGTGTTGTGCCGGTGCCAGTTGACGATTTTGTACTTCACCAAGCTCCCCCGGCCCAGCAGGGAGTATTGGATCAGGTGGCGGTCCTGCATCGCGGCCAGCGCCTCCAGCGTTTGGCGTTTGGTGCGCAGCCGCAGGGCGACGGTGAGCTCTCCCACCCGGCAGATCCACTCGCCGGGGTAAATGGTGTAGGTCAGGCCATCGAGGCGCAGGTATGAGGTGCGGAAGTTGGCATAGGAACAGAGGACAGAAAAGCAAAAAAGACCAGGGCGCCCGCTAGTGCGGACGCCCCGGTCGGCGGTCAAGGTTTGGAGAGATTCTCGGTAAATACGGCAGCGAGGGTAGGACACGAGCTGCTTGATTTGAAGCTGATAGTCTGGCATGAAAAACCTCCTAAAAATAATAAAGCGTTTTACAGAAAACCACTGCAAAACGTCCATTTTTCAAGAGACTTCATCCTGTGCTAATAAAATATCAAGAAATAGGTGTTGCTAAAAAACCTGCTAATGGTAGACCACGACACAACACATCGGAAAAATGAATATGGTGCGCTCCGTGCAGAAAATGTTCTGCGTAATGTGCAGTTCGCGGTTTTATATGCACACCTGAACAGTTTATTCAATCCTGGTCCCGCGTTGGTAAGGATGAGGTCCCCAGTTCAAATCTGGGTAGCAGCTCCAACATTAAGCACTTAAAACTCCGGTTTTGAGTGCTTTTTGTTTTGATTAAACAATATTTTTGGCGACTTTGGAAATCTGAGAAAATACGGTATATGCTGTTGGTCGCAACAAAAGTCGCAACATTGCCTGAAAAAGCTGGATGGAGAGACATTCTCCGTCTGGCTTTTTTTCATTTATTGGCCTTGTGCCTTGAGCGCATCGCGGACGGCCTGACCAGCCTTGCGGATGCTTTCTTCGTTGGCGTGCGCATACATCCGTAAAGTGACCGCTGTATCACTATGCCCCAAGCGCTGGGAAACAGAAACGAGGTCGCCGCCATGCGTTAGAGAAATGCTGGCACTGGTATGTCTCAATTTATGTGGATGGAAATCTTTGATCCCATACCGTTTTTCCAGCTTCTTAAAATAACGGGTTGGAGTCTGAGGGTTCATCGGATCAGGACTACCTTCCTGGGAAAATACAAACTTGCTAATACATTTGGTAGCCTGCTCTGTACGGAGGCGCTGCAACAATTCTATTACCTTCGGACCAATGTCAACCATCCGAGGCTGTCCATTTTTGGGATTAGTAAGGTAGACTCCAGCGGATTTGGTATATTGGAGATTATGCTTAACGGTGATAGTGCCTAACTTCCAGTTAATATCTGCCCATTGGAGGCCGCAAGCCTCGCCCCGCCGTAAACCGGTATCCGAAACCAGGTGAATGTATGTCTGCCATTTTAAGGGTTCATTTTCCAGGCAGTTAAGGATATGACTAAGCTCTTGGACGGTGAACGCTTTTTCTAATTCATCTTTGGGATGTTCGTCTTTACGGGCTGCTGGACAACTTACTATCTCCATTGGATTGGATGAGATCGTCTCGTCCTGCCGTGCCATCTTGAATATCCCGCCGAGAATCATGTGTAACTTGGCGACGCTGGAATGAGCATATCCTTTCTTCTGGAAAGAAAAAAGAAGATTTTTGAGCATGGCCGAAGTAATCTCCTCCATAGGAATTTCACCCAGCACGGGCAGAATATGCTTGTCAAGAAATTGCCTGTAATTTGAACGGGAATTTTCAGAGAAGGATAGTTCCTTTTCGACCATAAACACATCGTCCGCATATTGACGTAAGGTTTTGATCTTTGCCGCCTCAAGTGTTGCCTGTCTGTCCTGCTCCAGTTGCTCCTGCCGTGTGAGGATTTTGCCAGAAGCAAGCTCTTTCTCCAGACTGACTTTGAAGCTGTTTAGCTCCCGTTCTATGGTTCGTGCGCTCCATCCTGGTTTTGGCCTCCAGCTCCGGGTGACTCGTCGCCCACGTCCTGCCGATGCCTGAACTTTATAGACGGGATTGCCCTTGGCGTCAGTTATTATCTTGTGGCTTGCCATTCTCGTATTCCTCCTCAAATCTTTTTTCCGAAATATCACTACTAATGGGGCCGCACATCTCAGCCATAGTCAATGACTGTTGGAACTGATGTCTTGCACTTTCCAATGCCCGCATAACCCGATCTGTCAGGATTCTGTTATAGAGAATATTAGCTTCCTCGGAAACTTGTGCTGTGAATTGTATTGTCCCACATGGAACCTTTTCTGCTGAGAGGTAATTAGCCAGACTTTGGAGGAGGTCACAGCCCCATTCTTCAATAGCATCATCTTCGATAAGCTGGATAATGGTTATGAGTTTATTCTTGCTGTTTGGATCTTCCGCTCGGTTCAATTCAGATAGATTGACCACAGACTGCTCGGATAGGCCAGTAAGATCACAAGTAGCTTGGATAGCAGGATTCGGAGAGGAAACATCTGTTTGTCCCACCAGATAGTCCAGTGAGACGTGAAAATATTGCGCGACACGGAGAAGTTTATCAACCGTTGGAGAGGACGAATTTTTCCAGCGAGTTATAGAATATTGGCTCATTCCGACTATAGATTCCAGTCTATTGACGGAAATCCCGCTTTGTTGGCACAATTCCTTAATTCTTGTGAAAATAATAGAGTCCATAACAACCTCCCGAAAATTATCGTGGATTGGTATTGACATCACGAAAACGATATGGTATCATAATGGCGAGATACGAAAATATTCGTGATGCAAATAGAGAATACCATAAATTATCGTGTCCGTCAAGATAAAATTTTGAAGAAAGGCAGGTGAAGACTCATGAGACAGAGATACGATCCATCTCTCAGGTTCCAAACCATATCGGAGGCCGCACGAACAACCGGATTGTCACAATACTTTCTGCGACGTGGCACAAAGAATGGCACTGTACCCCACACGCGGAGCGGCAATCGCGTTTTGATCAATGTACCTCTTCTGTTGGAGCACATGGATCAGCAATCAATCAGTGGTGCTACTGCAAACTGAGCCAGATAAGCATACCAATAGTTGAATTGCACAATAGAAGCAAAAATACATAGTGTAATTTGCTGATTTTTAAGATGGACGTTAGCACAGGGCACTTTCGCCCTCTAATTATAGTAGGCGAATGAGCCACATCAAAATTTTGGAGGTAAGTCAAAATGGAAATCAGTATAAAAACAAGAGAGAACCGAGTACGCCGTCAACTGGCACGACAGGGCTACCGGCTCCACAAATCCAGAGGGAATGGACGCGTTTATTCCAAAGGCGTTTGTGTCGGTCTTAATCCAGATGACTACGGTGGATATATGATCGTTGATGCCGGCACAAATGGAGTTATGGCCGGCGAACGGTTTGATTTGAGCCTTGAGGATGTAGAGGGGTTTGCCAGCGAGGAGGCCGCGAACAAGCAAGAATCTGAACTCGCTGAGCGGGCCAATGAGCTTGACATGGACTTGCGGCAGGACAGTGACGGCTTTTACTGGCTGGATTTTCTCAACCAGCCTGATATGCGTTCTCTTGGGCCGTTCGACCTTGATGAGGTTGCGGACAGGATCACCGCCGCCGAGAATGGCTTCATCGGTAATCAGATCGAGGACTATATGGAAAATCTGGAGGGCTAACACAGGTTATGGGTATTGGGCGGCGGCTGGGGCGTTGCTCTGGTCGCTGTCCTGCACAAGAAAGAGGGAATGTTTTCTGAATAAGATTACTGTTGTTGACTCCCCATGTGGGGGTGGTAAAACCGAGTGGGCAATATCATATATGAACGCACACCCGGAAATGGCTTTTATCTTTGTGACACCATTCTTGGATGAGGTTGAGCGGATCAAAGCTGGAACGATAAAGACATTTTATGAACCGCAAAAGTTTCAGCGTACCGATTTACTGGGCGGATCAAGCAGTTCAAAGTCGAAGCTCAAAGACTTCAATGATCTTTTGTCTAACGGATGGAATGTTGCTACGACACACAAGACCTTTACCAATGCGACACCAGAAACAATCAACATCTTACAAGACAACGCCTATCATTTAATTTTGGATGAGACTGTTGATGTTCTTGTTCCGCTAAATGACATCATCGACTCTCCGCAATATCGAATCAATAAAAAGAGCCTCAGATTGATGCTTGACAATGGCATTATCTCTGTAGACGCCAATCGTCGGGTACACTGGACA
>ERZ779637.1256-NODE-1256-length-11138-cov-3.902193_pt1 | contig 11138 bp, 9 predicted proteins | sample MGYA00514196_ERZ779637 | MGnify/ENA primary metagenome ERZ779637 (study PRJEB29562, sample SAMEA4376700) | mouse gut metagenome | isolation source: Cecum | study: EMG produced TPA metagenomics assembly of the A DSS colitis mouse model was used to assess the... | reverse complement strand
CGACGCTGATAAAGATGCTGACCGCCATTAATGCGCCCACTTCCGCGGAAGTCAGTGTGCTCGGATATTATCCGAACGATTTAAAAAATGATTTCAAAAAGCAGTATGCTGTCGTCATGGGACAGAAGAGCCAGCTGTTCTTTGAACTGACGGTCAACGATATTCTGCGCTTATTTAAGGAAATTTATGAGATTCCGGAGAAAGTATTTCAGAGGAATAAGGCTTATTTTACGGAGCTTTTCGGAGTCCGGGAACTGATGGATGTACAGGTGAGAACGCTGTCTCTTGGAGAACGGATGAAGATGGAGCTTTTCGTCGCACTGCTGCATGAACCGGGTGTTCTGTTCCTGGACGAACCGACAATCGGACTTGATGTGGTCGCTTCCGGACAGATCCGGAAGTTTTTGAAAGAGATCAATGAGGAAAAGCACACAACGATTCTTCTGACTTCGCATTATATGGAGGATATCCGGACACTGTGCGAGCGTTGTGTCGTTCTCAATCATGGCGTTAAAATATATGATGGGAAAACGGAGGAGCTTTTTGGAGAAGAAGAGCCGGCGGTGGTTATGGAGAGGCTGTTTGGAGAGTCGGGAACGGCAGATGCGGAAGCTGCTGTGACGGAAGCGCCGGGCGTGAAGAAATTAATACATGCGGAAATAACTGTGACGGGAGCAGCGGGCGTGAATACCGGAGAACGGAGAGGAGAGGAGCAGGACATATGAAAATGCGTAAATATATCGAAGTGGCCAAAGTTTATTTTAAGACACAGTTTGCATGGCGGGCGGATGTAATTTTTAACATGATTTTTACCATATCGAAGATCCTGTTCGCTTATTTGCTCTGGCATCTTGTTTTTGAGAGAAAAGAGTCCGTTGCCGGATTTACATTCCATGGCATGCTGTCGTACTATATTATCAGCTCTTTTTTATCCCAGCTGGAAATGTCGGGGGGAATCAGCGGTGAAATCTTTCATCGGATCAGAAACGGCACATTTTCCAGGTATATGGTTGTTCCGGTAAATATGGAAGGTTATTTTGTGGCAATGGAGACAGGAGTCGTCATTTTCTATCTGGCGTTTGATCTGATTGCCGCGCTTTCGTGGGTTTTTCTTTTCCGGATTGAATTTGCGTTTGTAACGGATGCGGCCGTATGGCTGGGTGCGCTGTGCCTGATCCTGCTGGGTTTGTTTTTTATGGTACAGTTCAGCTATTATCTTGGGATTTTGACGTTAAAATATCAGGGAATCGACACATTTCTCATGATAAAGAATAATCTGATGGCGCTTATTACAGGAACGATTGTGCCGTTGACTCTGTTCCCGGAGGCGGTCGTTCGCGTGATGAAACTGCTGCCCTTTTATTATGTGACATATCTGCCCTCCATGCTTCTGATCGGGAGGTGCAGGGAGGAGGCCGTCCGGGGCATTGTGATTATGGCGGCATGGTGCCTTATGATGCAGTGGATGATTCGTCTGACATGGAGCAGATACAGCAGAAAGTATGATGGGGTGGGAATATGAGAAAATATTTCAGAGTATTTATGGACCTTGACAAGCTGCGATTTCATAAACTGACGGTGTTTCGGCTGGATTTTTTCGGCCCATTTCTGGTAGACGGAAGCTTGTTCCTGATACAGCTTCTGGTATTCGGGGCTGTCTATAAGAATGTGGAAGCGATCGGGAGCTGGGAAAGCGGCGAAATGATCATCTATATCGGGACGTTTTCCCTGTTAAACGCGGTCAGTATGACGATCTGCTTTTTCGGGCTGATCGAGATTCCCGGAAAAATTCTGAATGGAGATATGGATTTGTATTTGACAAAACCGATCAGCCCGTTGTTTCGACTGACCTTCGAAAAAATGAATCCGGGTTCCATTCCGCTCGTACTGATGAGCATCTGCATTATTGTATATGGAATTCGGTCCGGCAGAATTTCCCGCGGCGGTAAAAATCTGTGTGCGTATTTTTTCTGGCTGGCAGTTATGGTAATATTGTATTATAATATGGAGGTCCTGATTCGTTCCATGTCCTTTTATATTTTGTCCAACGCAAGACTGGACCAGCTGGAAGAGGCGTGTCTGGATCTGTGCATGAAACTTCCGGGAATTGCTTTCTATGGCGTTTTCAAAGTGATTTTCTACATATTGATTCCTTATGGGATCATGGCGACGCTGCCGGTGCAGAGCCTGATCGGAGAACTGACATGGCGGGGCGCGCTGCTTGGAATTTCGGTAGTTTCCGGATTCAGCTTTTTGACCTGTTTCGTATGGACGAGAGGAATCAGGCATTATAACAGCGCGAGTTCATAGAAGTGGAGTGAGAATCCTGATATGAAACGATAGTATATGGCGCCGGGTTAGCCCCCGTCCGGGCAGGACACGTCTGTTTCGTGGCGGGGGTCCTTGAAAGGCGCCAGCGCTTAGCGAGGTTTTTACGAGCTTAGCGTCTGCTGCTGCCTTTCACGGAGCGAAAGCGTGCCCCCAAACGAAACAGACGTGTCCTGCCCGGACGGGGGCTGACCCGGTGCAGCCCGGAGGAAAAAGGACTGGTATGCGTGTTAAAGCACGCGGAGAGGGATGCTTATGAATTATGATATGACACAGGGAAGTATCATGAAAAATCTGCTGAAATTCGCTTTTCCGATTATGATTGGAAATATGCTGCAGCAGCTTTATAATGTGGTCGATACGCTTATCGTGGGACGGTATCTGGGAGAGAAGGCGCTGGCGGCGGTGGGGTCCTCCTATACGCTGATGGTTTTCGTGACTTCCGTTATTCTGGGGCTCTGCATGGGAAGCAGCGCTTTTTTCTCCATGCAGTTTGGCGGCAGGAATTATGACCGGCTGGAAAAGGGACTTTTTATCGCCTTTCTGTCGATCGGAGCCGTTGCGGTCGTTTTGAATATTCTGGTTTATGCAGGCATGGAAGGAATTCTTGTTTTTTTGAAAGTGCCGGATGAAGTGTCACCGTTGATGGAAGAATATCTTGTGTGGATCTTTGCGGGGATCATGGCGACCTTTCTTTATAATTTTGTGGCAAATCTTCTGCGCGCGGTTGGCAATTCGATGGTTCCGCTCTGCTTTCTGGGGGCATCCGCAGCGCTTAATATTGTGCTGGATCTTCTTTTTATCAGAGGCTTTGGCTGGGGCGTCGGCGGCGCGGCGGCCGCGACGGTGCTCTCGCAATATGTGGCGGGTATCGGCATTTTCATCTATTATGATGTGAAGTATCCGCAGCTTCGGGTAAAAAAAGAAAATCGAAAATGGGACGGCGCAATCTTAAAGGAGCTGGCAGGCCTGTCCTCGCTGACCTGTCTTCAGCAGTCGATTATGAACTTCGGCATTCTGCTGGTTCAGGGGCTTGTAAACAGCTTTGGCCCTGTTGTAATGGCGGCGTTTGCCGCAGCGGTGAAGATCGACTCCTTTGCCTATGCGCCGGTACAGGATTTTGGCAATGCCTTTTCTACTTATGTGGCCCAGAATTATGGCGCCGGAAAGGAAGAGCGGATTCGCAGAGGAATGAAAGATGCCATTCTGGGTGCTTTTCTCTTCTGCCTGCTGATCACCGTGATTGTTGTCGGTTTTGCGGAGCCGTTGATGGAACTCTTTATTGACAGGCAGAGCGTGGAGACGATCGCCGTTGGTGTCGGGTAGCGTGGGATTGACCGCTTCTTCTATTTTGGAATCGGTCTGTTGTTTTTGTTTTATGGTTATTACCGGGCGGTTCATAAGCCGGGCATTTCGGTCGTTTTAACAGTTGTATCGCTGGGGACCCGCGTCGTTCTGGCATACATTCTCTCGGCGGTTCCCGCAATCGGTGTAAGCGGTATCTGGATGGCGGTTCCGATCGGATGGGCATTGGCGGACCTGACGGGAGCAGGTTATTATATCGCGGAACGAAAAAGACGCGGCGGGAAGCTCGGAACGGAATGAAAGGAGAAGAAAAAGTAAACCATGGAAAAGAAAAAGAGAACGATGAAAAAACAGTTATTTCAAACGGACTTAAACCAGCTTTTTACCTTTATCGATAACAGTCCGACGGCATATCACGCAGCTGCCAATCTGGGTCAGATGCTTGCCGGAGAAGGATTCCTGTGTCTGGAGGAATGGGAAAAATGGGAGTTACAGCCGGGTGGTAAATATTATGTTAACCGAAACAGCTCCGCGGTTATCGCCTTTGTGATACCGGAAGGAGAGGCGAAGGGATTCCATATGTCGGCGGCCCACAGCGATTCGCCCTGCTTTAAGGTGAAGGAATCGGCGGAAATTGTTGCGGATGATTCCTATTTGAAACTGAACGTGGAGAAGTACGGCGGCATGATTCTTTCCACCTGGCTTGACAGACCGCTGTCGATTGCGGGAAGACTTGCTTTCCGGGGCAGCCGGGGGATAGAGAGCCATCTGGTGAATCTTAACCGGGATGCGGCGATTATACCGAATGTTGCCATTCATATGAACAGAGACATGAACAAGGGCGTTGAATATAATCCACAGACGGATATGGAGCCTCTGATCGGGAGCGTGGGTGGGAAGGGTATCTGGCTGCGGGAACTGGCAGAGCAGGCAGGTATGGCGGATTATGAAATTCTGGGAGCGGATCTTTTTCTGTATAACCGGGATAAATGTCGTACGATTGGTGTCGATGATACCTTTATTGCGGGACCGAGGCTGGATGATCTGGAATGTGCTTTTGCAGGGATGACGGCGCTGATGAAAGAAAAACCGAAGGAATATATCAATGTATGTGCTGTTTTTGACAATGAAGAGGTCGGAAGCGGAACGAAGCAGGGAGCGGATTCTACTTTTTTACGGGATGTGTTGGAAAGAATCTGCGGCAGGCTTGGTATCGATAAGGAAACATATCATTGTATGCTTGCGGAGAGTTTTCTGATTTCAGCGGACAATGCGCATGCGATGCATCCGAATCATCCGGAAAAGGCGGATGTGACAAATCGGCCGGTCTTAAATAACGGAATTGTAATCAAGCATCATGGAAGCCAGAAATATGCGACGGACGCTATGTCTGCGGCTGTCATGAAAGACATCTGCCTCCGGGCCGGCGTGCCGTTTCAGGCATACGCCAACCGTTCGGACATTGCAGGAGGGAGCACGCTTGGAAATATCTCCACTGCTCAGGTATCGGTAAGCACGGTCGATATCGGTCTGGCACAGCTTGCCATGCATTCGGCCTTTGAAACGGCCGGCGCAGAGGATATTGGTTATCTGATACAGGCCCTGCGGACTTTTTACCGAGATTAAAAAAGCGGAATTGCAAAGGGGTCCATCTCCACGACGGAAGAAGATTTGGCAACCCGTTCTCTGTATTCTGTCGGGGTACAGTTCAGATACCGTTTAAACAGCTTATTAAAGTAGCTGATGCTGTTAAAGCCGACAGAAAGCGCAAGATCCGCTATGGAGTGCTTGCTTTCGCGGTCATCGAGAATCTGCTTGCTTGCTTCAAAAATGCGGTATTTCATCAGATATTCAAAAGGCGTCATCTGAATCGTTGATTTGAAGCAGCGGCAGCATTCGCTTTTGCTGACGGAAATGCTGTCCGCAATATCCTCCAGCGAAATCGCTTCGGCATGATGCAGGCGTATATAAAGCATGGCCTGCTTCACCCGCTGTTCATTCATGGAAATATTGGGGGTGGCCGGAATATTTACCTGAGGAAGTCTGTTTAACAGGGCGGCCCAAAACTGACACAAATAGCCCTTCGTAACCATCTCATAGCCGAAATTCTTCGTCAGATTTACGGATAAAACGTTATTCAAAATGTTGAGCATTGTTTTATGCCACGCATTCTGTTCTTCCATTACCATCGTTTTCAAAACGGAAAAACTCTGCATCGGATGCAGAAAGTTCGTCCGCAGATAAGAGCTTGTATAGCCAAACAGAAAATCCGGATGGAATACGAGCGAATAATAGGAACACTTCTTGTCTTCTACACTGTGAATCGAGTGCATGACATTCTGATTCAGGATAAATCCCTGTCCCGGCGTCAGAATATGCTCCTCATCATCGGTGGTCACCTTGGCGTAGCCGCTGCCGATCAGCAGGATCTCCATCTCTTCATGCCAGTGCCAGCGGATGGAACGGGAGGTATGCTGATCCAGGTCGATCTGATAGACGCTGACAGGATATTCCAGATTTCCATGTTCACTTGTATCATAGAGATTATTGTAAGCCGATGTCGAATCTAAATTAACAGAAAAACCGGCTTCTTTTTCCTTGCCTTTTATCACATTATGCCTCCGTTCGTATGCTCAGTCTGATGAATAAGTTAAAAAAATGTGGAGATTCGTAGTTCTGGTAGATCGTGATTTATTAATAGTGACAGATAAAAGTGATACGTTAACAGTGACGGGTAACCATGATCCGTTTCCGGTGACGGGTATTCGTGATTCGTTTATATTGAATGGCTGGCGATGATTTTGTAAATGATAAATGATAATGATTAAAAATTATAGTAAAATCATAACGATTTATCAAATATAACTTATAAAACTATTGTAGCACTTCATAAGAGTGAAGTCAAAATGTTTTTATGGAAATTTTGGGCCGCGGAAATCGGAGAAAAGATCAGAACACGTCCGATGCGGAAGATACTTGACATATACCCCTTGGGGGTATATACTAATAATACCCCCAAGGGGTATAAACAAAAGGGATGGTTTATGAAAATATGGAAAAAATAAAAGAAGAAAATACGGCTGAAAGCATGGAAGGAAACGGATGCGGTTGTATGGAAGAGGCTTCCGGAAAGAAAAAGGAACGTCCGGAAAAGGAATACAGAGATTTAATGAACCGGCTGAAACGAATTGAAGGTCAGGTGCGGGGCATTCAGGGGATGTTGGAGAAAGACGCATACTGTACGGATGTGCTGATCCAGGTGGCGGCGGTAAATGCGGCGCTAAACAGCTTTAACAGGGCGCTGCTTGCGGAGCATTTAAAAACCTGTGTGGCCGATAATATCCGGGCCGGGAATGATGAAGTCATTGATGAACTGGTAATATTGATGCAGAAGCTGATGCGATAGAGTCAAAAAGGGGAAGAGGAGGAAAACGATGGAGCAATATAGTGTTACCGGAATGAGTTGTGCGGCCTGCAGTACGCGGGTGGAGAAGGCGGTGACGAAGGTACCGGGAGTGACGGCCTGCTCGGTCAGTCTGCTGACAAATTCGATGGGCGTGGAGGGCAGCGCTTCTCCGGAAGCGGTAATTGCCGCGGTGGAAGCGGCCGGATACGGAGCGGGAAAAAAGAACGACATGGCCCGGACAAAAGAAAATACCGGCGGGAGCGCCGCTTATGATGAGATGCTGAAGGACAGGGAAACGCCGCTTCTCAAAAAAAGGATGATCGTTTCCATCTGCCTGCTCCTGCCATTGATGTATTTTTCCATGGGACATATGATGTGGGGGTGGAAGCTGCCGGAGTTTTTCGAGGGAAATCATATTGCGGTGGGCCTGGTACAGCTGCTTTTCACCGCGGCAATTATGGTGATTAATCAGAAGTTCTTCGTGAGCGGGACGAAAAGTCTTTTTCATGGGGCGCCTAACATGGATACGCTTGTCGCGATGGGAGCGGGGGCATCTTTTCTATACAGCCTTTATGCGTTGTTTGCCATGACGGGTGCGCAGCTTAATGGGGATTCGCAGGCAGTTATGCTGTATATGGAGGAATTTTACTTTGAATCCGCAGCGATGATTCTGACGCTGATTACCGTAGGGAAAATGCTGGAAGCCCGCTCGAAGGGAAAAACGACGGATGCCATCAAGAGCCTGATGAAACTGGCGCCTCAGAGGGCGGTTGTCGTGCGAAACGGTGCGGAAACGGAAGTGGATATCGCACAGGTCAGAATCGGGGATGTATTTGTCGTCAGGCCGGGCGAGAATATTCCGGTGGATGGCATTATAATAGAAGGAACGAGTGCGGTGAATGAAGCGGCGCTTACCGGAGAAAGCATTCCGGTGGATAAACAGGCGGGAGACAGTGTTTCAGCGGCGACGCTGAATCAATCCGGGTTTCTGCGCTGTGAAGCCATGCGGGTCGGTGAGGATACGACCCTGTCGCAGATCATTCGTATGGTCAGCGACGCGGCGGCCACGAAGGCGCCGATTGCCAAAGTTGCGGATAAGGTGTCGGGCATCTTCGTGCCGGCAGTTATCGGAATCGCTCTGCTGACAGGAATGATCTGGCTGTTTGTCGGCGAAAGCGCCGGTTTTGCACTGGCAAGAGCAATTTCCGTTCTGGTGATCAGCTGTCCCTGTGCGCTTGGACTGGCAACGCCGGTTGCGATCATGGTCGGAAACGGCATGGGGGCGAAGAACGGCATCATGTTTAAGACCGCTCAGTCTCTGGAGCTTGCCGGAAAGGTGCAGATTGCGGCGCTCGATAAAACAGGAACGATTACGGGCGGCGAACCGGAGGTGACAGATATGGCGCCGGCAAAGGGCTGTACGGAAGAAGAGCTGCTGCGCCTTTCCTTTGCACTGGAACAGAAAAGCGAGCATCCGCTGTCCCGTGCTATACTGTTGAAGGCGGAGGAAAAGGGGATTCAGGAGGAGGCAGTGGAAGCATTTCAGGCGGTGCCCGGAAACGGACTGACCGGAATCTGGCAGGGGGAAGAAACGGCGGGCGGCAATCTTGCCTTTATCCGGGAAAAAGCATCCATACCGGAGGATGCCGCCGCACTGGCCGGGCGCTTGGCAGGGGAAGGAAAGACACCTCTGTTTTTCAGTAAAGCGGGCATTTATCAGGGGATGATTGCGGTAGCGGATGTAATCAAAGAGGATAGTGCGGAAGCTGTCAGAGAATTACAGAATATGGGCATAAAAGTAGTTATGTTAACCGGAGATAATGAAAAGACGGCACAGGCAATCGGAGCACAGGCCGGTGTGGATGAGGTCATTGCCGGAGTGCTGCCGGACGGAAAAGAGAATGTGATCAAAGAGCTGCAGAAACGTGGCGTTACCGCCATGGTGGGAGACGGCATCAATGACGCGCCTGCGCTGACAAGAGCCGATATCGGAATCGCAATCGGCGCCGGTACGGATATTGCAATCGATGCGGCGGATGTCGTGTTAATGAAGAGCAGGCTTCGTGATGTGCCGGCAGCCATTCGGTTAAGCCGGGCAACACTGCGGAATATTCATGAAAATCTTTTCTGGGCATTCTTTTATAATGTCATCGGTATTCCGCTGGCAGCCGGTTTGTGGTATCCTTTATTTGGATGGAAGTTAAACCCCATGTTCGGCGCAGCGGCGATGAGCCTCTCCAGCTTCTGTGTTGTCAGCAATGCGCTGCGGCTGAATTTTTTCAGGATGTATGATGCGGCGAAGGATAGAAAACAAGGGCAGCGTGCGGCGGACAGGCGAAAGAAAAGAATGGATTCTGTGGCGGAAGCTGGCAGGAAAGAAAACGATACTGAGATAAATCATATAAAAGAAAGAAACGTTCAGGGAAATAATATTGACGGAAAGGATGTTCGGGAAGCCGACAGAAGAGAAAGTAATGCAAAAAAAATATATATGAAAGAAAAGGAGACAAAAACGATGGAAAAGACGATTGAAATCAAAGGAATGATGTGCGGACACTGTGAGGCAACGGTAAAGAAAGCGCTGGAGGCTCTGCCGGAGGTGGCACAGGCGCAGGTGAGCCATGAAAAGGGAACGGCAGTGGTAACGCTTCAGACGGAAATTGCGGATGACGTGCTGAGAAAGACGGTGGAGGAGAAGGAGTATGAGGTGGTATCTGTAAAATAAATACCCCTGTTATAACTCGTTGCAGCTCAGAATCTTCCTTTAAAACACAAACAGGAAAGGCGCATGGTTTACATTACTGTTCCATGCGTCTTATGCTGTTATGTTCATGAACTGTCGTAAGCAGTGATCAGATCAATGGCATTATGCAGGCTTGTTGTAAACTGCCGGTTTGCAATATAAGCAAAAAAAGCAGACAACGGGTGGTGGTTTTTCGTTGTACGATGATATATATTGAGGATATGAATTGGAGGCAAAAAATATGTTTTTAGGAAAAAATATCCAGTATCTCAGAAAACAAAGAAAAATCACCCAGGAGCGATTTTCGGAACAAATGGCAGTATCACGTCAAACAGTTGCAAAATGGGAAGCCGGTGACGCGATTCCGGAATTGGAAAAATTGTTGGAAATATGCGATTTTTTCTCATGCAAGCTGGATGAACTGGTAAGAAAAAATCTGACAGAAAATGAAAGTATTTATTCCGAAGTGAAAATCCGGACTGTGAAACCATTCAAAATGGCACGTTATGTCATGATTTCACCACAGCCGGAAAATGATGTCAACGCCTATTTAGAGCATTGGGCGATAGCTTCGGGATTATTGGCATTTGATAAAAACGCAAAAAGGATAGGCTGGGATTTTCCCTTTGTATCTTTAGAACAGAAAAACAGATTTGGGCTGAATGGCTATGTGGCTGCCTATATTCTGCCACAAGGGTTTGAAACAACTTATCCGGGAGTGGAAATTGCCTGGCAAAAGGAAGCGGATTATGCGGTAATTACCATACGCAACCCATTTGAAAATGCCTTTGAGCGTATTCCCGGCGCATATAAAAAAATTATGCAATATTTGGGTGCAAAGGGTTTTAAGGAAAAAGCAGAGGATAATATATTGTCATACTACGAATATGTATATGACAGGGATGGAACAACATATATGGACGTCTTTGTTTATGTGAATGCGGTAGCGGAGGGAAATCTGCATACGGATTTTTCATAGCGCTCGTCGTCGCCTGTTTTTTCAGGAGCCTGAAATAAGGCTGTGGATGGCGGATAAATATGTTATAATCAAGTATGTAAGCCAGTAGTTGCGGAGGTAATTATTTAAGATGCAAATCATAGAATATTTTGAATGCGACAGACCGGAATATTGGTTATCTCAAATTGGGAAAAGCGACTGGAAAGCAGGACAGGAGCTGTATGAATTGTTAAGTCGGGAAAAGCTGCAGGACATTGCGGGGGAAAATCCCAAAGTGCTGATGCTGACGAATGGGGATGAACTCATTTCGTTTTGCACATATACGGAAATGGCTGACATACAGCCAACCGAGCTGACACCCAGGATAGATAGGAAGAGCGTAGTGTAGGGAAAGAGTG
>ERZ779637.1250-NODE-1250-length-11176-cov-3.655966_pt1 | contig 11176 bp, 9 predicted proteins | sample MGYA00514196_ERZ779637 | MGnify/ENA primary metagenome ERZ779637 (study PRJEB29562, sample SAMEA4376700) | mouse gut metagenome | isolation source: Cecum | study: EMG produced TPA metagenomics assembly of the A DSS colitis mouse model was used to assess the... | reverse complement strand
TTTGATGTGAATTTAAGGGGCAATCTGTGGACAGGACCGGAGGCAAAGGCATGTATTGAGTCGATCCTGCCCTATGTGGACATTTTTTTCTGCTCGGAGGACACAGCCAGGCTCACTTTCCTAAAGGAGGGTGATGCAAAAAGTATCATGAAGAGTTTTACGGAAGCGTATCCCATCTCCATCGTGGCATCCACCCAGCGCATAGTACACAGCCCCAAGCGGCACACTTTCGGCTCCATCATCTACTGTGCAAAGGAGGACACCTTCTATGAAGAGGCTCCTTATGCGGACATTGAAGTGGTGGACCGGATTGGCAGCGGGGATGCCTACATATCTGGTGTGCTGTATGGGTTGCTGTCCCACGAGGGAGAATACCAGAGGGCACTGGAATATGGAAATGCGGTCAGCGCCTTGAAGAATACCATCCCTGGCGACCTGCTTTCCACGGACTTGAAGGAGATTGAAGGGATCATTAAGGAGCATAAGTCTACGGGGCGGATTGCGGAAATGGACAGGTAGTTTATGGGAATGCATGTTTCGAAGAAAAAAATGATTAGAACTGTTTTTGTAATCGTTTTTTGTATGGTGCCACTTTTGTCTGCCATACTTTTTTGTTTAAAAGATGGCCGGTGGATAGGGGATGTTTATATACCATTGGGGGGATGGAGTGACGAAATCACTTATTATAAACAAATAGAAGGCATTTTGTCCTATGGTATGCCGCGGGGTTTTTTTGGATATAATCAATCCAGGGCATTATATGGATCCTTGGGGGTATGGGGGATGATCCCGCTCATACCTTATGTAGTATGGGGAGGTATATTTGGCTGGAATTACAGTTCGCCAATATTTGCCAATATTTTTTTCTGCATGATAGCTTTTGTGGTACTGTTTAAGGTCATGCATCTCACAGGAAAAGAGATGGGGGCTTTGTCAATTTTCTGGGTGACGAATCAGTTTATAAATCGATATGTTTTATCTGGGGTTGTAGAAGCCTCTGTCATTATGCAGTTGATACTTGTCACAGCATGCGGAGAATACCTTTTATCTGAAAAAATACGTGACCGTACAGGTCTTTCTGCTATGCAAAGGTATCAGTTTGTATTAGGATTCTGCACTTTTATGATCTGTATGCTGACTCTGGCAAGACCATATTTTGCGGTACTTTTTTTGATTCCTTTCTGGAAAGCGGTGCAAGACCGGAGAAAAAAATGGATTATGGTTCTTCCGGTGCTGGCAGTGGGAACCATAGCGGTATTTTTCTTGTACAATCATTTTTTCTGTTCCACCTATTTTAATAATATCTTTTCTTTTGAAAAGCTATATTCTGCTGGCATTTTAGGGGCTTTTGCAAAAGTTTTTGATGGTTTTATGGAAATCGCGCGATTGATGTGGTATGCCATGCGCTATAAAGGTAGCGGGGTGGGGTGGTATTATTTGCTATTGTTTATTGAATTGGCAACTATGCTGTTTGTCTGCATACGGAATATCTGCCAGCACAAGAAACCGCCACGGATGTTTACGATTACCTTGATAGGCAACGTGATGATATTGCTTAGCATCATTGAAATGTATGATCTAGGTGTCGGTGGAAGGCATATTTTGGCTCTGATTGTAGTCAATGCGGTATTGCTGGTAGTAGAAGTTCATTTCTCTATGGGAGCAGTCCTGGCATTGGTTTGCATTGTATCTATCGTACAGACGAAAGGGGCTGATGCGTTACCCTACCAGAATGAGGACTATGTGGCTTACATGGATTCATTGGAGAAGATATTTTCTGAGGTCGTAGAGGTGACAGAGGAAATCTCTTATGAAAGCGTTGTGGCTATGCCTACGGCAGACAGAAGTACACAATATCCGGAACAAGGTGTCAGCACATATTATGGACTGCTGTTTGCCATGCCGCCAGGCGTGGGGATCAGCCTTGATTATAGGGATTATTATGATGATCCGAATCATATCAAAGCCGGCTATATCATGGTTCATCCTGCAGGGGAAATTCGAAAGATACTGGAGGACATGGGGATGACTTGTGTGTTTGAAAATGAAGAACTGGCATTGTATAAAAACACTATGTCCTATTAGGTAGTTCTTCGGTTCCTTTTCATGTATAATAACCCAACATTTACAAATACTAGAAATACATGGTCGTCTTTTTCCGCAAGAAAAGGGGATTGTAAGACAAGGCTGATATATTTGTAGATGGAGGAGAAAATATAATATGAAAGCAACAGGAATTGTTAGAAGAATAGATGACCTGGGCCGTATTGTGATACCGAAGGAGATCCGCAGGACCCTTCATATCCGGGAGTCAGATCCGCTGGAGATCTTCACGGACAGGGAGGGCCAGGTCATCCTGAAGAAATATTCCCCCATTGGGGAGATGACTACGTTTGCCAAACAGTATGCGGAGAGCCTGGCCCAGGTCTCAGGCCATGCTGCATTGATCGCGGACAGGGACCAGTTCATTGCAGCGGCGGGCGGCTACAAACATCTGGTGAATAAGTCCGTGAGCAGGCAGCTGGAGGAGAAGGTACACAATAGGGAACTGCTGATGGCCTCCAAAGGGGACAGGAACTTCATCCATGTGTGCGAGGAGGGAACGGAGGACTATCAGCATGAGGCCATTGCACCTATTCTCTGTGAGGGAGACATTATAGGCAGCGTGGTACTGCTGGAAAATGACAACAAGGCGCGTATGGGGGAAGTGGAGCAGAAGCTGGTACAGTCTGCAGCAGGGTTCCTGGGGCGCCAGATGGAACAGTAGGGAAGCCTCTACTGGCGGCTCATCTCTTCCAGAAGAGCCAGTTTGGTGTCATACAGCTTCTGGGACAGATCCACATATACCTGGTGGGGGTTGACAAGGCGTTTTGTCTCCTCCCACAAGGTGTCCAGTTCCTCCTGGCAGTAGGTACGGATATCCATGACCCTGGGAGAGGTATAGCAGCAGGTGCCCTGACAGAAGATCTGTTCCATCAGGGGGCGCAGGGTGTAGGTGCCCCCTGCCAGCTTTGTCTTCTTCCAGGGTTCGTAAGGGTCGAACAGCAGCAGATCGTCCTGCTCGCTGTAGGATTCTTCTTCCAGGCAGATAAGGTCAGCCTTGATCTTGCGGGTGTCTTTGTCATAGATGCGGAAGATTTTCTTGTTGCCGGGATTGGTGACTTTCTCCGTGTTCTCGGAGAGTTTGATCTTGGGAGTGAAGCTTCCGTCCGGGGCCTTGATGGCAGCCAGTTTGTATACGCCCCCGAAGGAAGGATTGTCTTTGGAGGTGATCAGGTTGGTTCCCACACCCCAGGAGGTGATGGCAGCTCCCTGGGTCTTCAGGCTGTCAATCAAGTATTCGTCCAGATCATTGGAGGCGGAAATCACTGCGTCAGGGAAACCTGCTTCATCCAGCATTTTCCGGGCTTTCTTGGAGAGATAGGCCAGGTCGCCGCTGTCTAAGCGGATGCCGTAGAAGGTGAGGGGGATGCCGGCGTTACGCATTTCGCTGAACACCCGGATGGCATTGGGAACCCCGGATTTCAAGGTGTCATAAGTGTCCACCAGCAGGATGCAGGCATCAGGGTACATATCCGCATAAGTCTTGAAAGCAGAGTACTCATCAGGAAAGCTCATGATCCAGCTATGGGCATGGGTACCCTTTACAGGTACGCCAAAGAGTTGTCCGCAAAGTACATTGCTGGTGCCGATACAGCCGCCGATCATGGCAGCCCTGGCACCATAGGTTCCTGCATCAGGACCCTGTGCCCTGCGCAGGCCGAACTCCATGATGCCGTCCCCCTTGGCGGCATAGCAGACCCGGGCGGCTTTGGTGGCGATCAGGCTCTGATGGTTGATGATATTCAAGATGGCAGTCTCCACAAGCTGGGCTTCCATGATGGGAGCAATGACCTTTACCACAGGTTCCCTGGGGAACATTACGGTTCCCTCCGGGATGGCATAGATATCCCCGGAAAAGCGGAAGGCAGCCAGGTATTCCAGGAAATCTTCCCCGAAGATGCCCAGGGAAGCCAGATAGTCGATGTCTTCCCTGTCAAAGCAAAGTTCCTTGATATACTGGATGACCTGTTCCAGCCCGGCTGCAATGGCGTATCCGCCGCCACAGGGGTTATTCCGGTAGAAGGCATCGAAGATGACGGTCTCATTACGGTCCTTGTGACGGAAATACCCCTGCATCATGGTAAGTTCATAGAGATCTGTCATTAATGTGAGATTCTGTCGGTCCATGGTTTTTCCCTTTCTGCGGTTTCGCGGCATCTTTATAGTTTCTATGATAGATATGATAGAATATAGATTCTGGTACTTTGTATTGAAAATCTGTACAGGAACTTCAAGTACGGAGTACTGGCCAGGTAGTTTCCAAACAGATAACTTTCATTTCCACAATCATATAACGGCTGGCGGAAAAAAGCAAGTGGGGTTGTAGGAGTATGGGTATGCACAAGGAGGCAGGTATGAATTTGCTGGTAATTGGCGGCAGTTACTTTTATGGCAGGGTGTTTCTGATGGTTGCATCGAAGCATCATGAGATCACAGTTGTTAACAGGGGGACGTACTCCCTGGAGCAGTTCGGGGTGATACACCGGGTGGGAGAGCGTCATGATCCCCAGGTGTGGGCAGGATGCAGGGGGCAGTATGACGCAGTCATAGATTTCTGTGCCTACCAGCCGGGGGACATAGCCTGTGTCCTGGAGAACCTGGGAGGAAGCACAGGACAGTACATCCTGATCAGTACAGTGGACGTATACCGCAGGGGCATAGGAGGCAGCAAGGGGGAGGATACCGCCTTTGAGAACCGCCGTTTTCCAGGAGAGGCGGGAGAGTATATTGCAGGGAAAGTGGCATTGGAACAGGAACTTGCACGGGAATGTGCCCGGAAGGGAACCGGAGGCACGGTCCTGCGGCCAGGGATCCTGTATGGTCCCTACAATTATGCGCCCAGGGAATCGGAATTCATCCGAATTGCCCTGCAATACCATGTGATTCCCCGGTACACGGATGCGGACGGCAGGTTCCAGTTTGTCTATGTGAAGGATGCAGCCCATGCCATCCTGGCATGCCTGGCCGATGGGAAGACATACGGCCGGGCCTACAATCTGGTCCAGGATGAGATCCTGGACTATGAGGGCTTCTTCCAGGCCCTGGCAGAGGCAGCAGGGCCTGGTGCTGACAGGCTTCCCATGACCCTGGAACAGGCAGCCCGGGGTGGGTATCCCATTCCTTTCCCGGCCACCGGGGCAGAGACAGAACTGGTGTCCAACACCAGGAGCAAGACAGAACTGGGAATGACGTACACCCCTTTCCAGGAAGGGATGGGGAAAACCTGGAAGGCTTTTTCCCATGTGTACAGGGAAGACCACGGGGAAGTGAAAAACTGATTTTTAAGGGAGTTTTAAAGGACTTGCCATCATGTAAGGTGGGGTATATAAATTCCATGCAAATCTTTTTACATGGGGGACAGGATTCACATGACATTTTGTCCAAATGGGGGTATACTCTCTTTATGAAGGAAAGGAGTCTTGGGCAAATGTCATTTATTCCAAAACCACAGGAGATTTATAAGCATTTTAAGGGAAACCTGTATCAGATCACGGCCATAGCGGAGCACACGGAGACAGGGGAACTGCTGGTGGTCTACCAGGCATTGTATGGGGACTTTAGGACGTATGCCAGGCCGCTTGCCATGTTTACCCAGAGGCTGGACCGGGAGAAGTATCCCGATGCGGACCAGGAGTTCAGGTTCGAACTGCAGGGTCCGGAGGGGGCAAGACAGCGGAAGGAATCAGATGCGCCGGCACCTGCAATGTCCATGGCAGATGGCAGTACGTCCAAGGTATCTGGTGGGATCGGCGGGGAGGAGCCTACGGAGGCAGAACTTGCGCTGGATCCCATGGTACTGGAGTTCCTGGATGCGGACACTTACGAACAACGCCTGAACATTATGGCAGGGCTGCATCACAGGATCACGGACGACATGCTTACCACTATGGCCATTGCCTGCGATGTGGAGGTAGGGGAAGGCGGCGTGGAGGAGCGGTATGAAGCCTTGAAGAACTGCCTGGTGACCATGCAGAGATATGAATGCAACCGCTTGAACAGATAGGAACCAGGTGTTGCCTCCCTTTAGAATGCAGGATCTGGAATGTGGGAATCCCCTATTGTCTGTGTAGGGCAGACAGCCATTGGCATCTGGAGGAAAGGAGCAGCATATGGCATACAGGCTTGACAGGAAGATGGTGATAGGGGTTTCTTCCAGGGCGCTTTTTGACCTGACGGTTGAAAATGATATATTCGAACACTGCGGGGTAGAGGCATATTGCAGGTACCAGGTGGAACACGAACAGGATATCTTAAAGCCTGGACCTGGCTTTGAACTGATCAGATCCCTGGCAGGCTTAAACGAGCGGTGCGGGGAGGATCTGGTGGAGATCATCGTTATGTCCCGGAACAGTCCGGACACTTCCCTGCGGGTATTCAACACCATCGCCCACTATGGGCTGCCCATCACCAGGTCGGTGCTGGTCAGCGGGGCCTCCCTGGCACCATATCTGGAGGCTTTCCATACGGACCTGTTTCTCTCTGCCTGTGAGGAGGATGTGCAGAGTGCCATAGACAGTGGCATTGCAGCAGGCATTATCTGCACTGGCCTGGCAGGCGGGGGACAGGGGCAGATGGATGCGTGGACATCATCGCCCTATGGCCCTGGCCAGTCTGGTACAGCCCGTACAGAGGGTACAAAAGGATCCGGCCAGGTGATCGCCATGTGCGCTGCATCCAGAAGAAAGGGCAGGAGACATGCAGACAGGGACAGTCTGGGTGGAAACTGTGGCGCAGGGGGAGACGGTTCTTCCACGGTTATTCCGGAAGGCCGGATGGAGGGACAGGTCCGCATGGCCTTTGACGGGGATGCAGTGCTGTTTACGGATGAATCAGAGCGGATCTTCAGGGAGCAGGGACTGGATGCCTTTGAGGAGAATGAGAGAAGACGGGCCAGGGAGCCGCTGGCAGAAGGGCCTTTTGCACGGTTCCTGAAGAAGCTTTCAGATTTGCAAAGCCATCTTGGAATCCAGGACTGTCCTATTCGGACGGCCCTTGTGACCTCACGCTCAGCCCCGGCCCATGAGCGGGTGATCCGTACCATGCGGGCCTGGAACGTGCGGGTGGATGAAGTTTTTTTCCTGGGGGGACTGGAGAAGAAGGAGGTGCTGAAGGCTTTTGGCGCCCAGATCTTTTTTGACGACCAGTCTGTGCATACCCAGGCGGCAGCCCAGCATGTGCCAGCGGCCAGGGTACCTTATAGATTTACAGGAGAACGAGATGCAATACAACAATATAACAACCGGCATTTTCCTGGAGCGTCCCAACCGCTTTGTGGCCAAAGTTAAGGTGGATGGAGGCGTAGAGACCGTACATGTGAAGAATACGGGCAGGTGCAGGGAACTGTTGGTTCCGGGCGCCCAGGTCTATCTGGACAGGAGCAATGTCCCTGGCCGAAGGACGGGCTATGACTTGGTGGCAGTACAGAAAGGGAAGCGGCTGATCAATATGGATTCCCAGGCACCTAACCGGGCAGTGGCACAGTGGCTGAAGGAGGGGGGACTGTTTGCCGCTCCCTCCCTGGTGCGCCCGGAGACAAAATATGGGAATTCCCGTTTTGACTTTTATGTGGAGGCAGATGGGGAAAAGATATTCATAGAGGTAAAGGGTGTGACACTGGAGGAGGAAGGTATCGTCCGCTTTCCTGATGCACCTTCTGAGAGGGCGGTGAAGCATGTGGGAGAGCTGGTGGCTGCAAAGCATGACGGGTACCGCGCTTTTGTGTTGTTTGTGATCCAGATGGAGGGGGTGGAGTATTTTACCCCCAACTGGGATACCCATCCGGCCTTTGCCCAGGCCCTTTGCGATGCTGCCAGGGAAGGGGTGGAGATACTGGCCTATGACTGTCATGTGACGGAGAGCACCATGGAACTTGGAAAGAGGGTTCCCGTGGACCTGGGACAGGGAGATTTTGGAAAAAATTCTGCTCCTGTTAAGAAAACCTTAAAAATGGGGGCCTTGCAGGCCATTCCCAAACCGCTTCTAAAGTGGTATGATGAGAACAGACGGATTCTGCCCTGGCGGGAGGAAGCCACACCTTACCGGGTGTGGGTGTCGGAGATCATGCTCCAGCAGACCAGGGTGGAGGCTGTGAAGCCATATTTTGAACGTTTTATGGGTGTGCTGCCCCATGTGGGTGCCCTGGCCCGGGTGGAGGAGGGAACCCTCTTGAAGCTCTGGGAAGGACTGGGCTATTACAACAGGGCCAGGAACCTGCAGAAGGCAGCCATCCAGATCTGTCAGGACTATGGCGGCATTATGCCGGACACCTATGAGGAACTTCTGAAGCTGACCGGTATAGGCAGTTATACAGCAGGGGCCATTGCCTCTATCGCCTTTGGCAGGCCGGTACCGGCTGTGGACGGGAATGTGCTGCGGGTGATATCCCGTATTAGGGAGGACGGCAGACTGATCACAGAACCGAAGGTGAAGGCGGCGGTGGAACAGGATTTGCGGGATGTGATGCCTGTGGATCGTCCGGGGGATTTTAATCAGGCCATGATGGAACTGGGTGCCTGTGTCTGTATTCCCAATGGGATGCCCCTGTGCCAGGCATGTCCCCTGGCGGGCCTGTGTATGGCCCATCTGCATGGCGTGGAGCAGTCCTATCCCAGGAAGGCCCCCAAAAAGGCCAGGACCGTGGAGGAGAAAACCATCCTGGTAGTCAGGGACCAGATGCGGGCAGCTATCCGCAGGAGACCTTCCAGGGGACTGCTGGGAGGCATGTATGAGTTTCCCTCCATGGAAGGCTTCCATACCCCGGAGGAGGTGGTGGCATACCTGTCTGCCAATGGAATCCGGGTCCTGCGGATCCAGCCCCTTGAAGATGCAAAACATATCTTTACCCACAGGGAATGGCATATGAAGGGGTATATGATCCAGGTAGACGAACTGGAACAGGGACATCCGGGAGAGGGGGTGAAGGACTGGCTGTATGTCCCTCCAGGGGAGATAGAAACAGCCTACCCCATCCCTTCGGCCTTTGCAGCCTATACCAAATATCTGAATATTGAATTGAAACATTGGAAGTATGAGGAGGAGAATAAGCCGTGAAATTGTTATCTATTGCAATACCATGCTACAACTCTGAAAATTATATGAGGAAATGCATCGAATCCTTGTTGTGCGGCGGGGAGGACGTGGAGATTATCATTGTGGACGATGGCTCCACCAGGGACCGGACAGCGGAGATTGCCGATGAATATGCTGCCCTCTATCCCACCATTGTGCGGGCGGTACACAAGGAGAATGGGGGCCATGGCTCTGCAGTGAATGCGGGGATTGCCAATGCCACGGGACTTTACTTCAAGGTGGTGGACAGCGATGACTGGGTAAAGCAGGAGGCCTATTTCAAGGTGCTGGACACCCTGCGGGAACTGGCAGGGGGCAGCAGCACCCTGGACATGCTGATCTGCAACTATGTGTACGAGAAGGAGGGGGAGAAGCGCAAGAAGGTCATCCACTACCGTCATACCCTGCCACAGGGGGAGATGTTTACCTGGGAGGACTGCCATCATTTCCAGAAGGGGCATTACATCCTGATGCATTCCGTGATCTTCCGCACCAGACTGCTGAAGGAATGCGGGATCAGGCTGCCGGAGCACACCTTCTATGTGGATAATCTGTATGTGTTTGAGCCGTTGCCCTATGTGAAGAACCTGTACTACCTGGACGTGAACTTCTACCGCTATTATATCGGCAGGGAAGATCAGTCTGTCAACGAACAGGTGATGATCTCCCGGATCGACCAGCAGATCAGGGTGAACAAGCTGATGATTGACTACCTGGTGGATCAGAAGACGGAGATCCAGAAGAACAAGCGTCTCTACCAGTATATGCGCAATTACCTGGAGATCATTACCACGGTGTCCAGCGTGCTATTGATCCGGTCTGGCACAGAGGAGAACCTGGAGAAGAAGAAGGAACTGTGGCAGTACTTGAAGGACAAGGATAAGAAGCTTTATGTGTGGATGCGCAACGGTATCATGGGAGGCACCATGAATCTGCCGGGACGGGGCGGGCGTATGATCTCCGTGGAGAGTTACCGCATCTGCCAGAAGATATTCAAGTTCAATTGATATCCAGGTTCCGTCAGATGCTTACCGTAACAATCCCGACAGGCCGTTGAACCGTTACCGCATATGGGCAAAAGGAAAACCCCCGGAGGACCGGGGGTTTTAGACTGTGTCTGTGTCACTACCCAATCTGGGGTGTTCCCTTGCCGCGCTGGGTTCTGCCTACAAAGACCAGTTCCCTTCTGTACACACACACATAGAGGACACCGCCCATTACCAGGCCTGTGATCACATCAAACATGGAGTGCTGCTTGATGAATACGGTGGACAGGATGATGGATACTGCCAGCAGGAAGGAACCGATACGGATATAGCGCTTATCTGCCAGCTCCTTGTTATGCATGACTGCAAAGTGGGCGCCCATGGAGTTGAACACATGGATGCTGGGCCAGAGATTGGTAGGGGTATCCGTGCGCCACAAGGCGGCCACCATGTCCGTGAAGATATTGTCCCTGGGCATGACTGCCGGACGCAGGTAGTGGCCGTTGGGCCACAGGGTGGAGACCACCAGGAAGATGGTCATGCCAGTGAACAGGAAGGCACATGCCTTGTAATAATCCTGCTTGTTCCTAAAGAACAGGAAGAGCACCACTACGGACACATAGGCAAACCATAAAAAGTAAGGGATGACAAACACCTCACAGAAGGGAATATAGTCATCTATGGGCATGTGGATCTCCTGGAAATTTTTGGTGTTGGCGCGTTCCAGCCATGCGAACCAGGACAGGTAGAAGACCATATATGCCAACAGGGGAATTCCATGTTTGTACCGTTGGAAGATGTCTTTTATTTTGTCTGATGCTTTCATTGTCAACCATGCCTCTCATTTCTGATCCGACTCAGTTATAGTTCAGTTACTGGGAGTGAACCGTAACACGGTTCATTTTGTTCACAGTACCTTGTCTGTTTCATCTGTTCCTGTACATTTTTCTAGTATAGTCAGAAAAAAATAAAATGCAATGGTTTTTTTCACTTCTTAAAAAATCTTTAGAAAACCTTAA
>ERZ779637.1249-NODE-1249-length-11180-cov-4.089978_pt1 | contig 11180 bp, 8 predicted proteins | sample MGYA00514196_ERZ779637 | MGnify/ENA primary metagenome ERZ779637 (study PRJEB29562, sample SAMEA4376700) | mouse gut metagenome | isolation source: Cecum | study: EMG produced TPA metagenomics assembly of the A DSS colitis mouse model was used to assess the... | reverse complement strand
TTTGGACACACATTTCTATGGACCAGAGGCTATGCCGGATCCCCTGGGGGCTCCGCTGGTAAAATACGGGATGCTGACGGAATCGCGCACGATTGTACCCAGGGATTATGAGGTGTTCCATAAACACAGAGGTCTGGAGAGGGAATTCCGGTATATTTTTACCTATGATGAGCGGATCCTAAACGAGATTGGGAATGCCCGGTTCTATCCGGTGGCGGCGGGAATCTGGAACCAAAAGATGCAGGAAGGGCTCTGGCAGGCGAAGGAGAAGGATCTGTCTATTCTCTCTTCCGATAAGGTAATGTGTGATCTTCACAGATTCCGTCTGGAACTGGCCAGAATGTGCAAGGCAGAAGGGCTGGCGGATACCTTTGGCAGGTTTGACGGGGGCGCGTATGTGGACAGTGTGGATGAGACGCTGGACCGTTACCGGTTTGCCTTGATTATAGAGAACGATGTCTCTGATTATTACTTCTCGGAACGGCTGACAAGCTGTTTTGCGGCGCAGACAATACCCGTGTATCTGGGGGCGCGTAAGATTGGGGACTTCTTCAATACGGACGGAATGATCCTGTTGGAACGCGCTGATCTGGAAGAGGCAAGGCGTAAAATCGCGGCATGTACGCGCCAGACATATGAGGCAATGCTGCCGGCAGCGCTGGATAATTATGACAGGGTGCAGGAGTATACGAATATGCAGGATTATCTGTATACGCATTATCTGCAGAAGGCATGAGAGCACAGCGGGATGCATCCGGTGTAATTTGCGGACGGCTGGTGTTTTATCGTGCGTGCACAAGAAGCGGAAGGCAGTTTGGGGAAAGCAGAGAGGAGTCGGGTCAATATGAAATACAAGGTAGTAGTATTTGGTGTCAAGGACACCTCGGAGAATATCGTCAGTTTTATCACGAAACAGATCTGCCCGGTGGATCTGGTTATCACGATCAGCCCGGAGGTGACGAAGAAAAACCAGGTATCAGGTTATAAGGGATTATCCGTGCTGACAGAAAAATATGGGATTCCGGTTCATGAGGCGGACAGTTACTTTCTGACAGATGAGAAAACACAGCAGTTTATACAGGAGAATACGTTTGACATCGGTATCTCTATGGGCTGGCAGAGACTGATCCCGCCTTCTGTGTTGGATGCTTTTCGGTATGGGATTTACGGGTTCCATGGAAACTGTGGGTATCTGCCTTTCGGGCGAGGAAGGTCGCCTCTTAACTGGTCAATCATACTGGGAGATACAAGATTTAATCTGAATCTGTTCCGCTACGATGAGAAGGCGGACAGTCCGAATGTGTTTGCGACAGAAATGTTTTCAATTACGCCACACGATGATATCCGGACGGCGCAGTATAAGAATATGATCTGTTCCAAAAATCTGATCCGCAGGCTGCTGAAAGCTTATGCGGAGGATGCGATTACGATCCGGACGGAGTCGAAGGACTTTGATTCCTGGTACAATAAAAGGACGGCTGTGGACGGTAAGATCGATTTCCACGCAAGGACAAGGGAGATCTATAATCTGATCCGCGGTGTGGCGGCTCCTTTTCCAGGAGCTTATGCCTGGAATGGGGAAGAGAAGGTGACTGTGTGGGAAGCGCATCCTTTTGATGAAATGATAGATTTCTCAGCCTATGCGCCTGGTGAGGTAATCGATATCTTCGATGGTAAGCTCGTGGTGCGTACAGTGGATGGCTCACTGTTGATTGACCGCTATGAGAGCGGGAAGCAGATCGAGGTGGGAGCTATATTGAAATAGCGGAGGTAACTATGGCTAAGACAACACGTGTGCTGCATGTCCTTGGAGGTGTGGGGCTGGGCGGTGCGGAGAGCCGCATCATGGATTTATACAGGCAGATGGATCGCGATGAGATCCAGTTTGACTTTCTGGTCCACAGCGCTGGCAGCCGGCAGCCACAGTTTTATGATGAAGAGATCCGCCGGCTGGGCGGTCGGATTTATGTGCTTCCGAAGTTTAGAGTATACAATTATTTTGCCTATAGAAAGGCGGTGCAGACTTTTTTTCGGGAGCATCATGAATTCCGTGTTGTGCAGGGGCACATGACAAGCACTGCAGGGATTTATCTTCCGATTGCGAAGAAGTGCGGCGTTCCTTTCACAGTGGCGCATTCCAGGAATGCTGGCGTGGATAAGGGATTAAAGGGGATCGCGACAAGATTTTTCAGGCGTGGACTAGTGCGGAAGGCGGATTACTGTTTTGCTTGTTCGAGACTGGCCGGAGAGGATGTATTCGGCAGACAGGCTGTGGAACAGAACCGGGTCAAGATCATCCACAATGCGATTGATGCCGCAAGATTTACTTATGATGTTGAAAAGAGAGCACAGATGCGGGAACAGCTTAAGCTAGAAGGGAAACTGGTGCTAGGACATGTGGGACGTTTTGATTACCAGAAGAACCATCCATATTTGATTGCTATTTTTGAGCAGTTGTGCAAAGAAAGACAGGATGCGGTACTGCTTCTGCTGGGGGAAGGCCCTGACCAGAAAGAGATAGAAGATAAATGCCGTGTCCTTGGAATCGCAGACCGGGTCAGGTTTCTGGGTAATCAGAGACGACCGGAAGATTACTATCAGGCGATGGACCTATTTTTGCTGCCGTCTTTCTTTGAGGGTCTGCCAGGAGTACTTGTTGAGGCGCAGGCTGCAGGGCTGAGGTGTCTGGTATCAGATACCATTACCAGGGAGGCACAGATCACAGACCTGGTAACCTATCTGAGTATCGAACAGCCGGCGGCAAGATGGGCTGAGGAGATTATAAGCCAGGCATGTTACCTGAGGACGGATACGTGCCAGAAGATTAAAGACGCTGGATTTGACGTATCGGCGCAGGCTGTGGGGTACCGGAATTTCTATCAGAAGGGAGATACTGCCGGATTATGAAGAAACTGTTATTGATCGTGCCGTCGCTGCATCAGGGCGGTCTGGAGAAGGTTTGTGCGGTGACGGCAAGAATGCTGCAGCCGTATTTTGACGTACAGATTGCTATTTTTGATTCCCGCAATATTGCTTATGACATCAAGGGAATTCCAGTGACGGATCTGCATCTGCCCAGCCGTCCAGATAAGATCGGCAAGGTGATCAATGTGATCAAGCGGGGCCGCAGACTGAGCAGATTAAAGAAAGAAGAAGAGATTGATATAGCGTATAGTTTTGGACCTACGGCGAATATAGCCAATATCGCCGCATGGGGCAGGGCAAAGCGGTGGCTTGGAATCCGCAGCTACATGGATATGGGAAATCCGAGGCAGATCAAACTTTTCAGCAGATTTTCGGAGCGGCTGATCTGCTGTTCAGAGACAATTTATCAGGAAGTTGTGCAGAAGTATAGATGTGATCATGCCTGTACCCTTCGCAATCCTTTTGATATTCATGAAGTGATGCAGCTTGCAGGGGAACAACAGGCGGATCTTCCGTGGAGAGAGGGAAGGATCCTCGTATCCATGGGCAGAGAGGATGTGGTAAAGGGGTTCTGGCATCTGCTTAAGATCTTTGCGGTGATACATGAAAATCTTCCTGACACAAAGCTGATGATTATTGGTAAGGGGGAGTTCGAGGAATACCGGCAGTTAGCTTATGATCTGGGGATCGATGATGCGGTTTATTTCGCCGGCCTTAAGAAGAATCCGTATCCTTATCTTAAAGAATGCGCGCTGTATCTGTTAACATCCTATTATGAAGGATTTCCCAATGCGCTGGTGGAGGCGATGGCATTGGGGATTCCTGCTGTCGCTACGGATTGTATGACAGGGCCGCGGGAGATCCTGGAAGACCGGTACGGCATTTTAGTTCCGAATATGGATCCTGAACCGGATATGCGTGCAGAGCACATTACAGAGGAAGAGCGGACAGTTGCGGCGCGCGTGATCCGCCTGCTGCAGGATAAAAAAGAGATGGACAAATACAGGCAGCTTGCGGTACAGCGTGCGGGGATGTATTCAAAGGAAGAATATATCCAGAACATACGCAAGTGGGCAGAGGAGTAAGGGTTGAAAAAAACAAAAGAATGGATCTATCAGACTGTCATCAAAATAATTTTTGCCATGTTGTATGCGCTGTTTCTTACACTGGGAGACTATGATAAGGTATTATCCTGGAGTGGCGTACAGATTGCCGGCCGGCTGGCCGGATGGAGTGTACTTGCGTTTGCTGTGCTTTCTGCGCTTTTTGCCGGGTTGGACTATGTCACCAGGAAAGACAGGCGTCTGTGCGAATCAGAGGAGAAGAAAGGTAGAGAAAAGCGCGTCTTTTTTATATTTGCAGTTGTTTGCCTTCTGTGCTGGATGCCCTATTTTCTGATTTACTTTCCAGGCTGGGTCAGCAATGACACCGTCTGGCAGCTCCAGCAGGCCTGTGGCTGGGTGGAGCCTTCCAATCACCATCCGTGGATGCATACGATGATCATTAAGACTTTTTTCATGCTTGGTTTTCGGATGTTTAGGACTTATACGGGAGCTGTGGCAACCTTTGTGTTTGTGCAGATGGTGTTCATGTCTCTGGTGTATGCAAGGGTTCTGATGGATTTCTATGAGAAGAGGGTGAGGCTTGTTTGGCTGGTGTTAGCCTTATTTTTCTATGCTTGTCTGCCAGTCAACGGTCTATATGCGATCTGCATGGGGAAGGACGTGATCTTCGCCGGGGTACTTTTGTTGTTTGCCAGGGAGGTTTTTCACTATGGTCTCTTCGAAGCAAGGAATAGGGAGGCAGGCAAGAATAGAGCGGGCAAGGACACAGAGGAATTAGCGGAAGCAGGAAAGGGACAGGGCGGAAAGAGAGGGTGCATTGAACAGGCATATGGATGGATCAGAGAAGCGGCGCCTTATCTTCGCATGGGCATCCTGGGACTGCTTGTCTGTATGCTGCGAAGCAATGGAATTCTGGTCTATGCAGGAACGGCAGCCGGTATGGTCATAGTGGGGGTACGCCATAGAAACTGGCAGAAGATTACGGCATGTACGGTGGCGGTACTTCTGTGTTATTTTGTCTATCATGGCCCCGTACTTCATATGCTGCATGTGACACAGCCAGATACGATCGAGGGCCTTACCATGCCGACACAACATCTGCTCAGCGCTTACTTAAACGGCGGCGAACTGACAGAGGAAGAGATCGCACTGTTAGGCGAGGTAGCGCCGATGGAATACATAGCATCTTACTACAATCCATATTATTTTGATATTGTCAAGGAATATATCCGCACCGAGGGAAACCAGCAGGTTATATCCGATCATAAGGGGAAATATTTTGCGCTGTGGGTACGGGCTGGTCTGCGTAACCCGGCGCAGTATCTGGAGGCGGAAGTACGGCAGACTTACGGGTATTGGAGATTTGACAGCAATGAGCCGATTTACGAGCAGTACCGGATGGCGGAAAATCCATTTGAGCTGACGACTAAGCGCAAGGTATTCTCCTATGATTTTGGGCTGTGGATGGATGACTTTCTGTTAAAGTTCCAGGATTTCTATAACAAAGTCTGGAGTCTGGGCCTGACGACCTGGACGATGCTTGCTTGTCTGGCCTATGCCTTGTATAAACGCAGGACGACATTGGTCTATCTCCCCTATGTGATGCTGTTTGTGTCGCTGCTTCTGGCAACGCCGGTGCATGCGGAGTTCCGCTATACTTATGGAATGTTTGTAGCATTGCCTTTTCTGGTTGGCATTACGGTCTCAGGAGGCCACCTGAAACAGTCCACGTTTTTAGATATAGAAAGGGAGGAGAGTTGATATGTCGATTACTTCCTTCTCCTATCTGGGATTTCTGGCGGTAGTGTTCACACTATATTACCTGATTCGGCCGAAGTGGCAGAGTGGGTATCTGTTACTGGTCAGTCATGTGTTCTACTGCCTGGCGGGAAAGTGGTATACCTTGCTCTATCTGGCAGTTTCGACGGTCAGTGTTTACTGTGCGGCGCGGATGATCCACAGGTCGCTGGACGCCAGGCGGTCGAAATGGATCCTGACAGGTACGCTGTTCCTGAATTTTGGTTTGCTGGCGGTACTGAAATATTATGGATTTATTTTGTGGAATGTGAATGCGGTACGGGGATGGTTTGGACAGGATGCGGTAGGGCACTCTGTGCAGATCATCGCGTCTTTGGGTGTCAGTTATTATACACTGCAGCTTGTAGGCTATCTGTTAGACTGTTATTGGAAGGTGGGCATAGTGCAGGAAAATCTGGTGAAATTCGCCCTGTTTTCCTGCTATTTTCCGCAGATGACATCGGGGCCAATCAGCCGGTATAAGCAGATTCAGGCCAGTTTATATGCGACACACGCTTTTGACTACGGTGTAGTGACCCATGGATTGAAACGGATGGCATGGGGACTTTTCAAGAAAATGGTGGTTGCGGACAGGATAGGACTGATTGTAAATTCAATCTATGGGAACTATGAATCCAGCCATATGATTTTGATCTGGATGGCAGTTTTTGGTTTTTCGATACAGTTGTATGCGGATTTCTCAGGATGCATGGATATCATTCTGGGTACATCAGAGTGTTTGGGAATTACACTGCCGGAGAATTTTCGTAATCCTTTTTTCTCTACCACGATACAGGAATTCTGGCAAAGATGGCATATTACGCTGGGAACCTGGCTGAAAGACTATATTATGGATCCGGTCTTAAAATCGGAGACTTGGATCAGACTGGGAGAAAATTCCAGAAAGAGATTTGGCAGGAAGTGGGGGAAACGTATACCCACTTATCTGGGTATGCTCATTCTTTGGCTGTCAATGGGACTGTGGCATGGCAGCGGCTGGAAATTCATCATCGGCGAAGGACTGTGGTTCTGGGCGGTGATTATCACGGGGAATATGTGCAGTAAGTCCCTGCAGAAACTTGTGCAGAAGCTGCGGATCAACCCAAAGAATCTCTTATGGATCACCTTTCAGCGGCTGCGGACGTTCTTGATTTTCAGCCTGGGACTGATTTGTTTTCGCGCGGCGGATATGGGAGAGGTGTTTGCGGTGCTGCGTGCGGGTGTGACACACTTTAGCCAAAGAGGGTTCAGTCAGGTCAGAGGTGATCTGGGAATGACGAACCTGATTATGCTCTGTGTTGCATTTATTGTTCTGGTTATAGTGGAGACGATGCAAAACCGTGGAACGGATGTGTTTGTGTGGTTCACGGGCAGGGGTGTGGTGGTAAGATGGATCGTATATCTGTTTGTGTGCGGTATGATCCTGCTGTCTGTGAGTATATCAGGCCAGAGTTTTATTTATGCGGGATTTTGATCGGAGGAACGGGATATTCCCTGACGGCATGCCGCTAGAGCGCGTAACGAAACGGCAACGGCAGAGAAAGTAGTCAATTGTTGCAAAGGCGGAAAGAAAGAGGGCTATGAAAAAGAAACTTGCGGCGAAATTAGGTCTGTTGGGTCTGTTGTGTGTAGGCTTTGTGTGTTTTGTCTCCATGACGATAGACCCCTACAATGTATTTCATTGGAAGAATGCCAGGGATAACGGCGTGGAGCCTAACAAGAATTATGTGAAGACACAGTATGTGCTCCATAATCCTGAAAAGTATGATACGTTTATTTTCGGCAATTCCAGGGTGGGTTCCCTAGACGCTGCCAAAATAAGCGAAAGCTGCTATAATATGTACTATTCGGAGGGACTTCCGGCGGAGCATTATGAGAATCTGCTTGCCTTTCTGGAGGCGGGGGTAGATGTACAGAAAGTCTATCTGGGGCTTGATGATGTCCCCTGCTTTGTGGATCCGTCCATCCATCAGGATCAGTTGATCAGAAGGCCGTTTAGGGCGAAGGAGAACAAGATCGCCTTTTGGATGGATTATCTGGACGCTTCTGTGGCGCTGCAGTCTTTGGAGACAATCTGTGCCTATACAGGTGTGGAGCCTGGTTTTCAGGAAAGGCTGTATTCGACAGGGAATTATTATTTAGAAACACAGCTGACGGAGGAAAGCCTTGCGCGGGAGGAATGGCCGAATTACTTTGCCTGGTACGGGGAAGGAGCGATTGAGGACATCGAGGCAGTTAAGAGGCTGTGTGAAGAAAACAGCATAGAGCTGATCGTGTTTGTCAATCCGGAGTTTTATGTACGGTGGGAAGAGGCAGTGGAGCGGGGGTATCTTGCCTTTCTGGAGCAGCTTGCACAGATCACGGATTATTACAGCTTCTGTGGATATAACAGCGTGACTACGGATATGGAAAATTTTCATGATATCAGCCACTATAAGCAGTCTGTCGGGGACAGGATGCTCTGGATCATGGAACGTGGAACAGAAGGCTGGCCAGAGTATGCGGCAGACGATAGGGTATCACAGGAACAGGGAGGCGAGTCAGAGGAGAACGACTGGCAGAGCCTTGGGACACTGCATCAGGAAGGTTTTGGGCGTTATGTGACGGCAGAGACGGTGCAGGAGTATCTGGACAGCCTGCAGGCAGGCGGGGAAGAATGACGCAGTTTGACTGCGGCATTCCTGTAAGAGAAGACGGCGGAGAACACACGAGATAAGGAGGTAGAAGGGGTGATGCGTGAATTAGAATATCCTTTTGACAGCGAATATTTGTACCATAAGAAAAAAACGATCAGAAAGCAGCTTCTGGCACAATTAGAGGAGAAGACTAGTCTGCAGAAAAAGATCGCTATTTTGGGAGGCTCCACGACGAGAGATATTAAATTGATGCTGGAGCTATTTCTGCTGCAGTATGGTATTGTGCCAGTGTTTTATGAGTCAGAGTTTAACCAGTATTACCAGGACGCCATGTTTCCAAATCAGGAACTGGAAGCATTTGCACCGGATGTGATCTTTGTGCATACCACGCTTCGCAATATCACAGAATATCCGAAAATGGGAGATTCACCGCAGCAGGTGGAAGAGCTGCTTGCGGCGGAATACCGGAAATATGAGAAGATGTGGGACAGGCTTGCAGCGGTCTATCACTGTGTGATCATCCAAAACAATCTGGAGTATCCCTATTATAGGCTGATGGGAAATAAAGAGGCCAGTGATATTCATGGTAAGGTAAACTATGTGACGCGCCTGAATCTGAAATTTTATGAGTATGCGCAGAGAACAGACAATTTCTATATCAATGATATCAATTATCTGTCGGCGCAGTACGGACTGGACCAGTGGTCAGATCCCTTTTACTGGCATAGTTATAAGTATGCCCTTTGTGTGCCTGCAATCCCGGAATTGGCAGGCAGTGTGGCGAAGATCATTAAATCAGTCTATGGCAGAAATAAGAAGGCGCTTGTCCTGGATTTGGACAATACGCTCTGGGGCGGCATCGTTGGGGACGACGGTGTGGAGAATCTGCTGCTGGGGCATGAGACTTCGGCTGGACAGGTTTATTGCGCTTTTCAGGAGTATCTGAAGGAGTATAAGGAACTGGGCGTTTTGTTGAATATAGATTCCAAGAATGACTATGAGAATGCTATTGCAGGGTTGAATCATCCTGCAGGAGTGCTGCGTCCTGACGACTTTATCAAGATCAAGGCAAATTGGGATCCTAAGGACAGGAACCTTGTACATATTGCCAAGGAGCTTAACCTGATGCCGGACAGTCTGGTGTTTGTGGATGACAATCCGGCAGAACGGGAGATAGTGAGGGCGCAGGTACCAGGCGCCGCGGTGCCAGAGATGCCGAAGGAGCCAGCACACTATGCGAAGTTTATTGACCGTTCCGGGTTCTTTGAGGTGACAAGCCTTTCGGAGGATGACAGAAGGCGCAATAACATGTACCAGGAGAATGCCAGGAGAGAGAAAGAGGAAGCGGCTTTTGAAAACTATGCGGATTATTTGAAAGCGCTTGCTATGAAAGCGGAGATCAAACCCTTCGCACCGGTGTACATGGCGCGGATTGCACAGCTCACCAATAAGAGCAATCAATTTAATCTGACGACAAGACGGTACAGCCAGCCGGAGATCGAGGAAACGGCGGCGGATCCAGCTTATCTGACTCTATATGGGAAACTGGAAGATAAATTCGGGGATAATGGCGTAATCTCCGTAGTGATCGGACACCAAATTGACAAAGTCCTGCACATTGACCTTTGGATTATGAGCTGCCGGGTGCTGAAGAGAGATATGGAGTTTGCAATGATGGATACACTCGTCTTTGCCTGTATGGAAAAGGGGATTAGAGAGATTCGCGGATATTACTATCCTACAGCCAAAAATGCTATGGTAAAAGAGTTTTATTCCCTGCAGGGATTTGATAAAATAGAGGAAGACGAACAGGGAAATACGGTCTGGAGACTTGAGCTGACGGATGGATATGAGAAGAAAAACCGGGTGATCACAGTAGAGATGTGAGAAAGGCACCGTATCGGCGAAAGAGGGAAGCCCTCTGGTGTGTTTACGACAAGGCAGGGATAGAGGCAGATGTGGATCGTCGTCGAACAGAGGTCTATTGGTTTGATAAGAAAGGAAAGATAAGGAAAGGATAGGATAGCAAGATGACAAGAGAAGAAGTGTATGAGAATTTAAATGAGGTATTTCAATATGTATTTGAGGATGACAGCATTGAAGTGCATGATGAGACGACCGCCAATGACATTGAAGATTGGGATAGTTTCGAGCATATCAATCTTGTGATCGCGGTGGAGAAGAGATTTCAGGTGAAGTTTACGGTAGGGGAAGCCAATGAGATGAAGAATGTGGGCGAGATGGTAGATATTATTCTGGAGAGGATGCCTTAAGGAACAGAATGGTATCCGACGTAAAGTGGTTTCTTGCATGGCGGTCTGCATGGCCGGTCAGTGTTGTATGTCCCGTTATGGCGGGAAGAGGGAAAACAGATGAATGAGTATAGCTATGAGCAGATTGCTGTGGGGCATAGGGAGTTTTTTGATGTAACGGTGACAGAAGAGATGATGGCACAGTTTAAGCAGATGACGGGTGATGTGAATCCGCTTCACACAGACGCAGATTATGCGCGCACAAGGCAGTATACGGACCGTGTGGTCTATGGGATGCTTACCAGCTCATTCTATTCCACGCTGGCGGGGGTATATCTTCCAGGAAAATACAGCCTGATCCATAGTGTGGAGAGTAAATTCCTGCGTCCGGTGTATGTGGGCGATGGACTGACAGTCTCTGGAACCGTCAAGGAGAAAGAAGATGCTTACCGCATGCTGATTCTGGCGCTTCTGATTGTAAATGATAAGGGTGAAAAAGTGTGTAA
>ERZ779637.1246-NODE-1246-length-11194-cov-13.053775_pt1 | contig 11194 bp, 9 predicted proteins | sample MGYA00514196_ERZ779637 | MGnify/ENA primary metagenome ERZ779637 (study PRJEB29562, sample SAMEA4376700) | mouse gut metagenome | isolation source: Cecum | study: EMG produced TPA metagenomics assembly of the A DSS colitis mouse model was used to assess the... | reverse complement strand
TACTCTAACACGGATATTGAGTGGGTAAAGATGGTGCAGTGCCTACGCATGGCTAATGTGCCCATTCGGTCTATCCGCTAGTATATTCTACTACTGACGTAGGGCGGAAAAACTATTTCACAACGCCGCTTTATGGTTCAAGAGTACATTGACGATCTCCATAGCCAAATGGCAAATTTACAAAACGCTTTCCAAGATATTTTGCTACTAACTTCATAACCGTTGTTTGATAATGGCTACTGTAATATGAAGGACTTATAAATGCTCTAGATAATTCTACAGCGAGTAGCTCCATTTTTATATCTTGACGTAATGAATAACAGGTTATGCCGTGATCTGAGCGATCGTCAATGTTCCACGAGGGCATATGCCAGATAATGGATGACAAGTAAGCATCGCATGAGCAGGCCGGGAGCCATAAGACCCCCGGCTTTTGCTTAGTCAACTTTTGAATATTCTGTGAATTTGATCAAGAAGTCCTTGACAAATTATTTAGGCTACGCAAGAAAATACGTCCCTTTAGGATCACATGCAAATCACCAGCACAGCCGGTGGTTATGATTCATACACCTCGCAGCTACTTAACCGCCGCTACAAACCGCAGGAATGCCTCGCGTCCCTGCCTGTCGCACTTGAACACGCCTGCGTGCTCCAGCACCTGGGCAAAAACGCAGCCCACCTCGTCCCGGAGAATATCGTCCACATTCTCCGCTGTGAAGGCATACTTCTCCCGCAGCTGGGCCGCCCAGTCCGCGTGCTTGGCCAGCTCCGGATCCGCCGCCGGGTCCCCGCCCTGGACCAGGACGTCCCCCAGCCGCTTCAGCTCCCCCTTCAGCCGGGCGGGCAGGACAGCCAGACCCATCACCTCAATCAGTCCGATGTTCTCCTTCTTGATGTGGTGCAGCTCCCCGTGGGGGTGGTAGACGCCCATGGGGTGCTCCGCCGTGGTGATGTTGTTGCGCAGCACCAGATCCAGCTCATACTGCCCCTCCCGCATCCGGGCAATGGGGGTGATGGTGTTGTGGGGCTCCCCGTCCGTCTCCGCAAGCACGAACGCGCTCTCGTCCGTGTACCCCCGCCACACGGCCAGGATTTTGTCCGCCAGCTCCACCAGCCGCTTGTCGTCCCCGCAGCGCAGACGCAGCACGGACATAGGCCACCGCACAATGCCCGCCTCCACGTCCTCAAAGCCCGGGAAGGTCACCGCCAGCTCCACCGGAGCCTTCTCCATAGCAAAGGTGTACCGCCCGCCCTGGAAGTGGTCATGGCTGAGGATGGACCCGCCTACGATGGGCAGATCCGCGTTGGAGCCCACAAAGTAGTGGGGGAACTGGATGACAAAGTCCAGCAGCTTCCGGAAGGCGGAGCGGTCAATCCTCATGGGCACGTGCCGGCTGTTGAAAACAATGCAGTGCTCATTATAATAGACATAGGGGGAGTACTGGAGGAACCAGTCCCCGCCGTCGATGGTCACGGGGATGATCCGGTGGTTCCCCCGGGCGGGGTGGTTCATCCGGCCCGCGTAGCCCTCGTTCTCCCGGCACAGCAGGCACTTGGGGTAGCCGCTGGGCGGCGCTGCCTTGGCCGCGGCAATGGCCCGGGGGTCCTTCTCCGGCTTGGAGAGATTGATCGTAATATCCAGATCCCCGTACTCCGTGGCGGTCACCCACTTCACGTCCCTGGCAATGCGGTAGGCGCGGATGTAGTCCGTATCCTGGCTGAATTGGTAGTACCAGTCCGTGGCGGTTCTCCCGTCCTCCGCGGCGCGGCGGGAAAACTCACCGATCACCCAACTGGGCCGGGGCGTCAGTACGCCCATGAGCCTGGTATCAAACAAATCCCGGCTGGTGACGTTGTCCCCCACCAGTCCCCGCTTGACGGAAAACTCCACCAGCGCGCTGAGAATGTCCTCCAGGGACAGCTCCGGCGTCTGCTCCGGCTCCTCGTACTCCTGCAGCTCCATCACCTGGAGCAGGCTGTTGACAGCCCAGGTCCGGTCTGCGGGCGCAATGAGCCCCTTGCGGAGGCCATAGTCCGCCAGAGCGGCGATGTAGGATGAAATGTAGGTGTCAATCATGTGGCTCTTCCTTTCCCTCCGGTCAGATGAGCAGCTGTCCACGCAGGTACAGCGCCGCCCTGCCGCTTATTGTTACCGTGTCCTCGCCCACCCTGCACAGGAGCGTACCGCCCCGCTGGGAGAGCTGCCTTGCCGTCAGCTCCGTTCTCCCCAGCTTCTCGCCCCACAGCGGCGCGAGGCTGCTGTGGGAGGACCCCGTCACCGGGTCCTCCAGCCGCAGCTCCGGGCAGAAATACCTTGACACAAAGTCGCAGTCCTCTCCCCGGGCGGTGACCGCCACGCCCAGCCAGTCCGTCAGCGTGAGCAGGCCGCCGTAATCCGGCGTAAAGGCCCGCACCGCCGCCTCGTCCTCCAGCAGGACGCACAGGTCCCGGGCGCCCCAGACCTCCAGGGGCTCCACCCCCAGGGCGGATATGACGGCCTCCGTCACCTCCACCCGCGCTGGCCGCCGGCTGGGGAGAGTCATCTCGTAGAGCTCCCCCCGCTTGATGGTATGCAGCGTGCCGCTGCGGGTGAGAAAGTCCACCCGGTCCCTGCCGGGCTCCGCCAGGGTGCAGACCACGTGGGCGCTGGCCAGGGTGGCGTGGCCGCATAGATCAATTTCAAAGGTGGGCGTAAACCAGCGCAGGCGGTACGTCTCCCCCTCCCGCCGCAGAAAGGCGGTCTCGGAGAGGTTGTTCTCCGCCGCGATGCGCTGCATAAGCTGGTCCGGCAGGTCCTCCTCCAGCAGGCACACCCCGGCGGGGTTGCCCTGAAAGACCGCGTCCGCAAAGGCGTCCACCACGTAGTATGCAATCATAATTGCCTGTTTTTACGCCAGCCGGACGCCGCCTGTGGGACGGATGGTCAGCACATGGCAGGCCCCGTCCCCCAGCACCCGCTCCATCTCCACCCGGAAGCCGTCCAGCATGTCCAGGGGCACAAAGGCCTGGATGGTACCCGCGAAGCCGCCGCCGTGGACGCGGCAGGCCCCCCGTCCCCCCAGCAGCCCCTCGCACAGGGTCAGGGCCAGGGCCACCTCCTGGTGGTGGGTGTATCCGGCGGGGACCACATTTTGCAGGCAGCGCCAGCTGGAGAGGCCCGAGGCCCGGATCAGGGACAAAAACCCGTCAAAGTCGTTCCGGCGCAGCGCCTCCACCTGCGCCCCCACCCGCCGGTTCTCCTCGTAGATGTGGATGGCCCGCAGCACGGCCCGGTCCCCGGCCTTCCGGCGCAGCACCGGCAGGGCGGCGTAAAACTCGCTCTCCGGCACCTCCCGGAGGACGCTCTTTCCGAAGTGGGCGCAGATCTCCCCCAGCTCCCCGGGCACGGCGGCGTACTCGTCCGTCAGATCCGCGTGGTCCGCGCCGCTGTCGATGATGCACAGGGCATGGCCGGTGGCGGCGAAGTCGAAGTCCACCCGCTCCACCGCCGGGTTGGCGTTGTCCTTGAAGTCGATGGTCACCATGCCGCCCACGGAGGACCCCATCTGGTCCAGCAGGCCGCTGGGCTTGCCGAAGTAGACATTCTCCGCGTACTGGCCGATCTGGGCCAGCTGGATAGGGGTGCAGCGCCCGTCAAAGAACAGGCTGTTGATGATGTTCCCCACCAGCACCTCAAAGGCCGCGCTGGAGCTGAGGCCGCTGCCCTTGAGCACGTTGGACGTGACATAGGCGCTGAACCCCTCCAGGCGGCAGCCCTGGCGCTGGAACCAGGCCGCGATGCCCCGGATGATGGACACGGAGGTGTTCACCTCCTCCGGCCGCGCCTCCAGCTGGTCCAGGTCCACCTGGGCCATGGGGAATCCTTCGCTCTGGACGCGGATGGTCCGGTCCCCGCTGGGGGCCACGGCGGCGATTACATCCAGATCCACGCTGCCGGCCAGCACCCGGCCGTGCTGGTGGTCCGTGTGGTTGCCGCCGATCTCCGTGCGGCCGGGGGCGGAGAAAACCGCCAGGCGCTCGCCGGGGCCGAAGGTCTCCTCCATGCCCCGGAGCAGGCCGCGATAGCGCTCCGTCTGCCGGGGGGCCTGGGTACTGCCGTAGAGACCGGCAATGGCGGCCTCCAGCTTTGCAAAATCATTCACAGGGGAAAATACGTACTCCATAGCTGCCTCCTGAAAAATCATATGGATTTCAAGGGTTTATTGCCCCCATTATAGGATAGTCCCTCCTGGATGAACATAGATAATTCGTTCACTTTCCACCACTTTTTTGTCACCCCTCTCCAGGCCCGGACAGGGGGCGGAAAAAGAGAAGCAAGCCCCGGTCAGCACAGGAGCTTACTTCTCTGTTCTTATAGGATTCCCGACGCCTCCAGGAAGATGAGCACAGCCACCGCGCCCAGACCCAGCAGGCCCAGGACGATGATAACGTCCAGCTGACGCAGGGTCAGGGGGACCTTGTCGTAGAGCTCCTCCTTGTTCCGCTGCCAGGTGGAGCGGGTGTCAGGCGCCTCCGAACCGCCGGGGGCCTCCCTGTCCTTTTCCTCCATCACTTCTTAGCCACGTACTTGCGGATATCCATGGCAACAGCGGTGACGATGACGAGACCCTGGACAATGTAGTTGTAGTAGGGGTTCACGCCCAGGAACTGGAGCACGATCTTCAGCAGCTCGAACACCAGCACGCCCACCAGCACGCCGCCCACCGTACCGATACCGCCGGTGGTGGACACGCCGCCAATGGTACAGCCGGCGATGGCCTCCAGCTCGTAGCCCATGCCGGAGCCGGAGGAGGCGCCGCCGCCCTTGGGGGCCAGCAGGTAGCCGGCAATGGCGTACATCACGCCGGCGGTGACGTAGATGAGGATTTTGGTCCGGGCGGTGTTCACGCCGGAGACCTCCGCCGCGTTCTCATTGCCGCCGATGGCATACATGTACTTGCCGTGGGTGGTCTTGTTATAGATAAACCAGAACAGCATGCCGAATACCACCGCCCAGGCCAGCAGGTAGGGGATGCCGGGGAAGTCCTCGCCGCCGACGGTGAAGATGCCCTTCAGCCAGGTGCCGTTGACGAAGTTCTTGTAGCTGCCCTTGAAGTTGCCGATGGGCTGGGCGTTGGTGAACACCAGGCAGATACCGTAGACGATGGTCTGGGTGCCCAGGGTGGCGATAAAGGGGGGCACGTTCAGCTTGGAGATGATGAGGCCGTTCACAAGGCCGAAGGCCGCGCCCACCGCCACAACGATCAGAAACGCCACAAGCAGGTTGAACTCAGGCCAGTTGTACATGCGCCCGGTGTAGGTGGGGTCCTGGAGCAGCGTGCCGGCAAGGCAGGCGCACAGGCCCACGGCGCGGCCCGCGGACAGGTCCGTGCCCTTGGTAATCAGGCACCCGGACACGCCCAGGGCGATGAGGAAACGGACGGTGGTGTTGCTGATGAGACTGTTGAGGTTGCGGAAGGAGAAGAAGTTGTCAATAGTAAAGCCCACGATGATGCACACAATCACCAGCAGGACTACAATGGGGTTATCCTTGATAACCTTCCAGATTTTCTCAGGTACTCTCTTATTTTCCATATTCGTTTTCCTCCTGTCACACGATCTACGCGAACTGGGTAGCCAGTTCCATAATATTCTCCTGGGTGGCGTCCTTCCCGTCAATGAAGCCGGTGACCCGGCCGTCGCACATGACCATGACCCGGTCGGACATGCCGATGAGCTCGCTCATCTCGCTGGAGATCATGATGATGCTCTTGCCCTGCTTGGCAAGCTCGGCAATAATGCAGTAGATCTCGTATTTCGCGCCCACGTCGATGCCCCGGGTGGGCTCGTCCAGGATCAGCACCTCCGGGTCGTTGGCCAGCCAGCGGCCGATGAGCACCTTCTGCTGGTTGCCGCCGGAGAGGGACTTGATGAGGGTCTTGCTGGAGGGCGTCTTGATGTTCATCTTCTTCACGTTGTCCTGCACCAGCCCCTCCACCTTCCGGCTGTTGATGGACACGCCGAAGTCCAGGTACTGCTTGAGGGAGGCGATGGAGATGTTGTCCGCCACGCTGAGCACCCCCAGGATGCCGGTAGCCCGCCGGTCCTCGGTGAGCATGGCCACGCCCTGGTCAATGGCATTCTTGGGGCGGTTGATCTTCAGCTCCCGGCCCTTGTAGGTGATGCGGCCCGTGGTGTGGGAGCGGATGCCGAACAGGCCCTCCATCAGCTCCGTGCGCTGGGCGCCCACCAGGCCGCCCACGCCCAGGATCTCCCCCTTGCGCAGCTGGAAGCTCACGTTCCGGAAGCTCTTGGGGTTGATGGAGGTGAAGTCCTCCACCTGGAACACCACCTCCCCGGGCTTGTTGTCCCGCTCGGGGAACAGGTTGGTCAGCTCCCGGCCCACCATCTTGGTGATAATCATGTCCGTGGTCATCTCCTTGGCCGGCCAAGTGCCGATGTACTGGCCGTCCCGCATGATGGTGACCTCATCGGAGATGCGCAGGATCTCGTCCATCTTATGGGATATGTACACAATGGCCACGCCGTCCCGCTTCAGATCCTCCACAATGCGGAACAGGGCCTCCACCTCGTTCTGGGTCAGGGAGGAGGTGGGCTCGTCCAGAATGAGCACCTTGCAGTTGGCGCTGACCGCCTTGGCGATCTCCACGGACTGCATCTGGCTGACGCTCAGCTCCCCCAGCATCTGCCGGGGATCAAAGTCCATGCGCACCTTTTTCAAAAGCGCCGCCGTCTCCTCGTACATCCTCTTATGGTCTACAATGGGGATGAAGCCCAGGGCCCTCTTCATGGGGTAGCGGCCCAGGAAGATGTTCTCCCCCACCGTGCGGGCGGGGATGGGCTGGAGCTCCTGGTGGACCATGGCAATGCCCATCTTCAGCGCCTCCATGGGGTCGGCAATGGACACCTTCTGCCCCTCAAAGAGGATCTCCCCCTCGTCCATCTTGTAGATGCCGAACATGCACTTCATCAGCGTGGACTTCCCTGCGCCGTTCTCCCCCATGAGGGCGTGAACCGTGCCGGGGCGGAGGCGGAGCTGTGCGTGATCCAGGGCCTTGACGCCCGGGAAGGTTTTGCACACGCCCCGCATTTCCAAGCGGTACTCGCTCATAAGCAGACCTCCTATCTATTGTAGCAGTTTCTCCCGCTCTCAGGGGAGGGCGGCCGGTCACGCGGGCATGCCGCGGGCCGCGCCCCCCTCAGCGCGGGATTTTGAAAAACAGGCGGGCCGCCGGAGGGCGGCCCGCCCGCATCAGAGGCTGGTGTATCTTACTTGAAGTAGTTGGCGTCCACCTTGACGTAGTCAACCCAGTAGTAGTTCTGGATGGCCTCGCCGTTGAGCAGCTGAACAGCCACGTCCACAGCGGCGTGGGACTGACCAACGTGGTCGTTGAGCACGGTGCCGGTCATCGTGCCGTTCTGGACCATCTGCTGGCACTCCTCCAGAGCGTCCACGCCCAGCAGGAGGATGTTCTCGCCCACCTTGCGGCCGGCCTGCTCGATGGCGGCCGCAGCGCCCAGGGCCATGCCGTCGTTATTGCAGAAGATGACGTCGATCTGATCGCCGAACTGGTTGAGGGCGTTCTGAGCGATCTGCTGGCCCTGGTTGGTATCCCAGTTGCCGATCTGAGCGGTCAGCTCCTCCACCTCAACGCCCGCGTCGGTCAGGGCCTTGATGGAGAACTCGGTGCGGTACTGAGCGTCGGGGTTCTCGGGGTCGCCGATAATCATGACGTAGGAGACCTTGCCGTCGCCGTTCATGTCGCCCTTGTTGTCCAGAGCGGCCACGATCTCGCCCTGGTAGGTGCCGGACTGGCGGGCGTCAGCGCCCACGTAGCAGACCTTGTCGTTGTCCACGATGCCGGGGTAGGACTCGTCCACGGTGTTGCCGTTGGCGTCCACGCCCAGGGGCTCGCGGTTGATGAGGACCATGGGGATGCCCGCGTCAACAGCCAGGTCGATGAGGGTGTCGGCGGAGGAGGTCTGAACGGGGTTGCAGATAATCAGATCCATGCCCTGGGTGATGAAGTTCTGGATCTGGTTGGTCTGCTCGGCCATGTCATTCTTGCCGTCCTGAATGTTGACCTTGTACTCCACGGTGTCGCTGTTGAGGGTGCCGAAATAGTTCTCCAGCTCATTGCGGTACAGGGTCATGAAGTTGTCGTTGAACTGATAGATGGACACGCCGATGTTGTAGGTCTTCTTATCGGCGGCCGGCGCGGGATCGGGGGTCTTGTTGTCAGCGGGGGCGGGCTGGCTGGTCTGGGACTGGTTGTTGTCCTTGGGGGCGTCATTGCCGCCGCAGGCGGCCAGGCCCAGCACCATAACCAGCGCCAGAACAAGGGACAGTACTCTCTTTTTCATCAAATAATCCTCCTTTATTTTAGAGCCTTTGTCCCGGATGTTCCATCCGGGACAAAAAGGCGGACGCGTCCGCCTCTGTTGTTCCATTATACTGCACTTTTTTCTCAAGTACATGGATTTATCGTTCAACTGTATGGAGATTTCATTAAGAGACTCCGGTACTCCGTCCCCTGTCCTATACGTTTTGCACAATTTCTCACGGGCATTTTGTGCAGTATAGCGAGGCTGCCGCCGGGGGAGTTTTTTTAACTTCCACAAAAACCTCCTATTTTCCGCCTCGATCCGGCCCGGCGGGGGAAGTTATTACAAAAGCGTTAAATCATGGACGGAGATTTCACCTCGTCCTCACCCATGGCGGCCTCCCGTCCGCTCCGGGCCTGGTTGGCGTACTGCCGGGGGGAGACGCCCTTGACGTCCTTGAAGGCCCGGGAGAAGTAGAAGGGGTCCTCGAAGCCCACGGAGTTGGAGATCTCCTGTATGGAGTGGCCGGTGGAGGCCAGCAGGGCGCAGGCCCGCTCAATGCGGTACTCCAGCAGGAACCGCTTGGGGGACATCTGGAACCGCTTCATGAACCGGCGGTACAGGCTGGAGTGGCTGACCGAGGCATAAGCCGCCAGACCCTCCACGGTGATGGGGGTCTCGTAGTGATTGACAATGTACTCCGCCGCCAGCAGGGCGCAGTCCGGCGCCTCCCGTCCGCCGCCCCGTCCCCCCTGGGCGGTGCGGACAAGGAAGGCCAGAAGCTGGTAGAGCCGGGCGGTCATCTCCAGGCTCTCGGCGGCAGAGGTGCCGTAGCTCTCGTAGATCTTCTCCAGCAGGGCGCGGATGTCCCCGCTGTCCCTGCCCCGGTAGACCGGCTCCTCCTCCGTCAGATCGGTCTGACTCATGTAGCTGGCCGCGTCCAGCCCGCCGAAGCCCACCCAGACGTATTCCCAGGGGTCCCGTGCGTCGGCACAGTAGTGGATGGTGGTGTCCGGATAGGCCAGAAAGGTGTCTCCGGCCTGGAGGTCATAGCGCGTGTCCCGGGAGATGAACACCCCCTTCCCGCCAATGACGTGGTGGAGCAGGAAGTGGTTGCGCACTCCGGGACCCCAGCCATAGCTGGGGGAGCACTGTTGACAGCCCGTATTCTGGACATAGAGTGATGCCGTCCGGCGTTCCAGTTTCAATGAATGCTTGTAGATGCTGCTTGCATGTTCGTTCATTGACATCGCCCTCCTCTCAGGTTGCCTGCCCGGGCTGCGGGCAGCGGGAGACGATGGGTCTGTCCCCCGTTTGTTTTATTATACATGATTTCCCCGGGGTTTGTCCACAGCATATGTGTATTCTGACGGAAGAAATGAAAATTTTTTCTGTTTTAGCCTACATTTTCTTGATATTTTGTTGATTTTGCCAGGATTTCTCCTGATGCGGCGGAAAATATCATCCGGGTTTCGCCGCAGGGGCTGTTGACTTTTTTACTGCGCCATGCTACCATGCTAAAGTATCAGGATATTTATGATATTTGAGAGGAGAGGTGAGCGTCCCATGGACGTATTCCATACCAAGGGAGCGGCCCTGCTGATTCAGGCGATCCTGGCGCTGGAGACGGAGGAGGAGTGCCGCGCTTTCCTGGAGGATCTGATGACCGGCCGGGAGATCCAGGACTGCTCCCAGCGCATCCTGGTGGCCAGCCTCCTGCGGGAGAAGCTGGTCTACAGCCGCATCGCCCAGGCCACCGGCGCCAGCAGCGCCACCATCAGCCGGGTCAACCGCTGCTGCACCTACGGATCCGGTGGGTACAAGGTTGTGCTGGAGCGGATTGAAGAAAAAGGCATGGAGGGGTGAAGGGCGTGCATGATAAAGTGGAAGAAAAACTCATTGAAATATACTGCACCATTTGTCGATACAATGATAGCAAATTTCTAGAAGGCAAGCAACGCCTGAGTTATATCCCGCCTGGAGTGTTTCTTTGTTCGTCGTTGCATAAATAGGCAATAGTGCTTACGGTACTATTGCCGCAAGTTTCCTGGAGGATACAGCAGAACTGCACCCTCCAGGAAACTTATTTTTCGCCCCTTTACGCCCCCTGATACTTTGTTCTTATAGGATACGGATGTTCTGCAAAAGTCATCTTCTCCCGTCCCTGCCGTTGTCACCCTGCCCCTTGACCGGGCTGCGCTCCTGGTTCCTCTCTGCTGGCTCGCCATTGGGAGGCCCCAGAGTATTCCCACGTCTGTTGCGCAGAAATCGCTTCACCCACTGGTTGACATACGAATCATTGTTATGTGTGTAGTGCTGTGTGTTTTGGACACATTGGATTTAGCAATATATGCCCCCAATAATAACTACTTTTTGGCAAAGGGATTTAGAATTGAAGTAATTTTTATCAAAAATGGTTGATTATCTCAAAAAATCCTTTATTTATGGGTATATAATCAGGATTTCAAGCTGAATTTACTACCAATTTACTGCTTTTGAGGGAAAGAGCCTTGATATACCGCCGAAATCCTACAAGCCCCAATATCAGTACAGCATTGAAAGAATAAATAAAATCTGAATACGGCACAGACAAGGCGTTTCTCTATCCCATAGCAGGGAGAACGGGAACCGCCGCTTTTTATACCCCTCATGTTACGCAATAGAAGCAAAAAGAGCCTTGCTACAAACGGCTTTGCGGGCGTGTTTCTGCTGGAGATAAGGATTTATACCTACCCCCGGCAAAATGGCGTTCTATTGCGTAACATACCCACAGCAAAAGGAGTGAGGTCGGTGAACGGCTTGATGTCTTTTCCTGTTCCCCAGCGGGCCGAACCATACTCTTCATCCCGGCGATATTTTTGGGCTTTTT
>ERZ779637.1245-NODE-1245-length-11212-cov-5.836694_pt1 | contig 11212 bp, 13 predicted proteins | sample MGYA00514196_ERZ779637 | MGnify/ENA primary metagenome ERZ779637 (study PRJEB29562, sample SAMEA4376700) | mouse gut metagenome | isolation source: Cecum | study: EMG produced TPA metagenomics assembly of the A DSS colitis mouse model was used to assess the... | reverse complement strand
GTATTTATGCTGGCTGTGAGGTTTTTACCTTTTCTCAACTGTCAAAAACAGGATTGTATACAAAGCCGCAGAAAAAATCAATACCTTTTCTGAAAATGTTTAATCATCCTTGTTCAAAACACTCTTCAGTTCATCCATAAACGTATTAATATCCTTAAACTCTCGGTAAACGGAGGCAAAACGGACATATGCCACCGCCTCCAGATTTTTAAGCTTATTCATAACCAGTTCCCCGATTACCTGGCTGGGAATTTCTTTTTCTTCCAGATTAAAAATTTCCGTTTCCACATCGTTAATCAGATTCGTAATCTGACTGGCGGAAATCGGACGCTTATGGCAGGCGCGGAGCACACCCGCTTCAATCTTGGAACGGTCGTAGGTTTCCCGGTTGTTATCTTTTTTGATAATGATCAGGGGAATCGTCTCCACTTTCTCATACGTTGTAAAACGTTTCCCACATTCATCGCAGGCGCGGCGTCTGCGTATGGAATTATTCTCTTCCGCCGGTCTCGAATCAATTACTCTTGTATTTTCATGGCTGCAAAACGGACATCGCATATCCATTCTCCCTTCATCTTTCTGACGTCTGAATTCCGCTGTTTTTCATAATTATATACATTATAGAAAACAGCGCTGCTTATGTCAACTTTTTAAGTACAGATATCCACTAAAATGATATCAGGACCTATCTGTTTAATATTTTTATACGGAATGATATAATCCTGATCACACTTAAACAAATTGCAAAACTTATTGCCGCACTCCGGCACAATCAGCTTGTGAATACAGCCGTTACACTCGTCAAATTCAAAATCTGCTACTTTTCCCAATCGTTTGCAGTCTTTAATATTAATTACTTCCTTTGATTTAAGCTCTGAAAACAGCATATTCCACCTCAAAAAAGCTTCTTTACTTATCCTATGCAGCTTTTAAAAAAGAATGTATAAATTTCCTTTTACCGGTAAATCATTTTATTACAAAGAATCGAAACAGCCCGGCCGTTTAACCGGAAGATTCCTATTATTAACCGGAGGTATTAAGCATGGCGTTAGGCAGCAAAGTAGAAATCTGCGGTGTAAATACCGCAAAGCTCCCCTTACTAAAGCTGGCGGAAAAAGAGGCTCTTTTCGCCAAAATCGAAGAAGGCGACCTGTCCGCCCGTGAAAAATATATTGAAGGAAATCTCCGTCTGGTCTTAAGCGTTATCAAACGTTTTTCTTCCAGCAACGAAAACCTAGACGACCTCTTTCAGATCGGCTGCGTAGGTTTAATTAAGGCAATTGATAATTTCGACAGCACCTTAAACGTTAAATTCAGTACTTATGCGGTACCTATGATAATCGGTGAAATCCGTCGTTTTTTAAGAGACAACAATTCCATCCGCGTCAGCCGTTCCTTAAAGGACACCGCATATAAAGCAATCTACGCCAAAGAAAATCTTACGAGAAAAAATTCCAAAGAACCGACAATTGAAGAAATTTCCCAGGAAATCGGCATAACAAAAGAGGATATCGTATACGCTCTGGACGCCATCCAAAATCCCATGAGCCTGTATGAACCGATCTACACGGACGGCGGCGATACACTTTACGTTATGGATCAGATCAGCGATAAGAAAAATAAAGAAGAAACCTGGGTAGAACATCTGTCTTTGAGCGAGGCAATGAAACGGCTTGGCGACAGGGAACACGAAATTATTACGCTTCGCTTTTTCGAAGGAAAAACACAGATGGAAGTGGCCGAATTAATCGGGATATCCCAGGCGCAGGTATCAAGGCTGGAAAAAAACGCACTGCGCGTCATGCGCGGTTATTTAAGCGCCTGAGTCTGCATATATTCCATGAATACAAAAAGAAAGTGTTAAAATGTTAAACTTTAACACTTCCTACATAAAAATCAATTCTGTTTTACATCTGCTTACGAACCACCAGATATTCATCTCCCGGCTGATAATAAGGACAATTATCAAAAGAGGCTGAAAGAAACCGGCTCATCTCATCCTCATCCAGTTCCATTTCACAGGTATAACAATCATAGTCTTCGTCATAGATATAATTGTTACAGCTGTCACAGTTAGTTTGTCTTATCTTTTTCGCTTTCAATGCCGCTCCTGCCCGCCTTCCGATTCAGTATCGAGGCCCCCCATATAAGGACGGCTCCTGCAATAACCGTAAAAACAGAAATAAACTGAGAAGTTGAAAAGGTTCCTACATTCCCGCGGATCAAATCTCCCCGGAAATACTCCAGAATAAAACGTCCGATACTGTAAAAAATCAGGTAAAAACCGCCGATCTGGCCCGGCGCCTTGAATCTGCCGGACAGAAAAACCAGCACGGCAAACAACAGAAAATCAAGTCCGCTGGATATCAGCTGCGTCGGAACCAGCGGTATTCCGTTAGGCGCAAACGCGGAATTCGTAAACGTAACCGCAAACCGGCCGTCCGTAGGACATCCGTAACAGCATCCGGCCAGAAAGCATCCGATCCTTCCAAAACCCTGCGCAAGAGCAACCGCCGGCATCGCAACATCCAAATACCGTAAAAATTCCAGTTTCTTTATCCGGCAGAAAACAATTGCCGTAAGGATTCCTCCGATAATGCCTCCGTATACAACCCAGCCGCTTGCCACTTCCCTTATTATGGCGGGATCTGCAATAATATCCTTCAGCCTGGTCAGCGTATATAAAAGCTTGGATCCCAGAAAACCGCCGATCACACTGCATACAGTCAGTGCGAAAACGGGTTCCGCATCCAGGCCCTTTTTCCGTGCCCCATGCTCCGTCCAAAGATATGCCGCTATAATGCCAATCCCTACCATCAGCCCATAACCGTAAACCGTAAAGGGACCGATAGAAAATAACTCGTTCTTCATATTTAAATTAATCTCCAGTTCTAATCGCCAAGAATTTTGCCGACGGTCTCTAAAATTTTATCTTTCTCAAGAGGCTTTGTAATAAATTCCGCCGCGCCAAGCTTTACGGCTTCCATTACCTTGCTCTCCTGGCCGGCTGCCGTCACCATAATTACGTTCGCTTTCCCGTCGTATTCCCGTATCTGCCTTAACGCCTCCAGACCATCCATAACAGGCATGGTTATATCCATGGTAACAAGCTTTGGCTGTTCGGTCTTATATTTCTCTACGCCGTCCGCTCCGTTCTCCGCTTCCACCACGTCATACCCGTTTTCGGAAAGCAGGTTCCTCATAATCTTTCTGGATGTTCTTGAATCGTCTATAATCAGTATTTTAGCCATTTCTTCTCCTCCTTTTTTCTGCTCCGTCACTGAAACACGACAAAACGAAGTCTGCTCCCCTTTACCAGCATGGGCAGAACACAAATCCCTCCGTCTGCCTGCATATCCTGATCCGTTTCGTACATTGCCGGCGGCAGAAGCTCCCATTCTATAGATTCCTTACTTTTTGCCGAAGCATAAATTCCATTTATACAATTCAGAAGTTCCGCACAGGAATCCAGTGCATCCGCATCCAGCGTGGCAAAGGCTTCTCCTGCAAAAGAAGATGCCGCATTTAAAAACCCGCCGTCCTCTTCAATCAGTCCCACGCAGATCCGGCTGCCATCCTCCGCTTCCAGCGTCTGAAAAGCTCCGTTTTTCCCGTTAATGCTCTCCTCCATATTCCCCTGTTCCAGACAGATGTCTCTGTCTACACATCGGATCATGGTTCTTACGGCAACCCCTGCAAGTTCCTCAAACAGTGTTGCTTCTTTTGGTAAAAACATGGAAATAACTGCATCCGTATCACCGCTTTTTAACGCTTCACATTCCTCGTCGGAAAGGCCTCTTGCTTTCTTATAATCTGCCAGAAGGTTCTCCGTATCGGCCATGCTCATAATACCCTGATCCACAATCGTCTGCAGGAAAATGAGATATTCGTCTCCCTGTTTCTTTAATAAAAGCTCTACCTGCGGCTGTGTCAGATAGCCGTTCTCTACCGCAATATCTCCAAACCGTTTATCCATAACAGCCTGCAGACGGTTAACCTCTTCTGCCTGGGCCACGGTCATAAATCCCTCCGATACGGCAATCAGTCCCAGCTTTACCCGAATCTTTCCGGCTCCTTCCAGAACCTGCGCCAATTGTTCTTTTGTTATCTTTCCGGTCTCCACAAGATAACTCCCCAATATGTACCCTACCATATAAAACTCCTTTCTCTCACGGTGCCTGTTACTGTGCACTGTATCATTCCCTGTTCATTATAACTAATTTCACAAAAATATTCCACACTTTTATAGCAAAATAACGAAATATTTTTTATTGTATCGATATTATATCAAATTTCTTTTACCATCTCTTTCTTTAACTGTTTCATGATTTTCTTTTCCAGCCTGGAAATGTAGGACTGCGAAATTCCCAGAAGGCTTGCCACTTCCTTTTGTGTCATTTCCATGCCGCCCGGCGTATTCAGGCCAAATCTGAGGTTAATAATCGTTCTTTCCCTCTCAGAAAGCTTATCAATAGCCTTTGCAAGAAGCTTTCTTTCCACTTCATTCTCAATATCCCTGTAAATAACGTCCTCGTCCGTTCCAAGAATATCCGACAGCAGTAATTCATTTCCGTCCCAGTCTACGTTGAGAGGTTCGTCAATGGATACCTCCAGCCTGGTTTTATTGTTTCTGCGCAGATACATTAATATCTCGTTTTCAATACATCTGGATGCGTATGTTGCCAGTTTAATATTTTTCTCAGGATTAAACGTATTGATCGATTTTATTAATCCGATCGTTCCAATGGATATCAGGTCTTCCACACCGACTCCGGTATTATCAAACTTTTTGGCTATGTAAACCACAAGACGCAGATTATGTTCGATTAAAATAGATTTTGCCTCGTCCTCATATTCCGTTCCAAGATCATGTATAACTTCGTTTTCTTTTGCGGTTTCAAGAGGCGGCGGCAGCACTTCCGTACCTCCGATATAATGGATCTCTCCCTGTTTCGGAATTAAAAAACCGGTGTCTCTTCTGCTGATCTTAAATTGAATTTTTCCAGGTATTGCAACTTTAAATATCATACTTATTAATCCTCCAGATTTTTTATGAGCCTGGGATTCAGAATCATTCTAAATCCCTCGCCGGGCGCATACTCTTCACTGCACGCCACATATACATTTTCATATTCCTCTTTCCTGTCCTGATACCAAACCCACATTTTCGGCACCTCAAAGCCTTTCAGTATTCCGCTCCTTTTTCCGATGCTTGTAAAGGGAACCGCCCGGTAAAACTCCGGAAGACATCCCCCGAATAACTGCCTGGCGGCAGTTATATCCAAAATGGAAACCGGTTTTTTACTGATTGGCTCCTGTAATGAATTTCCCGTATCAAGCAGAGCTTCCACTTCGATTTTTATATCCTCCCTTTGCAGGCATACCCGACAGGAAATCTCTTTTTTTCTTTTGCTCTTTTCTATAATGCCGTATCCCAAAAAACATGCAATTCCTCCGATTCCCGCAGAACACAAAACGCCCTTTTTCATATTCTTTAACAAGGGAATACGATCCCTCAAAAACAAATACATGCCGCCCATAAAAAAAGCCGTGCCGGTCAGAACGCTAAGTATTTTTACAAACTGCTTCATGTTCCTGCACCTGAACGTAATTGCTGCCATTCCAAAAAAGGCTGCAATAAACCCCAAAGTCATCCTGATTTCAAACCTTATGGAAGTTAATAAAAATGTCAGGCAGTAAACAGCGGCTCCATATACCGCGCCAAGCAACAGCCGCGGCCACGTGGCAGTGTGTCCGCAGGTCCTGTTTACCAGCCACAGTAAATAGAAATCCATTATAAAATTTGTTAAGAACAGGCTGTCAAGATACAACTCATAATACAAGGTCACACTCCCTTCAGAAAAATTCTTAAAATTAAAATGGATGCCTGTCATTACTGACATGCATCCATTATAAAAAATCTCATTCAATTATTTTGTCAAATTCATTCCTTTTTTTAAGTCAGGCATCGCCAAAACCGACACAAACTACTTCTTTTGGAGGAAACTGGGAATTTCGAGACTCTTTGTCTCAATCGAACTCCTGATTTCTCCCGGACGCTTCAATCCCATTCCCGGATTTCCATTCCCCGGATTAAAAGGCGACGTTCCGGCAGCCGTGCCCGGAGCGGCGGCTTTATTCAAGCCGGAAGCTACATGAGGTTTTACGGCCTTAAATCCCGAAAAACCTGCAGGCACCCTGTTCTGACGATCATCCAGCCCCGTTGCAATAACCGTAATAGAACAGGTATCTGTCTTTGTCTCGTCATACATGGCTCCAAAAATTATATTAACCTCGTCTCCTGCCAGTTCCTCTACATAGCTTGCGGCATCCGACGCATCCGTCAGGGTAATATCCCCGGATACGTTAATAATGACATGGCTTGCGCCTGTAATAGTCGTCTCAAGAAGCGGACTCTCAACCGCCATCTTAACTGCCTCAAGCGCCTTATCATCACCTTTGCCGTTCCCGATTCCGATGTGTGCAATGCCTTTATCCTTCATAACCGTCTGTACGTCGGCAAAATCCAGATTAATAACAGACGGTACATTAATCAGATCCGTTATGCCCTGTACGGCCTGCTGCAATACCTCATCCGCCTTTTTCAGAGCCTCCGGCATGGTGGTTCTTCTGTCCACAATTTCTAAAAGCTTATCATTGGGGATAACAATCAGTGTATCCACGTTTTCTTTGATTTTTTCGATTCCGCTTAATGCATTCACCATGCGCGCCTTTGCTTCAAAACGAAACGGTTTGGTTACCACACCGACGGTAAGAATTCCCATATCCTTTGCCAGCTTTGCGACAACCGGCGCCGCGCCGGTTCCGGTTCCGCCTCCCATTCCGCAGGTAACAAATACCATATCCGCACCTTTTAATGCGCCCGTAATTTCTTCCGAACTTTCTTCCGCGGCCTTTTCACCGATCTCCGGTTTCGCGCCCGCTCCAAGCCCCTTTGTAAGCTTTTCGCCGATTTGCAGAAGCTTTGGCGCTTTACAAAGCTGCAGTGCCTGCTTGTCCGTATTCACACCAATAAAATCCACACCGTCAATACTCTCATCGATCATTCTATTTACAGCATTATTACCTGCACCGCCAACACCGACTACAATGATTTTGGCAGCAGATTCAGCATCGTTCGTCTTAATCTCCAGCAAAGGTTGTTCCTCCTTCTAATCCTCATAAACTCATATACTCTATCATATAATTATTTTTTAAATTAATCAACCTATTTTTTTATGAAATGTATATTTTTTAGGTGTCATTTCCGGATACATCCGGTTCAAAACTGATGCTGCCCGCATTGGAGGAATAATTTTCCATCCTGAGCACTCCGCTTTTTCCCTCCAGAGAAGGTAAAAACTGTGGCAGAAGCATGATCTTTTCATCAATTCTTTCATCGCTGCCGATATTGATCCTGACGTTTCCGAAATAAATGGTCAGCCTGTACGACGAATCAAAATGCAGCCTGTCCGCAGACAATCCGTATTTTGTAAGAAGCTGGCTGATATTCAGAATTTGCTTAAAAACCGTTTCTTCTTCAACGGGCAGCGGTTTGCCCAGCACTACATAATCAAAAGTCAGTCCTGTGATCTGAACGATCCCCACTGTCTTTACGTTAGAGCTCTCAACCACCATTCCGTCCTTGTCAAAATACATATACTTCCCCAGATACTCTACAAACCCTGCCAGCGCCTTTTCATAAACTGTAATTCGTATTGTATCCGGCGAAAGTATATTGACATCAATAGCATCAATAAAGGGAATATCCTGTAAACCTTTATTTTTATACAAAAATGACAGATACAGAGAATTATTCCCAAGCGGCCCTTTCATAACCAGTTCCTGAATTTCTTCACTGCTGTAATGGAGATTCCCGTCTACATATACGTTTTTTACCTGATAATGAAAAAGCAGAAAACAAACCGTTCCCAAAATCACGCAAACAAACAGCAGGCTAACGGGAATCATCCACAACCGCTCTTTTTTCCTCTTTCTTTTTTTTTCTTTTTTTCTTCTATACACTGTATACACGCGCTCCCAGCTCCCGCAAATCCCTTCCTATATTTTCGTACCCTCTGTAAATAAAACCGCTTCCGGTAACCGTTGTATGTCCGACAGCTCCCAGCGCTGCCATAACAAGCGCCGCTCCGCCTCTTAATTCTCTGGCTTCCACTTCGGCTCCCCTCAGACAACTGCCGCCTTTTATCAAAACGTCCGAACCGCTGACCCTGATATCGGCCCCCATTTTCCGCAAAGGCTCCACAATCCGGAACCGGTTCTCAAAGATCACTTCCGTCAAAATGCTTTCCCCTCCTGCAACCGTCATGGCAGCCAGAAAAGGGGACTGCATATCTGTCGGAAATCCCGGATACACAGCAGTTTTTAGATGTCCCGGCGATAACAGAGTATCCGGCGTCTGTACAAAAAGTCCTTCGTCTACCGGCTGAATCTGAACCCCCATACTGCGTGCAGCCCTTAAAACCGCTTCCATCTGACTGACCGGAGCATCCTTAAGAAGTACGCTTCCCCCTGCGATCATACACCCTGTCAGATAAGTACCCGCAACAATTCTGTCGGAGGGAATCCTGAATTTTGTTTCCGTCAGACGGGAAACGCCCCGTACGTGAAGTGTGTCCGTTCCGATCCCTTCAATCCATGCTCCCGTATGCGCCAGGAATTCACATAAGGCTTCGACTTCCGGCTCTCTCGCTGCATTTTGAATCCAGGTATCTCCTTTTGCCAGCACTGCCGCCAACAGAATATTTTCCGTTGCGCCGACACTGGGAAAACGAAGGGAAATCCTGCTTCCTTCAAGTCCGGTCGTCCGTGCATACAATACATCTTCTTTTTCTTCAAATACAACTCCCATCTGTTTCAGGGCATCTAAATGTATATCAATCGGCCTGGCGCCGATTACGCACCCTCCCGGAAAATCCATAACCGCTTCCGATGTTCTTGCAAGCAGTGCTCCCAACAGGCTGATGGAAGAACGCATGGCCTTCACTTCTTCACTGGGCATACGGCTCCCGTTTACACCGGAAGCGTCCACCTTCAGACTGTTTCCTTCCCACGAAATTTTACACCCGAGATGCGTAAGCAGCGCCTGCATCTGGAATACGTCCGCAATCTTCGGACAATTCTCAATCAGGCTGTTTCCCCGTACAAGTATCGTAGCGGCAAGTATCGGTAACGCCGCGTTTTTAGAACCCTGTATTTTTACCTGTCCCTGTAGTGGTATGCCTCCGTCAATCTGAATAGAATCCAAGCTTTCACCTTCCGGTTATCATCTATTCCATTATATTGACATACCTTTAAGAATGTGCCTTGTTCTTTATAATTCCTTTAACTGAATCCTCTTTGCCACGCTTAAACACAGTCCGATTTCAATCAGCAAAAACATAACCGACGAACCTCCGTAGCTGATAAAGGGCAGAGAAATACCGGTATTGGGAATCGTGTTCGTAACAACTCCGATATTTAAAATTACCTGAATCGCGATATGGCCCAGTACGCCCACCACCAACAGCGCTCCGAATAAATCCGGCGCATTGTTCGCGATTACCATTAAACGCCAGATCAGCAGAATAAACATCAGAATAATGGCGATAGCTCCGAAAAGCCCCAGTTCCTCACAGATAATGGAAAAAATCATATCATTCTGCGCTTCCGGGAGAAATCCCAGTTTCTGCATACTCTGTCCCAGACCTTTTCCCCAGATCCCGCCGGAGCCAATGGCATATAACCCCTGCAGCGTCTGAAAGCCTTTTCCGCTTGCATAGGCCTCCGGGTCCAGCCACGCCAGAATACGTTCGCTTCGAAATCCCATTCCTTCCGTACTGGAAGCCGTTACAATGACAAACACCACCAGAGCCGCCCCCGCCAGCCCGATCAGGCCCATAATAATAAACTTTTTATAATCGGGACTTGCCACAAACAACATTAATACACTTATTCCCAGAATAATAATAGCGGAACTCAGATTCTGCGTAATTTTCCATACCATCAGAACGATCGGAAGCGGTAATGCAAATACCAGCATAAATCCTTTCATATTCCGTATGGAACGCCCCATAGTACAAATCAGGCTTGCCAGAAATAAAATCATTCCCAGTTTAGCCACTTCCGCCGGCTGGAGAGATATACCGCCTATGTAAATCCATCTTTTCGCTCCCTTTACCTCACGGCCGAAAGGAATAATCAAAAGAATCAATACCGCAGACACAATATACCCGATCACTGCAAATTTTCTCCAGAACTGATACGGAATATTCGCGGTAATAATCATCAGTATCAGCCCCAGTACAACGGCAAATATCTGTTTTTTCAACCAATAGGCAGAATCATTGAAATCCTGCGCCGCCTGATAGGAACTGGTGGAATACAGCATTATCATTCCAAATCCCAGCAAAAACAGCACAATAAACAGAAGGCTGTAGTCAAAAAAGTATTCCGTTTGTTCTTTCCTTCGTTTGCGCCCTGTCGTTCCAGCCACGTTTTCACTCCTTTAGCTTCATAACATATTCTTTAAACATATTTCCCCGAACCTCATAATCAGGAAACATTCCCCAGCTTGCGCAGGCAGGCGACAACAGCACCGCATCGCCGAAGCCGGCGTTCTTAACGCAGATATCCATCGCTTCTTCAAAACTGTCTGCAAAAACATACTGCTCAAATCCGTGTTTAGCTGCGCACTCCGCTATTTTCTCCCGGGTCTGTCCGATCAGCACCAAAAGCTTCACCTTTCCCTCAAAAGCTTCTATCCACGCATCATATTCATTCTGCTTGTCGTATCCGCCTCCAATCAGCACGGTCGGCCTGCACATGGCGCGGATCCCCTGAATGGCCGCATCCGGATTGGTTCCCTTGGAATCATTATAATAATCAACGCCTGCCTTTGTGGCCACAAATTCTATCCTGTGTTCAACCGCTTTAAACGCTCCGACAGCTTTCAGAATCTTATCCATAGGCGCCTGCATGCCTCTGCTTATGGCAATAGCCGCCATTACATTCTCCACATTGCAGATCCCTACCAGATTCATATCCTTATGTATATCTAATAATTCCGTCACAATTCCATCCTGGGCCAGGCAGATTTTATCATCCCGAAGAAAATAACCCGCTTCCAATTCTCTCTTTGAGGAAAACCATACAACGCCGGCAGGACAATCCCGGCCGAAAGCTCTGGTGTATTCATTCTCGTAATTTAACA
>ERZ779637.1243-NODE-1243-length-11226-cov-4.333363_pt1 | contig 11226 bp, 16 predicted proteins | sample MGYA00514196_ERZ779637 | MGnify/ENA primary metagenome ERZ779637 (study PRJEB29562, sample SAMEA4376700) | mouse gut metagenome | isolation source: Cecum | study: EMG produced TPA metagenomics assembly of the A DSS colitis mouse model was used to assess the... | reverse complement strand
GATACCCTGCATCGGATTGACACAGATGCTGGGCTGTATGCATTTTTAACCGAGTTAAAACCTGACTTCGTAGCACGGAACCAAAGAAAGAAGGCGAACGTGCAAAAGGGTATGTCGGATTGGGAAATCTATGAGGATATGCTTGCATTTGATGCAAGATTTATCCTGATTGCGAATTTTGCTGACTTTGTCACACATGTCACGCATCCCGAAGGAACTATGGAGATGAAACCTTTTGTGGAGAATCTGTTGGACAAGGGCAGTATGCACAATGTATATTGGATGGCCTGCTACAATCAGGAGGATGTGGCAAAAGTAGCCGGAACTAAGATATATGATTATTTCCTGCGATATAAGACAGGAATCCATTTTGGCGGTAATGTAGCCGGACAGCGGATTATGAACTTTGAGTATGTTCCATATGCGGAACAGAACAAAGCTTTAAAGCCTGGCATTGGTATGTTGCCTGCCAATGAAGACGAGGATGTGAGAAAGGTTATCATTCCATTGGTAAAAGGGTAGACACATGGTATCGATGGCGGCATATGATGAAGATTGCATAGAACTGGATGAACTTAAGGCCGTTACCAAAGAACTGGCGGCGAGACTCAGCGAGGATAAATGGAATATAGAACAGATTTCTGGTTTGAAACAGCTGTGCGCTTATTTGGAAAAGACACCGCTGTTGGATATGCTTTTGTATGATGTGACGCGCTCTGAGGCACTGGATTATCTGCGGAGGATCAGAAAAGCCTATCGGACAGCCAGGATCATGATTCTTGCCGACAAGGAACTCTCACCCATGACTTATATGAAACCGGATATCCATGCAGATTCTTTGCTGCTTAGACCCTGGTCAAGAGAACAGGTCAGGGAGGTTCTGGAAGAATTTATCAGGGGATGCCTGGAGGCGGCAGAGGGTATGGAACAGCAGTTCTATGTGATTGAGACCAAAGAGGGCAGCATCAGGATCCCTTATGACAGAATTTACTATTTTGAGGCCAGGGCAAAGAAGATTTATGTCTGCGCCGGTAAAGAGGGATTTGGATTCTACCATACGATCGATAAGCTTGTAGAAGAGCTGCCGGAACAGTTTGTGCGGTGTCACAGAGGGTTTGTCGTCAATTCTTATAAGATCCGGAAGATTATGTTATCACAGAGTATCATTTGTCTGGCAGATGGTTTTGAGGTGCCGTTATCCAGGAGTTATAAAGCGGGTATAAAGGAGTTTGTCAGGTGAAAGGCAGCATTGAAAAAGCATATTATCTGAAGCAGGAGGAGCTGGCAGTGCTTCTGGCAATGAACAGAGTACAGCGGCTGTACGGATTCCGCATGGATGCGGGCATGGATAGGGAAGAATTAAGCAGGATTTTATTTGAGATGGCCAGAAAAAATATTCTGTCGGTGTCCGAAAGCAGTATCCTGATGGAGCCAGATCTGTCTGCTGCCTTAAAGGACCTGGCCCAAGCCGAAAATATTCTGATTCTGACAGGTACAGAAGAGTATCCTGAGTGCTGCATTTATGTGGGACATGTGGGGCAGAATGTGGTCTTTGTACATCTGGTGGGACAAGGTGGACAGATGTATTGCATAGAATCGGTGGAGTGGACATAAGCTTGTGTTAAGATGCGGGAATATGGATTTCTAATTCCGGGCGTATTGGAAAAGATGCAGATAAGTTCCGAAGAGGAGGAAATTGACCCGCAAGTACAGGAACTGGCAAGAAGATTGTATGGCCAGGAGAAGGAGAAAATTGTGCAGCACAAAGAGGTCAAATGCTGTCTGCTGCAGTATTCTGTCTTACAAGCACAGAAGATACGGCAGCTCTTGATCATAGGCGGGGTCTTGGAGGACTATTTGGTATGTAGTGATAAAGAGCAGGACCTGGTGTATCTATATTCTGAAGAGAAAGCAGTGGAACTGTTAGAAGAAATGATGGGAGGCAGATTATGATTCTGGTCGATATTTACGTTCCGTCCATAGGGAACACATATGATTTTCAGCTGGATGAGGAAGTTCCGGTGGGCAGTGTGATAGAAGAAATCAGTGAGATGATCGGGCAAAAGGAGCATTGCCGGATTGTCGGGGATATGACGAAATTGATGCTGTGTGCCGGTAAAGGCAGACAGATCCTTCACAAGGATTATACATTGGAACAATGTCATATTATAACCGGTGACAGTTTGATCCTGGTGTGATTTTCCTTATACCCACAGCAGGCTATTGTTATGTAGGAGAATGAAAGAGGAACTGTTACGGATCAGGGGGCATGGTGCAGGAAATAGGTCATTCATACTGGAATATGCGTCGTCTGTCAGCAGATGAACAATGAAAGAGATAATAGATTATAATGCAGATATAACAGAGGAGCTGGTAAATGTTCAGCATTGTGACGAATCAGGTAATGGAAGATTGTTTGCAGTTAGAGCAGTGTGTCTCACAGCTTAAGACAGAGAATATGGAAATGGAATCCATCATCAGAGAAATAGGAAGTCTTTCGGGAATGGATGAGGTGATGACACGGCTTAAGTCCCAGCACAGTGGGATTAGGGAGGAAATCCGGATACTCAGACAGATGATGCTGGGACTGGATAAAACGGTTCTATACTACATGAACTGCGAAAGGCGGATATGTGAGAATGTGGAGCAGAGCATGATTCAATATGTGCGCAGAGAGGTTGGAATGAATGATTTCTCACAGATTGCGGATCTGCTGGGTAAGATTCTCTAGGGATAGATAACAGACAGCGCACACACGGTGCAGAAAGGACAGAGGAATGGCGAATCAGGAAATTACAGTAAATACAGATACCTTGGCATCTGATATCGTAGAATTAAACAGTACACTTGAAACGACGAGAAGAATGTTAAACAATATGTTCACACAGATTCAGGAACTGGATGCGATGTGGGACGGTCCTGCAAATGATGAATTCAACAGACAGTTTGCAAATGATTACGAGAATGCAGAAGGCTTATGTACAACAGTGGAATCGCTAATCGCATGCATGGAGTATGCCGGGGAACAGTATAACAACTGTGAAAACCAAGTAAACGGCATTGTATCTGCCATCAGTATTTAAGGAGGAAAGATATGGCAATCGGAGGAGATGTGTTTATCAGAGTTAAGCCTGAGACCCTGGTAGAAAAGTCCCAGGAAGTTTCAGAAAGTATCCGTAAGATGGCGGCCTGCTTTGATGAGCTGGAGAGGATCATTAACCGGACCAGCTATTATTGGATTGGTGAAGCAGGAGACATGCACAGAAGATTGTATCAGGAACAAAAAGATAACGTGGATGAGATAATGAGGCGATTAAAAGAGCATCCGGCAGATCTTCTGACAATCGCCCAGAATTATATGCATACAGAACAGGCGGTGGAGGAAGTCGCTAACCAGTTGGATGGCGATGTGATCGAATGATAAGGAGAAACCTATGGCAAGCAGGGCAAGTATAGAATTTGACTTTCATAAAGCAACGGCGCAGGCGGACAGGCTTGATGCAGTGGCAGATCAGTTAAATATGCTGTCTGGCAACAAGTTTGGCGCCACCATGCAGCATCTGTCTTCTAATTGGAAAGGAGAAAATGCATCTATGTACCTCACAAAGGGAGGAAAATTACAGGAACAGATGGATGCAACTTCGAGGGAACTGCATAGTATTGCGTCGGAGATCAGGGCAGTTGCAAAGATGATGTATGAAGCGGAGATGAGAGCGCTGCGTATCGCAGAACATCGTGAATATTGATAGAAAGAATCAGAGCTCGTAAGGTTAATTCAAAAGAATTTTCCTTTTAAATAAATACCCCGGACGAGACAAATAACAATCACAGGAGGAAAGAATTATGGGACTTATTCAAGTATCAGCATCAGAACTTAAGGTAAAAGCGGGAGAATTGAGAAATTTAAATTCCCAATTTAAGACGCAGGTGGGGAATCTGGAAAGCCAGGAGCAGGCCCTGATCGGTATGTGGGAAGGCGAGGCTAGAGATGCTTTTAACGTTGCATTCAACAATGATAAGACACAGATGGACAATTTTTATAATCTGATCGAACAGTATTGCGTGGCATTAGAGAATATTGCTGCAAAATATGAGATGGCAGAGGCTCAGAATTTGTCCACAGCATCAACGAGAACATACTAAGAAGTACAGGGTAACAGGTAACGGATACAATTATAGATAAGGAGAGATAACTATGGAAGGCATTTTGAAAGTAACCCCAGACAAATTGATGGGCACAGCAGACGAGTTTCAAACCACAGGTGGACAGGTACGCAATCTGACACAGGAGATGATCAGTATTGTGGACAGCTTAAAGTCCAGTTGGGAAGGAGACGCAGCGAGAGCATACAATGAAAAATTCCACCAGCTTGAAGACGATATGGAAACGATGCACAGAAGGATTGATGAGCATGTCAAAGACTTAAATGAAATGGCAAGGCAATATGAGATGGCAGAGAATGCTAATGTTGATATCAGTGGCGGCCTGACAGGTGATTTGATTTCTTAAGAGAAAGAAGTGAACCAGATGCACCCGCTATGCGAGCGGATGCATCCGGTTCAGAAGATGAAAGGTATGGGAAGGTATGGCACAATTTTCTGTTAAGACGAAAAATGCCAGGATGCAGGCAGCTGATGAGGAGAGACTGGTTAAAGAACTGGGACAGATAGAAGCTGAAATCAGCAGTGTTGGCAATAATCTGGGTTTTCGTGTGGCTTCACAGGCAAATATACGATCCAGAATTAACCATGCCGCAGAGCGTGTAGAGGCTCACAAAGGCAGTATGACAGGCATGAAGTCTGCTCTGAATGATATTCTGGATGGATATGACAGAACGGAGCAGCAGGTGGTGGATCATGCGCAGGTTAAGAATACGGATTTGCAGAATGTACAGGGTTCACAGATTGATTTTGGTGATATTGAGACAGGTATTATTGAGAAATTGATCAAACCGTTACTCACAAGTATCGATGGAGGTGAGTATGGAGAATACATAGTAAAGCGTCTGGAAGATATCAGGGATTTTGTGGCTAAAATATATAACGGCGATACTTCTATATTAAACGGGTTATTGATGATGCCGCCGTTGATCTTGAATGATATAAATGCATTTGATAATTTTATTGACAAAATGAAAAATGACATTCAGGATGCAATAAAAGATGCCACGAGCTTTGAGGTTGGAAAGAAAGTGCAAGGCGCTTTATACGGTAAAGAAATAGCAGGAGAGTATGGAAGCCTTGGTGTGTCAATATCTGCTTATGAAGCATATGCCAGTGCGGAAGGTGGCTTGTTTACACAGAACGAGGATGGTACACTTGTATTTAATCCTAATATTGACGCCAAGATGGGAGCGAGTTATACGCTTCTGACCGCCGCCGGAGATATAGCAGTTGGCAATGAGATGCTGGGGGCTTATGCAAACGGCAATATTACAGTGGGCCAGGTTTCTGGTGAGGCAGGTCTTCATGCATCGCTCATGGACGAGAATGGCTCCTTTAATCCAAGCGCAAATGTTCATGCGAATGTGGAGGCCGTATTGATCGAGGCGGAAGCACAGGCTGGCGTAACCGTTTTGGGAACAGATGTCAATGTATCAGGCAGTGCCTATATCGGCGTGGGGGCACATGCGGATATCGATATTGGCGACGGCAAAATCAAATGCGATATTGGGGCGGCATTGGGAATTGGAGTCAGCGTAGGATTTGAGATAGACTACGGCGGTACAATCGATGCAGTTAAGAATGGTGCAAAAAGTGTCTTGAGCAAGATATTGCCATGGTAATGGCAGAAAGAGAGGACAACTAATGTTTAGTGGAGTGTTACCAATTGGTTCTGTAGTGTTGTTAAAAAACAGCACAAAGAAACTTATGATCATGGGATTTGCGCAGGTGGCGGCGGATAATCCGAACAAGGTTTATGATTATGTTGGATGCGTTTTCCCGGAAGGATTTCTTGGACCGGATCAGACATTTTTGTTTGATTCCCATCAGGTCGAAAAGATTTATGCAGTAGGGTATCAGGATGAAGAGCAGATGCAGTTTAAGATCCGTGTGGATGCGGCACTGATGGAACTGAGAAAAAAGGAAAATGAAGAACAGAAAGATGAGAAAAATGAAGGTAATAACTAGAAAAGTAGTAATTGCAGTGTTGGCAGTTCTCATGCTGTGCGGCAGTTCTGTCCATGCCGCGGCAGATGCTTGCATTATGGAGACTTTTACGGGTGAAGATCGTCTCATTGTGTATACAAAAGGCACCCCAAAGGAGCTTGCCGATGTATCTATACAGATCGGAACATCTACCGGGGAGATGGCGTCAGTGGAGAATATCACAGACCGGGATGTAAGCATGAGGACCCTTGTCATGGTCGATAATTCTATATCAATCCGACAGGATGACAGGGACAAGATAGCAGATTTCCTGCAGGATCTGATCTCTGATCGGGATGCAGGGGAAGAGATGGCTATTACAGTGTTCAGTGAAGAAATTACATGGCTTGCGGAGTATACCGGTGATTACAGCACGCTGAAGCAGGCAGTGGATGGAATCGAGTATCAGGACCAGGAGACTTATCTGACAGATGTGCTCTATGACTTGCTCACCACAGAGTATCTCGCTGATGGGGAAGAGGTATACCGGAGAATTATTGTTGTTTCAGACGGTGTTGACAACAAGTCCATGGGTTATACGAAGGAAGAATTGTACAGCCTGCTTAAGGAGAATCCTTATCCCATTTATACTGTTGGATGTGTCAATGGCAAGAATGAGGAAGAATTGGAGAATATGTTTGCGCTGTCCAGGATGACCTCGGCACAGTCGTTTCTGATGGAGGATGTGGAAAACACGCTGGATATTACGGACGTGCTCAAAACAGACAGGGATATTGTGAGACTGGAGATTATACCATCACCGGAGGTTATGGATGGAAGCCGTAAGGCAGTGAAGATTTCATATACCGATCAGGGAAGCACCGTTAACCTGTCAGCAGATATTATGATGCCGCAGCAGACGCAGGCAGTTGTTGAAGACGCAGAGCCTGTACCAGAACCGGAACCGGCGCCGGAGCCGCCGGCAGAACCGGAGACAGATATTACGGAAGAGAACAATGACCAATTTATGAAAACGGCAGTTCTGCTCGTGATTTTCTGTTTTGTGATTGTGGCAGCAGTAATCATTGTCATTGTACTTATTATTTTAAAAAAGAAACGAAATAAGGTGCAGTTTGAACCTATTGATGACAATATTCTGCAGGAACTGCAATACAGTTTTGGGACGTCAGAGGAAAAGACGGAATTGGTACATACGAATGTACCAGATGATGACGGGCGTACTTATATGATATGGAATAACAGAAATACTTACCATATTATACTAACGGATATCCACTCTATGGCGAAGACTTTCCAGGTTCCCTTAGAACAATCTGTTACGGTGGGACGTAAACAGGGAATGTGTGATATTGTCCTTGATTATGAAAAATCTGTTTCAAGCAGACATTGTGAGATCAGTGTGCGGGATAACAAATTTTATATAAAGGATCTTCAGTCTGCTAATGGTACATACGTCAATGGCAGTAAGGTATTGGCTGATACGGAGATTTTTCCAGGGAATATTGTCAAGCTGGGCAGACTGGAATTAAGGTTTGAAGTAAAATGATGGGATGAAAGCAGGTTTACGGAGACTGTGCAATGGAATATAGAGGCGTATGCGAGATCGGATTAGAGCGAACCATGAATGAGGATTCCGTTTTTATGGCGGCGGAGGGAGAAATCGGATTGTTTTGTGTGGCGGACGGTATGGGTGGCCATAGTCACGGAGAACGCGCCAGCAGAGAGATTACAGATGGTATGGCCGGATGGTGGAAGAACTTTCGCGAATCGGCGTTTGACTGTGATTTTTCCAGAATGATTTATTCGCTCAATCAGGTGTTAGAGAGGGCCAACCAGAAGATCTGGCAAATGTCTGGAGGCAGGGAAATCAGTGGTTCTACAGCAGTGGTTCTGTTTATCTACCGGGGGCGGTATGGGATTTTAAACGCTGGGGATAGCCGGATCTATCGTTGTGACCGGACGCAAGTAAAACAGTTGACGGTGGATGAAGTGTGGGAGAATCAGATCAACCTGTCCGTGAGTAATTGGGTGAAACGGCAGCATCCCAACCGGGGAAAGCTTGTCAATGCAGTTGGGATAGCAGAGGATGCAAGGATCACCAGCAGTACGGATCAGACTTATACGGGCATGATTTTTATGTTATGCAGTGATGGTCTATATAAAATGTGTCCGGAACGGATCATTGCCAAATATCTGAAAAAGTGCAGACACCATTCATTGGATGCTTCATTGGACAGTATGTTGAAAAAAGTGTATGGTGAAGGCGCCAGGGATAATATCTCTGTGATACTGGTTAGAGTATAGATAAAGATAAGAAAACGCGAGGATGGGAGGAAAAGGATATGTCAATCATCGATAAACTTAGCAGCGGGGTGTCCGAGGCGGGCAACACGATTTCGCAGAAAGCCAAAGGGATTTCCGAGCAGACGAAACTGGGCAGTGAAATTTCCAAGAATAAAGCGAGAAGAGAAGAAGGTATCCGTAAGCTGGGAGAAGCCTGCTACCAGGCGCACAAAACCGGTGAGGCGCTTGCAGCGGATGAGTTGTTTCACGAGATTGAACTGGTAGATGGGATACTGGATAAACTGACGGAGAGCCTTTGCCAGCTTAAGGGAATTGTGATATGTGAAAACTGCGGTACAGAAGTGATGAAAGGCAACGCCTTCTGTCCTTCCTGTGGCACGCAGATCAGGCAGCCTACGGTCATCAGATGTCCGAAGTGCAGTGGGGAACTGCCGGGAGGCTCCAGGTTCTGTGTATATTGCGGAGCTAAGATAGAAGAATAGAAGTGTGCGGAATGACACGTGCCAGCGGGACGGCGGACAAAGGATATTTTTAGGATATAAATACGGATATTTGGGGAAGAAGAAATGAGGCAAGTATGCTACGGATGTTTTAAGATGGTACAGGATGGTGATAATGTATGTCCTTATTGCGGATATCACATACATCAAGATCAGGATTCGTTACATATCTTAAAGCCCGGTACAATATTAAATCAGAAATATACGATTGGTAAGATGCTTTGTGAGGGCGGGGTTGGGATCACTTATTTAGCGTGGGATAATAATATGCAGATTAAAATTGCCATTAAGGAGTTTTATCCTGCAAGCCTCGTTGCACGGGATACCTCATCTGCAGGTCAGACACAGATTTATACGATCACACAGTCCGGAAGTGGCGAATTCCACCAGGGATTGGAGCGTTTTGTCAGAGAAGCATCTACGCTGGCACAGTTCTTTAAACTGCCGGGCATTGTTTCGGTTAAAGATTTTTTCTATGAAAACGGGACGGCTTATATTGTCATGGAATACATAGAAGGAATCACTCTGAAAGAATATCTAAAGTTAAAAGGCGGCGTGCTTTCTGTGGAGGAGATTCTGGCGCTTATGAAGCCAGTGATAGAGTCGCTTGCCGTGATACACGGTTATAAACTGTTACATAGAGATATTAGTCCGGATAATCTGATGATCACGCAAGACCATCAGATTAAGCTGATTGATTTCGGTTCTGCGCGTTATTTTGACAGCCAGTCGGACAAGAGCATGACGGTTGTGTTAAAGCATGGGTACGCCCCCATTGAACAGTATTCTTCCAATGGACACCAAGGTACGTGGACAGATATTTACAGCCTTTGTGCAACCATGTACAGAATGTTGACGGGGCGGATTCCAGATGAGGCCATCAATCGGATTCGAAGCGACACGCTTGCGCCAGTCCATTCAGTGGTTAGGAAGCTTCCGGGTAATGTGGCACAGGCGATTAACAGGGGACTGTCTGTTATGGCAGAAAACAGACAGCAGACACTGGAAGAGCTGTATCGTGAACTGTATATGAGCCGTCAGGATTTCCGCGCCACGAAGCGGAGCAGAATCTATCAGGGTATTAATAAATTTCTGATCAGGCTGATTGTTGGAATTGTGTTAAGTCTGATTATTTTCAGTATTGTATGGATAAAAAGAAATGAGATTTCAGATGCGGTGTCCCAGGTAGCGGAGAAATTCGTGACGAAGGAAGATGAGGATCTTAGAGCATCGAGAAATCTGGAGGAGGATAAAGAAGAGAAGGAACAAGAGGAAGAGGATGACGAGTCTGACCGGGTGGAAAGGGAGCGGGATGCAGACAGGGATACGGAAGATCCTGCAGAAACGGAGCATGATGAAGTAATGCAGGATACCCAGCGCCAGACACGTATAGAACCGGAAGATGCAGAGGCGGATGAATCCGGCCAGCCTCAGGATGCTGGGTCACAGAAGTATCAGATGATGAGGTCGGGAGCAGAATCCGCTTCTGCCCTGGATGATTCTGTCATCAAAGTGAAAAACGGCCAGTTAAACAATATTGCTTCCGGGTATACGGTGGGAGAAATTCTTGATCTGTATTCCGATACGGAAGGGCAGTGGTATATTTATGGAGATACGGCGACGTCGAAGCAGTATGTTTATTATGAAGGACGAAAAGGAGACTCGTCTTTCGTATTGGAATTTGAAGTATATGAGAACAATACCTTTAAGCTGACAGGAGCTATGCAGGATGATCAGTCGGTGGAACGCTACTCAGATTTCTTCCAAAGCATACTGGACAGTTTGGGTTTTTAGGAGGATAAGACAAATGATATGTCTGGGATGTGGACGGGAAATTCCTGATACGGGGAAGTTTTGTCCAGGGTGTGGACGGCCTGTGATGCAGCCGGCCATGCAGGAGGAGAAGAAGAAACCGGAGCAGGGCAGGAAATATCTGGTGGCGATTATAATTGTTGTGGTAATTATTATTGTTGTTCTGCTGGCGCTTATCTTGTCGGCCCGCTTGCAAAGACAACCGGATGAGCGGAATGAAAAGACAGTGCTGAGTGAGGATGTGGAAATTGCGCAAACGGAAGAGGAGATGACAGAAGAGCAAGCGCAGGAAGAGGCGCCGGAGGAACTACAGGAGGAATCCGATATAGTTACGGTTTTGGTGGCAGCACCTGCAGATTATATGCATTTGAGGCAGGAACCTGGTTTGGATGGGGATGGGATTGCCGAGGTGAGGGCCGGAGAGCATCTGCTCTGGAAAGGTGAGACGGTTGAGGAAGGCGGCCGGAATTTCTATAAAGTGACGGTTGAGGAAACCGGA
>ERZ779637.1242-NODE-1242-length-11236-cov-3.850818_pt1 | contig 11236 bp, 10 predicted proteins | sample MGYA00514196_ERZ779637 | MGnify/ENA primary metagenome ERZ779637 (study PRJEB29562, sample SAMEA4376700) | mouse gut metagenome | isolation source: Cecum | study: EMG produced TPA metagenomics assembly of the A DSS colitis mouse model was used to assess the... | reverse complement strand
AGGCGATGAAATCTGTCGTGGCTTAACCGGCAATACTACCGCCAAAATCACGGCCCAGCACGGATTAATTTATGCGGAATTGATAAAGCATAAAGGGATGGAAAGGGCGGGATTGTATTTAGAAGCCAACCGGAAAGCAGTTCGCAAGTATGCGGAACTGGCACAACAGTTTGCGTGTGATTTTACAGAGAAAACTGCTTATGTTTATTCTGTTGATAATAGAAAGAAATTGGAAAAAGAAGCGGAGGCCTATCGTGCACTTGGTCTGGACGACGAAATCGTGGACACGACAGAGCTTCCTTTTGCTACGGCGGGCGCGGTACGGATGAAGCGGCAGGCGCAATTCCATCCGTTGAAATTCCTTGCCGGAATGGCACAGAATCTTCGGATCTATGAACATTCTTTTGTCACACAGCTTATGCCCGGCAAGGCAGTAACGCAGCAGGGAACGATTGCTTATCAACAGGTAATCTTTGCCACGCATTACCCGATCGATAATAAGCACGGATATTATTTTTTGAAACTCTACCAGAACCGTTCTTATGTGATCGCATTGGAACATGCTTCAAAGATAGAAGGAATGTATGTAGATGAAGCATCAAAAGGAATGTCTTTTCGTAATTATCAGGATTTGCTGCTCATAGGCGGCGGCAGTCATCGAACCGGCAAAAAAGGCGGAAACTGGCAGGAATTAAGGCAGTTTGCCGGTAAGTATTATCCCAATGCTGTGGAAAGGTATTGCTGGGCGGCACAGGACTGTATCCCATTAGATAAAATGCCTTATATCGGCGTATATTCGTCTGCCATGCCAGGATGCTATGTGGTATCCGGTTTTCAGAAATGGGGAATAACATCTGCCATGGTATCCGCCATGCTGTTGACGGATATGGTACAGGGCATTGAAAATCCTTACACATCGGTGTTTCATCCGGGAAGAAGTATTTTTTCGGGGCAGCTTGTATGCAATGTGACAGAGTCTGCAATAAATCTGCTGACTCCAACGGTTCCGCGGTGTCCTCATATGGGATGTGCCCTGAAATGGAATCCGGTTGAGCGGTCATGGGACTGCCCTTGTCATGGATCGCGGTTTGCACAGGATGGAAGCCTTCTTGATAATCCGGCAAACGGAAACGCCCGATTCCATAGCCGGAATGATTGAACAGGAGCATAATATTTTTTCTTTTTCCTTTAGAATGTTTCCTGCTTCAATCGGCTCAATCATTTCAACCTGTTCACCAAAGATAAGTCCTCCTCCATACCCCGGTTTTTCGGCCGGTCTAATTGATATCCTCGTTTGATGTTTTCTTTTTCATGTTACCGCTTTCCCTTGCAAACATAATAACGCATACAACGGCTAAAATAGTTTCCACAACTGGCTGCGCTGCAATAATACCGTCCAGTTTCCAAAGATAATTCAAAATTACAACCGCCGGAATGAACATTTCGGCGTTTCTCATCACCGTAATAAACAAAGATTTAGCAGCTTTTCCCAGCGCTTGAAAATAACTGGTTACTGTATTGATAATTCCAGGCATTGGGGCGGATAGGGACAAAACCTGAATGAAATATCCTGCCTGATTGATCAGTTCCTTATCGTGAAAAAATAAGCCTGCAAGCTGTTTCCCAAACAGAAGAAACGCAATTAAAAATACTGCCCCTAAAATAATGCCATATATAGTCGAAAGTTTCATCACTTTTGACATATTACGGCTCTTTACAGCTCCATAATAATAGCCAACTAATGGAGCAACACCCTGCGACAAGCCAACGGACAACATAATCGGAACCATATCGATTTTATATGCGATACCATACGAAGCAACTGCGTCAGAGCCGTAAATGCTCATAAATTTATTGAGGACAATATTGGAAACACTAAGCAATACGGTAATAAGCGCTCCCGGAATACCGATACTTATAACTTTACCAACAATCTCCTTATTGGGACTGAAATTTTCAGGTGATAATTTTATTAACTCGTTTCCTTTTGATTCCGCAATTACCATACAAACGATATAATATACGGTTGAACAGAAAAAGCCGAAAGAGGTTGCAATGGCAGCACCGGCAGTTCCCCATTTCAACAATACAATCAACACAAAGTCAAAAATAATGTTTTTTTGTTTCTTGCTTCTTTGCCATACATGAATATTTCTGACATAAAAAAACTTTATGCGAAAGATTTCTCAATCACATAAAGTTTTTCCGCTTACCTGACATAACTTATAATCTTTGTAATGATTCCTTATGAGCTGCTGCCTCTTTTGCAATAACTGAAATTAAATCTTTCTTGCAAGCTGCAGATCTATCGTATCATATAATGTGAACGTTCCGCCATGTTGATTTATGGCGTCCTCAATCTTTGAAAAAAACTCTGTTCTGATCTTTTCTTCAAGAGCAATATGATCTGAATATGTTCCCAGCAGCTCAACATACTCTTGGGCAGATAATGTTCTTGTTCTGTAAAACATGGCATATTTTATATCCGAAAAACCATATTTTCCGGCAATCCGGGCGCTCTGCTCCGCCTGCTCTTCGCTATATTCTTTATCAGATTTGATATCTGTTCCGGAATGATGACGATGATAATAAATATCATATAGTTTTTCAATTTCTTCTGAAAGGGCGGGATTCCCCTTATCCCGATATGGATGATTGGCAAACCGGGCAAATACGCCGCCATTTTTCAACATCGCATAAACTTTTGAATATCCGATATTTTCCGGTACCCAGTGAAAGGCCGAAGCCGAATAGACCAAATCGTATTGAGCATCCGGAAAAGAAACATTTTCAAACTTCTCCGTTATGACAGAAAAGTTTTTATACCCTTCAAACTTTTTCTGACACAACTTTGAAAAATTTTCTCCATACTCGACCGCCGTTAAGCTGCATCCCTTTTTTAAAAAAGGCAATGTCGCCTGTCCGCCCCCTATCCCAACCTCGACAACACGAGAAGAACTGTCAATGTTAATATAATCAAAGAGTGTCTTATACAATTCCTCCGTATATCCCGGCCGAAATCTTTCATATCTGGCCGCAACCGTATCAAATGTCCATTCCAGGCCTTTTATTACTGACATAACATTTCCCCTCCTCAAATCCAAGATGATATTTTCAATTATAAACTACCTGTCCGACAACCGCAATTTATATTTAAAATTTTTACCGTTCTTACCGTTACGGCAGGTGGCATCATCAATGAAAAAAACATCAACCTGCCAAAATATAACCCGACTATTTTTCCGGATTTTATCCATAACAGTTTTAGCAAATCAAAATTACTCAACCCTCTAAAGTCAGTCAATTTTGGAAACCGTAAACTGTCCGCATTCTTCTACTCTGTTCTTCAATAATTCATCCTCAATATTTCCTTGCAGATACACCTCGGCATACTCCTCTCTGAAAATCACCTCTTCTACCCCTTCTATCTGCTCCAGTGCAGATTTGATCCTGCTTTTGCAGTTATCACACTGAATCCCCTCTATGTAGAGTACCTTGTAATCCATCCGCTTAATCCTGAAAATAACGGGCCGCGTACCGTCCGAGCAGCAGGCTATCATTACACGCTCATCCTTCATCCAGCCCCGCATAATGGAGCCTCCCTGCAGTCCCGCATAAATATAGCGGGAAATGGCATCCCATGCCTCGGAACAATGCGGGAATGATGTACCGCCCGCAGTCCCGTCAGCCCTGCTTACTGTCTGTTTCAGGGTATTCAGTCCCATATGCCAGAAATCATCAGCCGCACCGTAACGCTCAAATACAAATTCGTCCCCCACCTGATAACAGGGACACATACCGGCATTGGGATCTGTGCAATACTGCTCCTGCAATTCGGGATACAGTTTCCTGTCAATGACTGTTAATTTTACTTTATGCTGCATAACTCCTCCTATCTGGCATAAAACACTCTGTTTTCTTTTCTCGCCGGAGCTTCGGGATGAGCACCCTCCGCATATCCAAGGGCACAGTGACCGATACCTTCATATTCCCCTTCAATCCCAAGCGATTTTAAGAAATTCTTTCCCCATTCTGTCTCAAATTCTTCCTTCGCCCTGTGAATCCAGCAGCTTCCGATACCCAGCCCATGCGCCGCCAGCATAAGGTTGCCCATGACAAGGCTTCCGTCATACACACGGTTTGCCCAGTCCTTTTTAGCCAGCACAATCAACATGGCAGGGGCGCCATAAAAGGGATCAAATCCTTCTTTCCAGCCGCCGATCCTGCAATTCAGCCTTGCTATTTCATCCCGGACCTCCCTGTCCGTAACCTGAATGATAATCGTGTTCTGATAGCCCATGCCGCTCGCCGCATAAAGCCCTGCCTCGATAATCTGGTCTATCATCTCCTGCGGTACCGCATCCTGCCTATACTTACGGATACTCCTTCTTGTTTTTATCTGCTCCAATAATTCGTTCATTTTCACACCCCATTTGTATCTTGATTTTTTATTAGTGACATTGTATCATGTAGATGATCGCTAAACAAGTATGATATTTTAGGGCATATATTATACTGAAATATAGTGTATATGATCTTATGGAAAAAAATAAATAGATAAAAATTTAAAAGAAGAAAAAGGTATTCGCTGAGGATGGCATAAAAAATACAGGGTTTTACTATACCAAATCTTTGATACAGGGAAAATACAAACTTCCCACTCTGTATTGCCTGCAATCAGACGGTCCTGCCAGTTACAACGAATTGCTAAGGAAAATGGAAACGGCAACCTACCGTTCACTGACAAAGGCCCTGAAAGAATTAGAAAATGACGGGCTGATTATCCGCAAAGATTATGGAGAAATCCCACCCAAAGTAGAGTATAGCCTTTCAGACCGCGGGAAACACTGGAACCCGTGCTTCATGCTTTTTGCTATTGGGGACAGGAGCACCGGAATGATACGCTGTGAAATGAACCTCCTTTTTTTGACATATAAGAAATTCATCTCAACCTATTATTCCGTGCTGAATTTGTATCCATATCCATGTAAGGTCTGTATATTGGAAATCTCCAGCATTGTCCTAAGCCGGTAAATAATATCCCTGATGAGATAAGAACCGCCTGCATAATTATCCCTGCTTACCGCCTCATAAATCTGGTCTTTCGTAAAAGCTATATCAGGATTGGATGCCAGAAAACAGAGAACATCAAACTCCATTCTGGTAAGTGTGATTTTACGCCCGTCCACTTCAGCCGTTCTGCTTGCAAGGTGTATATGTAAATCCCTATATATCAGTTTTTTATCTTCTTCTGACATCATTCACACCTCTGTCCCATTAACATACCACACTACTGAACATACAATTCATGCGTGATCAGATACCTTCCGCCCTGCAGTTCCTCTATCCCAAGCGCCATTTCACAGGATGTCGCCCTAAGTTCTATCATGGCATTTTCCATATATCCCTGCCTGTAATACTTGTTTTGGTAATTCCAGTACCATTCAGCGAGCAGATCTTCTACTGTCTGACCGTTTACCAATGCACTATATGCGCTCTGGTTCATCTCAGCGCCCATGTTATAAGTAATTCGGTCTATCAGCGCATCATGTATTAATTTCTCTTTGAAATAATTATCAGACAGTGTCTGTGCTTCCGAAAGAATCAGATTCGCATTTTCATCAAAAAGCGCATTTGCACTTTCCAACTCCCGATATGTACGGTTAAAACGTAAATCAATTTCCACACACAGACCATTCCTGCCATATTTTCTGGAATATGCCGTTTCCATCCAGAACAATTCCGGGTGATCATTATATACAGCCGAAAAAATATTTTTAAGTTCCGCAGACGTTACCGGCTCCACTGGTGCAAATGCCTGATAACATTCACTCCCCATTGCATAAATCTGCCGATATATATGCTGTCCTTTTTCATTCAGCATGGCATAATATGGATAATACAACGCATCAAACTCCAGTCCGTCCCCGGTATACCCTGTGTCCAGTCGTTCCTGAAGCTGTCTGGCAGTATCCTCATCAATCTGCTCCTGCTCATCCTGTATCTGCTGGTAGCCATTTCTGCCGGATACATTTTCCGGTATAATGATTGCAAACTGCTCAGGCGGTATATAGTCTGAGGTGATTCCCTCCTCCATTCCCCCGCTTTGGTTTTCCTCAAAATACCCTGGCAATAATTCGTCATCAGAATACCTTTCGGACATATCTCCCTCTGATACTTCTATGCTCGGATATTGATTATCGTCAGTACCAAAACCGGATGCCGCACCCGGTATACCGGCCTCCGCTTCTGCTTTCACATTCTTATCCGCCCCGGATGCCGGATTCGGATACAGGAACCCGGCAATGGCCTTTGTTATGTCCGGATTGTAAGCGCACACCAGCACAAATCCGCAGCATAACATAAACAGACCCGCTAACATATAAAGAAATCTTTTTAGATATTTAGATCTTTCATAATGCACCTATAACCGTACACCCCGATACCATTTCCGGACCGGGGTGTATGGCTTTATCTGTTTCCTAACCAACTGTACCAATATTATTGCTGACCGATGCCATTTTCCTCCAGCCACCCTGCCACATCATCCGGCATACTGCTGCCCCCGGAATAATGGATGGAAAGCGCCTCACCCATTGAAGCATCCGGTACAAGTTTGCTGATTGCCGTCAGGCTCTGCCCGAACCGTCCGCCGCCGTGGGAACAGAAAGGAATGATCGTTTTCCCTGAAAAATCATATTCCTCTAAAAAAGAGGCGATTGGCATGGGGATGGACGCCCACCAGTTAGGATACCCGATAATAATCGTGTCATAATCCTCCATATTGTCCACATGGACGGCAAGCTCAGGCCGTGCCTGGGCATTCTGGTCACGCTGCGCCTCGTCAAGCACCGTATTGTAATCGCTTGAATAAGGGATTACCGGTTCAATCTCAATCAGGTCCGCCCCTGTCTGCTGCTGTATCTCCTGTGCAATCCCCCTTGTGTTTCCGCCCCATGAAAAGTAAGCAATCAGGATTCTGCCGTTTTCTTCTTTGGTATCCTGCACGTCAGTGCTGACTACGTTTCCCGTACCTGCCACAGCATTCCGCACCAGACGGATACCGATATTAAAGCTTCCCTTGTCCTCTGCCAGTGTGGCTCGGTAGGCGCTGCGCATATTCTTTGCAAAATCATTCCAGCCGCCGCCCCGGTATACACGCAGGGTTCCGGATGCGGCTCCTGTCGGGTCAGTCTGTTCCCCTGTCCCATAGGCTCCATAATAATCCCACACCCACTCACTGACATTTCCGTGCATATCATAAAGCCCAAACCCGTTTGGCTGAAAGCTTCCAACCGCTACCGTAATCTGTCGGTATTCCCCGGGCCTTGTATCAAGATTTCCCTGTGAAAAATAATTGTCCTCAATTTCATAAGGGTAATGACCATAATAATTACATTCCTCGGCGCGGATGGAGGTATCCGTATTGAACGGCGTCACTGTCCCGGCCCTGCAGGCGTATTCCCACTCTGCCTCCGTAGGCAGTCGGTAACCGTTTGCCCCCCTGTTCCATGTAACCGCATCCCCGTCTATCGTATAAACGGGCATCAGTCCTTCCGCCTCCCTCTTTGCGTTGCAGAATGCCACCGCATCCAGCCAGGATATATTCTCCACCGGAAGGTCTTCTCCCATAAAACTGCTGGGATTCTCCCCCGTAATCTCATGGTATTCCCTCTGTGTCAGTTCAAAAGGACTTATATAAAAATCACTGACAGTCACCGTATGCAGTAATTCATCATCACTCCGCCAGCTTTCCGTTTCAGGACTTCCCATTTCAAAAGTTCCACCGCTTACCAGTATGAAACCGTCATCAACCGCTGCCGGCTGTCCCTGCACTGCCGGTTCCTCAGTGGACGGTTCCTGTTCCGTCCGGCTTTCCATTTCCTCCTGTACCTGATCAGAATGGTTTTCTGTTCTGTCAGTCTGCTGCGCAGAAGAACTGCCCCATTCGGAAAATACCCGCTGTCCCTGGCTGACACACACTGCGGAAACCAGAAAGACGGCAAGAGGAACCAGAAAAGCCGCGGCTTTCCATGTTTTTTTCGATGCCTTACCAGTCGGTTTGGGTACGGCTGTACGCAGGAACTTATTCAGATAGTGGGCAAACGCCGCAAAGAGCCAGATCATGGCAGCATACTCTGCAAAAACAAGGCACATTCCTTTCTGCTCATCAAAGAAGACAAATGCTGTTTTCAGGAACAGATAATCAGGAATCTTCTCTGCAAAGAAAGCGAAGATTCCATAAACGCTTACCACTGCCGCAAGGCTTCGCAGAACCCATGTCCCTGCCACATTTTTTCCGGAAATCCCAATCAGCTTCCTCCCCATGCCCATCACCACTTCCATGTGCATCCCCAAATGGGCTGACATAAAGATCATCCCCCAGTAGGAAGCAAAGAGGTGGAGGCGTCTGGAAAGCACCATACCGCCGCTGACAGACAGAAACCGAAACACAAACCCCGACATCATAATGCCGCTGACTGCAAGGGCTGCCATACAGAAAAGCAATAACAGATTGATTACCGTCCCCAGACTCCGGGAATGCGTGTAATCCCCTTTGAAAATATTTTTGATCCATCCCAGATTCAGTGCATGGTGAAGAATGAAAAGCGCCAGCATCCCTGTGCCCATCCATTCATGGATCTCCTGACCGGTCAGGATCTCTGCCATAAGCACAGGCAGCAAAATGAGCATTACCACATCAATTACTCTTTTGAATGTTGTCTTCTGTTTCATTCTAATCCCCCATTCTTACCAAAGTCTGCGAATTTGGGCGTAAGCACAAATTGCAAATTGAAAAATCTCTGATTTTTCAATTTGACACCACATCCAGCCCAAGTCCGTTAATCCAGGTTACCATATCCTCACGGGAAGAAGAACTTCCCAGCCTGTCACCGTCAAGCCATGTGACATCTTCTGCACAAAGTCCATGCAGGTTCCTTGCACTGGAACCCATGCCGCTGCTGGCTGAAGTACAGAACGGGACAATGGTTTTTCCGCTGAAATCATAGCTTTCCATGAATGTATCCACAATGCGGGGAGCCTCACCCCACCAGATCGGATATCCAAGGAAAATAATGTCGTATCGTAACATGTCCTCCACGCTGCCGGAAATGGCAGGACGGGCAGAAGGATCGTCCATCTCAATGCTGCTGCGGCTATTGCTGTCACCATAATCCAGATCAGCAGAAGTATACGGCTCCTCCGGTACAATCTCATATAAATCTGCTCCCATGATATCGGCCGCATACTCTGCCAGTGTTTTTGTCGTTCCCGTTGCAGAGAAATAAGCTACCAGCACTTTCCCGCCATCTTCTGTCTGCTCATCAGTTCCTGATGCCTCTGTTTCCGCATCCTGTGCTTCCGTCTGTATTTCTTCGGAAGGCTGCCCTGTGGTATCAGCCACTATAGCGTTTTCTCCGGGTTCCGTGTCATTGCTTTCCTGTCCTTCTGTTTCCGGTGTCCCGGCAGCACTGTTTCCCGGCTGTTCCGTTTCCTGTTCCACAGGGATGTCAGATTTTTTGCCGCCGTCTGAGGAGGCACAGCCTGTCATACAAAACAGCAGCACTGACAATACACACATGACACTCACAAATTTCTTTATTCCAAGCCTTTTTAATCTTTTCATAATTCTGATTCCTCCTAATTGCTTCTTGCTATATCATGAATCCGCGATTCATGATCGTCATTCGCCGCTCGTTATCTCATCTAAACTCGCAAACCCGCGCTTACAGCGCTTCCTGCCCGATTACATCGGGCGTTTGCTCGTTCATGTCCACAGAAAAACAAATGCCGCTTCGCGTCGCTTGTTTTTCCCACCGGAGCTCTGTTCCGGGAAACAGAAGAATACCAAAAGTCCCGCTGCCGTGCCTCACAAAAAGCATGACACCAGACGTATCGCCATCATCGTTCCTCCGAGAGCCGCGCTGTAAATCATAAGCTGCGGATTCAAGAGGATGGATGTTTTGTTGCGCATGCCGCCAAACAGCTTATGTATCCTGTCTTTCGCAAAGGCTGATATGACTGAGCCAATCAGCATTCCCAGAATCCTGTATCTGAATATCTGTTCCAACTGAAAGGTGAAATAATACCAGAGGTAGACAAATTCCCGGTGTAATATAGGAAGCATGCACCGCCACCGGGTCAAAGGAAGCAAGAATGCCAATGTCGTGCATATCCGGTTCCGCAGGGTTCCCATCGCAGTCACAGTCAACGGAAAGCCTGTTCATCACGTTAATATATAAAATATTCCCGCCCAGATAATCTGTCACGGATCTGCCTGCCTCCGCCATGGACTCCAGAAAGGAATCCTGATCGGTACTCCACATACTGCCGCCGTTTCCGCCCGTATGGATATGATTCTTTCCCTCGGAAGATGCAATACCTATAGAAATATTCTTGATAGCTCCGCCATACCCTGCCATCGCATGGCCTTTAAAATGAGAAAGGACAACGTAATAATCATAGTTGGAAAAATGGGCGCCCACATAATTCTCTGTCAGGTTATCACCGCCTGTTACCTGCAGTGTCATGGAACCGTCCTCGTCCATAATGTCCACATCCGCAATCGCCGTATATCCGTGATTCTCCGCCAGCTGATAGTGAATTGCCGTGTTAGCACGCTGTCCGCCGTAACCCGTGTTGCACTCCACAATAAACGCATGCAATGTCTGCACCAAATCACCGATCAGCTACGGGCGCAGATAATTGCTCCCGTTTTCCCCGGTGGAAAGTTTCATGGCAATCTCACCGGTGGGTTCTGCGCCCAGCGCCTCGTAAATTGCCATCAGTCCCTCCGGGCTTATATCCGTTGTCATATATACGACAGAAGCATCTCCGGCCGCAGCGGTATTGGTATCAGAAAATGCCATAGCCTCTGACGATGTCATGGTATTTTCCGATACGGTCGGCGCTGCCGCATTCACTGCGCCACTTCCCGCCTGTCTTCATCCTGTACCTCGTTATTTCAGCAAATGATATACTTCGTCCGTCACCGGCTCCAGCCATTCGTTAGAAGTGTTCTCTCCCGGAACTTCCACAGCCAGATGGGAAAACCAACTGTCCTTTGCCGCACCGTGCCAGTGTTTTACACCTGCAGGAATGTTTACCACATCCCCAGGGCAAAGCTCCTGTGCATCATTTCCTTCTTCCTGATAATATCCCCTGCCTGCTACACAGACAAGTATCTGTCCGCCGCCCTTGTCTGCATGATGGATATGCCAGTTGTTACGGCATC
>ERZ779637.1241-NODE-1241-length-11239-cov-7.352200_pt1 | contig 11239 bp, 11 predicted proteins | sample MGYA00514196_ERZ779637 | MGnify/ENA primary metagenome ERZ779637 (study PRJEB29562, sample SAMEA4376700) | mouse gut metagenome | isolation source: Cecum | study: EMG produced TPA metagenomics assembly of the A DSS colitis mouse model was used to assess the... | reverse complement strand
TTCACCCCCGCTTACCATAAGCTTTAATGCCGCCACACGGACCATGAACAATTCGTCCAGATTGGATGCGGTAATGCTTAAGAATTTTACCCGCTCAAACAGGCGAATCTGTTTGTCCCTCGCCTCGCTGAGCACTCTTTTATTAAACAGAATCCAGCTCATTTCCCGGTTGGTGTAATATTTGCTGTCGGTATAATTTGCATTCTTCTTCGCTTCCATGTTGTTTGCGTTTGCTTCTTTTTCGATTCCTTTTTCGATTCCTTTTTCGATTCCCTTTTCGATTCCCTTTTCGATTCCTTTTTCTATTTCTTTTTCTGCTTCTTTTCCTTTTTTATTTTCCTTCATTTCCCTGTTCTCTTTCCCCGCTCTTTTTTTACCATTCTCTTTCCGCTATAACGTCCTCTTTTGTTTGATGACCGGCATTACGCTGTACACTTCCCCGAAAAATTCGGCACGGTGGCTGAACATTCCCTTTTCCAGCGTAATGTCCTCGTTCGTCTCCACCGTAATCACAAGCTCGTTATCCATCAGCTTCGTCTTTACGTTCTTAAACTTCTGCTTATGACTTCTGTCCAGTCCGTTCGCCACCCTCAAAATGGCGGTCAGCTTCGCGATTTTCAGGTAAGATTCCCGGTCCAGCGTGGACATTCTTCCCATTTCATCGTAATATTCAAAATCCATGTGGTTGTATTTTACCACGTTTGCCACGATTTCCTGCTCCAAATGGGACAGTCCGATGATTTCGGTGGCAGTGATGATGCTGTAAGAACATTCCCCCAGGTTCACCATACTGATATATTTCCCGCAGTCATGGAGCAGCGTAGCAATCCGAAGCAGCAGCCGTTCCCTTTCCCCCAGCCCGTGGATACGCTTCATGCTGTCAAAAATGGTCAATGCAATCCGCTCCAGGGTTTCCCCCCTCTTACGGCTTCCCATGTAACGTTTGCTGATGTTCTGCGCACAGGCTATGATATCCTGTTCAAAATCGTGTTCCGGCAGGATGATTTTGTTATTCTGGGCATATTCATAGGCAATGCCGTCACAGAGCGTCACTCCCGGTGCCCAAAGCATACTGGCATCCATGGTTTCAATAATCCGTGACAGCAGGATATAGGAGATATACAAAAGAATGATTGTCTCCTCCGGCATGTCAAACAGTTTCGTCAGCTCCTGCAGCGTCTTTTCCTCCAACAGAGCCATCAGCTCGCGGAACGTCCCGACATCTACCTGTCCGCCGACCCTTTCCGCAAACTGTTTCTTCCTGAGAAGGGCGGAAATATAATCGTCTACGATAATGATATTCTCAATCTGCTTATCCTTTAAATAGAGCTTTTTAAATACCGCAAGCTGGGAGTTCGCCAGTTCATCGATTAACCTCTCATACTGTCTGCGCCCCACATCCAAATGGTACAGATAATCCCTTACCCGCAAAACACCCAGCCGCAGATTCTGCGTGGCAATCAGCGTGTCTTTGTCAAAAAGGGAAATCTGTATGCTTCCCCCGCCGATGTCCACGATTGCCGTTCCTTTTTCGATAAACCGGTTAAAGGCTTCCCCCATGAAAGCAATGGATTTGTAATCCAGAAAACGCTGTTCCGAGTTGTTCAATACCTCCACGTTAATGCCCGTCCTCTGCCGTATCTGGTCAAGGATAATGGTGGTATTCTCCGTCTCCCTGATGGCGCTCGTCCCGTACGCCTTATATTCCGACACCTTATAGGTTTTCATAATCTGCGTGTATTCATTCAGGTAACGGCACAGTTCATCCATCCGTGCATAGGTAATCTTGCCCGCCGCATAAGTATCCATCCCCAAATCGATATGGTGCCTGATATGGTCGATTTCCCGCATCCCCGTTTTGGAGGATATTTCAAATATTTTCATGGAAAGCTCAAAAGAACCTACGTCAATCGCTGCAAATGTCTTCATCCGACCCTTCTCCTCTCCTTATCCGCCGCCGGCATCCTGCTGCCGCACGGTCCGCCCGCCTCTGTACGCTTACTCTTTCTTTTTCCCAAGCAGGTAATCCACGAACTGCTGCGCCGTCCTTCCGGAAAGCCCCCCATGCGCCAGTTCCCACCGGTTCGCTTCCAAAAGCAGCTCGTCCTCCGGCATGACAACGCCGTATCTTTGCGCAAGCACACGGATGATTTCCTGGAACTGCTTTTTATCCGGCGCACAAAAGAACACCGTGACGCCGAAACGGGATACCAAAGACAGCTTCTCCTGCACCGTATCGCTGGAATGGAGCTGGTCCCTGCGCCCTTCCTTGTCCGCAAAAGTCTCTTTAATCAGGTGCCTGCGGTTGGAGGTGGCATAAATCAAGACGTTTTCCGGTTTTTTCTCCAAACCGCCTTCTATCACCGCCTTCAAATATTTATATTCGATTTCAAACTCCTCAAAGCTCAAATCGTCCATATAAATAATGAATTTATAATTCCGGTTCTTAATCTGTGCAATCACGTCGTTCAAGTCCTGGAACTGGTGCTTGTAAACCTCTATGATGCGCAGCCCTTTTCCATAATACTCATTGGCGATTGCCTTTATGCTGGAGGATTTTCCCGTACCCGCATCGCCGAACAGCAGACAGTTGTTCGCCTTCCTGCCCTCCACAAAGGCTTCCGTGTTGTCGGTGAGCTTCTTCTTTGGGATTTCATACCCCACCAGGTCGTCCAAACGGACATGGGCGATATTGAGGATGGGGACAATCTGCACGCCCTGCCCGTCATGGACAATGCGGAACGCCTTGTGCAGCCCGAATTTCCCGACGCCGTATTCCCGGTAAAATTCCGTCAGCGTCGCCTTCATTTCCTCCGGTGAATGGTCCTGTGTGAATTTCACCGCCAAATCGCAAATCCGCTTACAGATGCGGGTGTTATACACCTTGCTCCCCTGCTTACAGCTTTCATAGGAAAGCGCCAGCGAAAAACAGTCCATACCGAGTGTCCGCATCATATCCGTAAAATCATAGTCATAAAATTTTTTGAAAATCAGGATATCATGGAGCACTGCCTGGTTAATGGTGCCTTCCACCTCTCCCCGAATCTCACATGCCATGCTGTAACTGTTTTCATTGTTTACCAATAAATTCGTGAGGTAGCAGTGCCACAGATTCCCGTAAAACCCATGGTGCCCTGCCATCTCCAAAAGGCGGTGCATACAGTCATACAAAAGGGCTTTCCCGTCTTCCCCGCCGTTGCCGTAATGCCCCATCAGCCATGCCATATCATGCAGCAGTTCCCCGTCCTTAAAATCCCTGTATACCATCAGTTCTTTTTCCCACATTTTATATCCAATCCGTCCTCTCCCGCCGGCTGCATAAATGCCTTCTGCATTCCTGCTTTTCCCGTTTTGGCAATCCCCATTCCAATCAGTAATTCCCTAAAATCTTCATTTCCCGCGCTTCGTCACGCAGTCCGCGCAGGGCGTTCTTCACCGCGCTGTCCGCCAGGTTGCCGTCAAAATCGATGAAGAAACGGTATTCCCAGTTCCGGTCCTCCAACGGACGGCTTTCGATTTTGTTCATGTTCAGGTTATTGTAAATAAAATGGGACAGCATATGGTAAAGGGAACCGCTTTCATGGGGCACCTCAAAACAGATGCTTACCTTCTTCGCGTCCTTTAGGAAAATCTTCTGGTTCGTTACCACGATAAAACGGGTGGAATTCATGCTGGACTGGTTAATGCTCCTTTCCAAAATTGAAAGCCCGTACGTTTCCGCCGCATGTTCGCTGGCAATTGCCGCCTGCGTGCAATCCTTATCTTCCGCCACTTTCCTCGCCGCAAAGGCATTGTTGTTCATGCCAATCTGCCGCCAGGAAACATGCTCCTGCAGATATCTGGAACTCTGCATCAGCGACTGCGGGTGGGCATACACTGTTTTGATATCCTCGATTTTAGTCCCGGGAAGCGCCATAAGACAATGCTCGATTTTGATAATCTGTTCGCCCACGATATAGTTCTCAAACTCCACCAGCATATCGTATATCTCGTTGACAATGCCCGCCGTGGAATTTTCTATGGGAAGCACCGCATAATCGGCGCTTCCTTCTTCAATGGCAATCATCGCGTCCCGGAACGTATCCACATGGAAACTGTTGACGTTTTTCCCGAAATACCGTTCCATCGCCGCCTGTGTATATGCGCCTTCCGCACCGGGAAACACTACCCTGGCATGTTCCGTATCCAGCCTGTCCACCCCAATGAACGGCAGCCTGCCAAGGGCTCCCTTTTCCGTCAGCATCTGATACTGCAGTTTCCGGCTCATGGACATAATCTGTTCAAAAAGTTCCTCCACACCGGTACTGTTAAATTCATTATGGGTCATGGATTTCACTTTCCTGATTTTTGCTTCTTCCCGTTCCTTGTCGAACACCTTCTTGCCCGTTTCCATCTTGTACTGTGCCACCTGTTTGGACACATCCATCCGCTGTTCATACAGTTCCACAATCTGTTTGTCGATGGTGTCAATCTGTTCCCTTAACTTTGCTAAATCCATGACGGTTCCCTTCTTTTTTCCTGTATTTTTTAACCTGTCTTTTTTCATCTTTTTACTTTTTATCTTATAACAAATTGCGCCTGCCCGCAAGGGTTCCCTATAACATTTGTCCCGAAACCATAAATTTTCCCAAAACCCCTTGACAAATTCTTTCTTTCGTCTTATTGTATTATTTAAATAATACAGAAGTATGGATATACTTCCCATATCCGGCATGAGGGATACGGCAAAATAGATTCAGGAAAGGATGGATAGCATGGCATGGAATTTAGATGCGGATAAGCCTATTTACGCCCAATTAATGGAAATTATCCAAATGCAGATTATATCCGGCAAATACCAGGCGGGCGGCAGGCTCCCCAGCGTGCGGGAGCTGGCAGCGGAAGCAAGCGTCAACCCGAACACGATGCAAAAGGCGCTTGCCGAACTGGAACGGAACGGATTAATCAACACACAGCGTACCAGCGGGCGCACCGTAACGGAAGACCACGAGAAAATCCGGCTGACACGGGCGGCGCTTGCCGATGAATATATCAGGAATTTCTTCCGTATGATGAAGGAACTTGGGTATTCGGAAGAAGAAATTGTAACGCTGGTCGAACAGGTACTGAAGGAGGGAGCATAATTATGGAAGCATTAGCGGAAATACGGGGACTGACGAAAGTATTTGAAAACCATTTGGCAGTCAACAACATGAATCTTATCATCCCCCGTGGCAAAATCATCGGACTGCTCGGTCCCAACGGGAGCGGCAAGTCCACACTGATCAAAATGATGAACGGACTGCTCACACCCACGGCGGGTACCGTCTTAATCAACGGCCGCGAACCCGGCGTTGCCACCAAGGAGCGGGTCGCCTACCTGCCGGAGCGCACCTACCTGCAAAACGGAATGAAAGTGTGCGACATTGTGGATTTCTTCTGCGATTTTTATGCGGATTTTGACAGAGAGCGCGCCTTTACCATGCTGGGCAACCTTGGGGTACCTTTTACCGCGCCGTTAAAAACATTGTCAAAGGGTACCAAAGAAAAGGTACAGTTAATTCTGGTCATGAGCCGGAGGGCGGATTTGTATATTTTGGATGAGCCCATAGCCGGTGTGGATCCTGCGGCGAGGGATTACATCCTGCGGACCATCATTACGAATTACAATGAAAATTCCAGCATCCTGCTGTCCACTCATCTGATTACGGACATTGAAAACATTTTGGACGAAGTCATCCTAATCCGCGAAGGAATGGTGCTCGCCCATATGAGCGTGGACCAAATCCGGGAGGAATACGGACAGTCGGTAGATTCTTATTTCAGGAGGGTATTCGCATGTTTGTAAAATTATTTAAATATGAATGGAAGACATTTTGGAAAGTGCCTGCCGCCATTAACCTGGTGCTGCTCATTGTCACCCTGGTCGGAATGGCCACACTGGTTACTCCTTTTTGGGATATCGACTCTTTGGCCATCGACATGCTGTCGGTAACCGCCATCATGTTTTACGTGGCTGCCATTATTGCCGGTCTCATCGCCGTCGTCGTTTATACTGCCATCCGTTTTTACCGCAATATCTATACGGACGAAGGATATTTGACCAATACCCTGCCGGTGACGCCAAGAATGATCATCCTTTCCAAACTGCTCGTCAGCTCCCTGTGGTCCATCATCAGCGGCATTGTGGTTTTCCTCAGTATTTTTATGCTGATATTTTCCGCCGCCTATTCCTTTGAAGGCGTTCAGTTTTTCCGTGACCTGCTGGAGTTTGACGAATTATGGGAAGCATGGGGATATCTTTTGGGAATTACGACGGATGCAAGATATTTCGGCATCCTGCTGCGCATTCTGTTCAGTATCCTGTACACCGTTGTACGCGTCTTTTTCTCTATCCTGATGCTCTATACTGCCATATCGCTGGGACAGTTGTTCCACAGGCATAAGATTGCAGGCGCGGTTGCATGGTACATTGCGGAATATGTGTTCGTCCAAATGGTATCTTCCATTTTCTCGACCGTACTGCTTTACCATAATTGGCCGGATTCCTATTTCTTCTCGAATTTCGAATCTTATTACATCATGGTTTCTTACGGGGGCTTCCTGCTAACGACGCTTTGCTGCATCGGGATGTTCTTCCTTTCGGAATTTATGTTAAAGAAAAGGCTGAATCTGGATTAGACGGTGTCCGGCACCACGCTTTGGGGGGCGGCTGTCTGTCAACAAGTCAACACCCCCGCGGATGCCGGAACACGGTTCCGCTCCCTTCTGTTCCCGGACCTTATTTATTTTTCCTCCTGTCCTGCGCATCCTTTAATGCCGCAGCCAAACAAATCAGGAAACAGGTTCCGGCCAAAAGCCGGTCAAAGGTCTTCTCCACCTTCTTTTTCCTTGCCTTTGCCGCCTTCCTGCGGACTTTTTCACAGGCTCTTTTCGTTTTTGCCTTTTCCTTTATTATCTGCGCCGTCTGTTTATCCAGTTCCTTCCTCCACTTTGCCTGCCGTTTTCTGTTTTTCCCGCTTTTCGTGTTTTTTCCAATTCTTCCGCTTCCCATATTTTTCATGCTCTTTCCTTTTTTCCAATTGTCCGTTTTATATCCCTGCACGTTTCCACCCTTTCTTCTGCCGTCCAATCCGTTTTCCGCTCCGGGTACGGCAGCCCGTTTCCCCATTCCGGCTGCCGCTTCCCCGTCTCCGGCACTATTCTGTTCCATCGGTCAGCCGACCGGCTCGGCGATACGCGTTACCCCCACGTAAATATTGGATATCTGATACCATGTAGGATAATCCACCACCCCGGACTGCGGCAGATTAAAGATACGCTGGAATGCCCTCACCGCTTCTGCCGTCCTGCTGCCGTATATGCCGTCCACCGTAATCGTGGGAATCGCCGGATAGTTCTGCGCAATGCGGTTTAACTGCTGCTGCATCTGCCGTACCTTATCCCCCGTGGAACCTACCGTCAGGTCATATCCCGGCCAGGAAGAAGGAACGCCCGCTATGCTTTCCGCCGAATTGATATACATATCATTCCCGTAATAATACCGGATTATTTCAATGGCGGAGTATCCCTCATCCCCAAGGTACTTCGACCCCCACTGGCTCAGTCCGCTGCACGTCACCCTCTTCCCGTCGCAGTAAGAAGTAAAAATAGGCTGCCGTACGCCCGGACGGGACAGGTAATTCGCAAAAACGGTATCCACCAAATAATCAATGTTTTCATAAATGTTCCTGCCGCGCATCCACTTTTGGTCATATGCCGTGGAAGACGTAATGGTAAAATTATAGCCTTGGTTCCGGTACCGCGAGACCATCAATTTCCGCTCATACCGTCCCCGTCACACAGGGAACCCGGACGCGGAACCGGATGCATATCTCCCCATCCCTTACCGTCACCTTTTCCAACAGTAAAAAAAGCAGCATCCTCTTAAAAGCCGTATCCCCTTCCCGGAATTCCTGCTTCCAGTCCCGGCTAAGAACCGCTGCTTCTTTCACGGCGGTACCGGAATCCGTCATCCGTTCCAGCTTCTTCCGGTTTTCCTCCGCTTTTTCCCTGCGTTCCACAAGCATCCGCTCCTTATCCCCCAGCAGGGAGGATAATTTTTCCACGGTAAAATGGGAATCCCCCCGCAGGGCCTCCGGGATTTCCGACTCCAAAGTCCTGATATCCTGCCTTAATGCTACCATTTCCCGTTCCATGGCCTTCTGCTCTTTTTCCACGGCTTCCCGCTGCCGCTTCTTCCTTTCCGCCCATTCCTCCGTCATGTCCAAAGGTCCCAGCCGCTCCAAAAAACGCTCCGCAACCCCGAACACGGCGTTTTCCAAATAATCCTGCGGATAGGAGGAACGTCCCCCGCATTTCCCGCCGCAGATATATCTGCCGGTAAAAGACATTTTCCGTTCCCCCGCTTTTGTCGTCCACCGGTTACAATAACTGCCGTTCCTTAAGGGTCTGCCGCAGTATCCGCAAAAAGCCAGACCCGTCAAAGCCAGCCTGCCGGACGTGGTAAACGGCACATGGCGGTCTCCCCCGTATAACCGTACCGCCTGTTCCCTGGATGCGGCGGTTTTCGCCTTCCTCGCCTCCCTGATTTCCTGTGCCTGCTCCCAAACCGGTTTTGGAACGATGACCAGCTCCGCTACCTGCTTTTCGGCATATACCCACTCCCTCCGGTCCAGGCGCACCGACCCGTTCCGGTTCACCCTCCGGTTAATGGCGGGATAACCCATATAAACGGGATTTAAGAGAATCCCCCTTACGGCCGCCGCTTTCCATTGCGCGGCGGCTGCCGTCGGTATCCCCTGCCGGTTCAGCTCCTTCGCAATCCTTTCATATCCCATACCCTCACGAACGGCAAGGCGGTAAATCATCCGAACCGTATCCGCCTGCGGCGCCACAATTTCCAACTTCTTTAAAAGCCTTCCATGATTGCTTACCATGCCTGACGGCACCAGCCTGTAACCGAAAGGCGCCCTGCCGCCCACAAATTTTCCGGCTTTTACCATCTCCTTTTGCGTATCCCTGACACGCATCCCCGTCTTTTTACTCTCTCCTTCGTTCTGCCAAAAACGGATGTAATTCAATAGTTTATCCACATGCTCCTGTGTCTTCAACTGCCCGTCCTTAATGGTCCAGACTTCAATACCCAGCCGGTTTAACGCCGCCACATAAAAGCTGTATTCCTCCTGCCTGCCAATCCGGTCCGACATATAGGTAAGCAGCACGTCAAACTGTTTTCCCTCCGCATCCGACAGGATTTTCTGCAGTACTTCCCGCTCCTCCACACTGTTTTTGTACGCAGACACCGCTTTCTCCATATATTCCCCGTCAAATACCCAGTCAGGACGCCTGGCAATATAGTCCGCGGCTTCCGCGCGCTGAATGGGGATATCGCCGTCATGGAGCTGCTGCCTGGAAGATACCCTGAGCAAAGTCCTCACCCGTTTCCCCATATCAGATATCCCCCTTTGTCCCCTGGGCGGTTTGTGATTCCGATTCCGGTTTTGGTTCCATAAACTCCAAAGACTCCAAAACAAACTCCTTAAGCCTTCCGTAAAGTTCCTGCTGCGCCTTTTCCCCGGGCTGTTTCGGAACCTCCACCGTAACCGTCACGTTCTCCTTCTTATAACATATGCCAAAACTTACCGTATCCACCATACACACTGCCTGCCGTCTCCCCCCGGATGTTTTCCTTATATGGTTATGTACGTTTCCCGTCCATTATGTATACGGCAAATCCAAACGGTATCCGCTTTCCCGAAATCCTTAATTCCCCCATATGTCGATTGCATGCATATAAGCATCCGAACCGCGGGTACAGGTCAGGGTCAGTTTCTTGCCGCTGACAAAGGCTTTGCAGTTATTAATGCTGTTGACCGCATCCAGTTTCAACTGCATTTCCCCCTGCTGGGTATCCAAATACAGCACGTTTTGGTCCGAATCGTCCCCCACGGTTCCCGTCACGGTAGCCACATCCGACTTATCCATATCCGGTGCCGCAACATTATCCTTTATCCCTACAATGCTGACTGCATGGAGGTAGGCATCCGAGCCATGGTAAAATGCCACCGTCAGCTTATTACCGGGGGTAAGCACCATCCCGCTTCTGGTATCCGTGGAAGCATCGATGGCAAACTGCATCTCACCGCCGTTTGTTTGCAAAAACAAAAAGTTTTCCTCCGTTCTCTCCGTCACGGTCCCCGTTACCGAAGCGGAAGCGGCAGGCGCCTGCACCGACGGCGCGGGACCGGCACCGGATACCTGTCCCGGCACGGTTCCCGGCGTCGTCCCCGGCGTGGGAACCACCGGTACCGTCGAATCGGAAATGCTGACCGCATGCATATAAGCGTCCGAACCGCGCACACAGACAATATTGTAACTCCTGTCCACCACCAGCACTGAACACCCGCTCATATTCGTGGTGGAGTCCAGTTTAATCTCCATTTCCCCCTGCGGCGTATTAAAATACAAAAGCTCGCTCGTCGTCTTATCGCCAATCGTCCCTGCCACGGACGCCGACGTGGAAAAATCAAGCGTCACCGTAGGTGCCTGCGCTTCCGTGGTAATTCTCACCGCATGGAGATAGCCGTCCGAGCCATGGGAAACGGACACGCTGATTTTATAATCCGGCAGCAGGATTTTACATGCGCTGGTATCCGTCCCGCTGTCCAGTTTAATTTCCATATCACCTTCCTTTGTGGATAGTTTTAACAAATCGGAAGTAGTCCCCGCCATCACGGTCCCCTGCACCGTCGCCACGACTGCCGCCGATGCCTGCACGCCAAGCCGGTTCGCCGGCAGGACAAACACGCCAACTGCCAGACAAAGCGCCATGTATAACTTTACAATCCTGTATTTTCCCATAATATTTCCTCCATATTAACAAACTGACACAACCTGCGTTTTTGAACCCTAATTTGAGTTAATCATACAATATTTACCACAGAAAAGCAATATGGAAGTTCCTTGAAAAGGGGGCGGACGCATGGGAGGGAGTTTTTTGCGGGGCGGCGGCAGCGGGAGAGTCTGTCCCGGTTTTCCGTGCACTTATTCCGACGGGTTTTTCTAAACAGAATGGGCAAGGGTTTCACCGGCTGCGGGACACCCTCTATCGGCATCCATGCCGAATCGGGCTAAATCGGGCATCCATGCCCGATTTCCCTTAGTTCTCCACATTCTGTTAAGAAAAACTCCGCCGAAAACGAAGCACGGAAAACCGGGACAGACTCTCCCGCTGCCGCCGCCCCGCAAAAAACTCCCT
>ERZ779637.1240-NODE-1240-length-11243-cov-5.381391_pt1 | contig 11243 bp, 11 predicted proteins | sample MGYA00514196_ERZ779637 | MGnify/ENA primary metagenome ERZ779637 (study PRJEB29562, sample SAMEA4376700) | mouse gut metagenome | isolation source: Cecum | study: EMG produced TPA metagenomics assembly of the A DSS colitis mouse model was used to assess the... | reverse complement strand
ATAGTATTCAATTAGAACTATGAGCTGACTTGTTCTGCAAATCATTCCATTTGATGCAGACAAGTCAGTTTTTTTAGGCGTATGTAGAGTACATAAATATTTTTAATGGAGGTTTAGGACATGAACAATGGTACAGTAAAGTGGTTTAATGCTCAGAAAGGTTATGGATTTATTACAAATGAAGGTACAGGAGAAGATGTATTTGTTCATTTTTCAGCGATTGTATCTGATGGATACAAAACTCTTGAGGAAGGACAAAAAGTAACTTTTGATATTGAGCAGGACCCAAAGAATAGTTCTAAGCTTAGAGCTGCAAATGTAGTACTTGCATAATGTGCAGGTGTAATATTGCAAAGAAAAACAAACCCTTTCTGGCAGATTTAACTGTCAGAAAGGGTTTGTTTTTGTAATTAAAAAAGTTTGTCAATTCTCTCCATCGCTTCAATTGTGTTATTGTGTGTTCCAAAAGAAGTGAGACGGAAAAATTTTTGTCCATTTTTGCCAAAACCTGCGCCAGGTGTTCCAACAACCTGAGCATTGTTTAGCAGATAATCAAAGAAATCCCAAGAATCCATATGATTGGGGCATTTAAACCAAATATAAGGAGAGTTAACACCACCATAACAAGATATATTCTTTTTGGTAAGCCCATTCATAATCACTTTGGCATTTTCTTGATAATATTTAATGTTTGCTTTACACTGTGTCATTCCTTCAGGAGAAAATACTGCAGCGGCACCTTTTTGAACAATATAGGAAACACCATTAAATTTTGTGGTTTGACGACGTTTCCACATCGCATTTACAGAGATTTTAGTTCCAATTGAGGAAAGAAATGTTAGGTCATTTGGAACGATTGTATATCCGCATCGTGTCCCTGTAAAACCTGCTGTTTTAGAAAGAGAACAAAATTCAATTGCACATTTTTTAGCACCTTCTATTGCGTAGATACTTCTTGGAAGCGTCTTATCTGTTATAAAACATTCATAGGCAGAATCATACAAAATAATAGCATTATTTTCTAGAGCATAATCAATCCATTTTTTTAGCTGTTCTTTGTTATATGTTGCGCCTGTTGGATTGTTTGGGGAACAAATGTATATAATATCAACATGAACTTTAAAATCTGGCATTGGCAGAAAATTATTTTTTTCATTAGCGTCGATATAAATGATGTTTCTACCATTCATTATATTGGTATCAACATATACTGGATAGACCGGATCAGGTATTAGAACAATATTATCTTTGTCAAAAAGATCTGTAATATTTCCAGTATCGCTTTTTGCACCATCAGATACAAACACTTCGCTAGAACTAATTGTGATATTATTTTCACGGTAGTAATCGACAATCGCATTTCTCAGAAAATCATATCCTTGTTCCGGGCCGTAACCTTTAAAGGTCTCAGTACTCGTAAGTGCGTCAACACCTTTGTGAAGTTGAGAAATGATTTCAGAACCAAGTGGAAGTGTCACATCACCAATACCCAGACGAATCACTTTTTTGTCAGGATTTTTTTCTGTATAAGCATTGACGCGGTGTGTTATTTCAGAGAAAAGGTAGCTTTCTTTTAGATGAAAATAGTTTTCGTTAAATTTTGGCATAATAAATCCCTCCTTTATAGTTGTTCTTAATAGAAACACTATTGTAATCATAACTGTATTGCATATATTTGTCAATTATGAGATGACTTATTGAAAAAATTCATTGAATATGTTAAGTTTATTCGAGAGGAATAGAAGATAATTTTGAGAGGAGTAAAATAATGTATGATAAAGAAATAAGTGACGCAAAAAGAGTGGTGGCAGAATTTTTGAACGAGATACAACTGAAACGTGGAAGCTTGGTTGTTATAGGATGTTCTACAAGTGAGATTGCTGCGCATGGTATAGGTTCGTATTCCAATGCGGAACTTGGAGAGGCTGTTTTTGTGGCGATGTATGAAAAATTGGTAAAAGCGAAACTAGCAGTTGCTGCACAGTGTTGTGAACATTTAAATAGAGTTTTGATTATGACAGAAGAAGATGCAGAACGTTTTGGATATGAGATTGTGAATGTAATACCTCAGCCAAAAGCAGGAGGCTCTTTTTCTACCGCTGCTTGGAAACATATGAAAAATCCGGTTGCTGTGGAACATGTACAGGCTCATGCGGGTATTGATGTTGGAGATACGTTGATTGGTATGCATCTAAAGTCCGTTGCAGTGCCAGTTAGAATTGAACATCCTATGATTGGTGCTGCTCATATTGTGTGTGCAAGAACGCGAGCAAAATATGTGGGTGGTGGCAGAGCATATTATAATGAAGCTCTCGAATAATGATTTCGTAACAGTTCAGTTATACAGACAGTAGTTTATAAGTTTTTGTAAAAGTTATATTTTTATGGTTTTACATTGAGTAAATATTCGATCCTTCTATTTTTTTCAGATGATAAAGTGTATAATTATTACATTTTAAACAGTAAGTCGAGTAAATTTTAAAAAGTTGTAAACTGGTGTTATACAAAATGGAATGTACAAAAATAGGATTGGTATTGGAAGTCTGTCACATAAAGACTTTATATATTCATTGATAGAACAGACATCCAATATGAAATAAATTGTCGAAAATAGTCTAAATGAATTATTAGAATGTATAAACTGGCAACTTATGAATGGGTATGGTTGAATTGTTATATGATTTTTTAAACTTTTGTGAAAATGTCTTTTCTAAAGTAGTGGATGTGTGTTATAATCGGTATATCTGTATAATAAAAACAGATGATTATTTTGCTTACTGGTATGACAGTATCATTGTTTGAGACAGGCTAACACGGTAGTTTGTGCTGAATTTACAGGATATGTTTGTGCGATACGAAAGGGTAACAAATGCTGCGGGACAAAATGGACTTGGATGAGAACGTGGAGACAAATGATAGGGTAACGGAGGTAAGGAAATTAAGTTTTATTGATATTTTGGTTCCAGTACTTACATTGATAACGATTGTCAATTGCGTTGTAATATTAATATTGGTGATGAATATCGGTAGAAAAGTAAATGGATTGGAACAACGACTGTTACTTTTAGAGAAAAAGGAGCTTTATGAGGAATATGAAGCTGTAAGGAAAGAGACATCAACAGAGCTTCCTGATAGTGAAAATTTTTCTGAGGTATCAGAAGTAGCAGATACTGTAGCAGTGGCTGAACTGGAAGATACCTATCAATGGAATGGCAGTGAAGATCGTACTGCTGATATAAGGAGAGTATATCTTACATTCGATGATGGGCCAAGTACCAATACCGATAGAATATTAGATATTCTTGCACAGTATGGAGTGAAAGCAACATTTTTTGTAATTGGCAAGAATGGCTATACAGAACAATATCAGCGGATTGTAAAAGAAGGTCATACGCTTGGTATGCATTCGTACAGTCATAGGTATGGTGAAATATATGCTTCGCTGGATGCATACAAAGAAGATTTGACAAAACTGCATGATTTTCTGTATGAACTTACAGGAGAAGATTGTAATATTGTGCGATTTCCTGGAGGTAGCAGCAATACAATCAGCAAAGTAAATATGCAGGAGTTGATTCATTATTTAAATCAGGAAAATATGATATACTTTGATTGGAATGTTTCAAGTGGTGATGCATCTGGAGAAAATAAAAATGCGAATCAGATTGCTCAGAATGTACTTGCTCAGATTGACAAATATAATAATGTGGTGATTTTATTTCATGATGCAGCAGGAAAAAGTACAACGGTAGATGCCTTATCTGAGATTATAGAAACTATTTTAGCATCGGACAATACTGTTATTTTACCAATATCAGAGGACACCGCAAAAGTACAACATTTGCATGATTAATTGGAGACAAGTTACTTGGTATTGCTATTTAGAAGTTAATTTGATAGTGATACTAAGATGTCTTAATAATAAGTCTATTATAACACGAAAACTTAAATGCACGAATAACTTTTATTACTATTTGTTCCGCCGTTGGACAATGGAATGGAGATTAGTATATCAATACAATACTAGAAAAATTGGAGGATAAATTATTATGGGTTTTTTTCAGGATTTAAAGCAGGATTTATCACAGACAGTAAGTGATCTGGAAGCAGATGATGCGATGACTGAACTAAGTCTTGACAATGTGGAGGAACAGGATTCAGGGGATTTATTTGGCGCTGCTGAAGATACGGACTTTGCAGATCTTGAGGCTATGTTAGAAAAGAATGTAGCTGCGATTGATGATGAGCTGGTAAAGCCAACTGATCTTCAGGAGAATACAATGCAGGAAGAAGTTGATATGACAGATACCATAAATGATGTAACAGAAATAGAGGGGAATGATATGGACACTTCTGCTGAATTGAAGCAAGAGACAATAGAAATAGCAGCGTCGGAAGATCAGGATCAAGAAGTGGAGTGTGAACAGGCATTGAATGTAGAGGAGCAGAATATAGAGGAACCTGCGGATACATCTCCAGTGACAACGTCGGTGGACAATTTTGAACCGATTGTAACACCGACAGATACAGCAATTATTACCTCAAAAATGAGTATTGTTGGTGATGTGACAAGCAGTGGCAACATGAATCTGATAGGAACTGTTACAGGAAATATTGAGATTCTTGGGAAGTTGAAGGTTACAGGAAGCATTACCGGAAATTCCACAGCAGCGGAGATTTATGCGGATTCCGCGCAAATCAACGGAGAGGTACGAAGCAGTGGCAGTGTAAAAATTGGGCAGAGTTCTGTAGTAATTGGCAATATTTTTGCGGCGAGTGCAGTGATTGCAGGCGCGGTAAAAGGAGATATTGATGTGCAAGGGCCAGTTATTCTTGACGCATCAGCGATTGTGATGGGTAATATTAAATCGAAGTCTGTACAGATTAATAACGGCGCAGTGATTGAAGGAATGTGTTCTCAGTGCTATGCTGACGTAAATCCTACAGCATTCTTTGATGATGTGAAAAAGAGTAGAAAAATAGAGTAGAGCAGGAGCTGGCAGGATATGAAAAGAATATTGTTAAAGCTGAGCGGAGAAGCGCTTGCAGGGGATAAAAAAACAGGGTTTGATGAGCCAACAGTATTGGCAGTGGCAAGACAGGTAAAGGAGATTGTGGACACTGGGGTACAAGTAGCAATTGTGATTGGCGGTGGAAATTTCTGGAGAGGAAGAACAAGTGACACAATTGATCGGACAAAAGCAGATCAAATTGGTATGCTTGCCACAGTTATGAATTGTATCTATGTATCAGAGATTTTTCGGTATGTAGGTATGGGAACTGAAATATTTACACCGTTTCCATGCGCTTCTTTTACAGAAGTCTTTTCAAAGGACAAAGCACTATCAGCACTCGATGCGGGTAAGGTTGTGTTTTTTGCAGGAGGTATTGGTCATCCATATTTTTCAACCGATATGGGGACTGTTCTCAGAGCTGTTGAGATTGAGGCAGATATGATTCTCTCTGCGCGAGCAGTAGATGGCGTGTATGATTCTGATCCAAAACTCAATAAAGAAGCAAAGAAGTATGATACGATTCCCATTAAGGAAGTAGTAGACAAACAGCTCGGTGTGATGGATCTTGCGGCGGCAGTGCTCTGCATGGAAAACAAAATGCCAATGACCATCTTTGGATTAAATGAGGAGAAAAGTATTATCAATACAGTAAAAGGAAAATCAAATGGCACTGTAATTACAGTCTGATTCCACAGAGACAGGTTACTGTAGCTATCGATTTAGAGTAAATTAAGAATCAGAAATCAGGAGGAGACAGAAAATGGACGCAAGAGTAAAAACATATGATGACAAAATGCAGAAAGCACTTGACTTTCTCTTATCAGACTATCAGACAATTCGTGCAGGACGTGCAAATCCACACGTACTTGATAAGTTAAAAGTCAATTATTATGGAACCCCAACGCCAATTCAGCAAGTTGGCAATATTACTGTTCCAGAGGCTAGAATGATTCAGATTGCACCGTGGGAAAAAAGCCTAATCAAAGAGATAGAAAAGGCAATTATGGCTTCTGATATTGGAATTACCCCAAATAATGACGGTGCGGTGATTCGCCTGGTATTTCCAGAATTGACAGAGGAACGCAGAAAAGAACTTGTGAAAGATATTAAGAAAAAAGGTGAGGAGTGTAAGGTAGTGGTCCGCAATATTAGACGGGATGCAAATGACTCGTTTAAGAAGCTTGCAAAATCTGAAGTGTCTGAAGATGAAATCAAAGATTTGGAAGATGCAGTTCAGAAACTTACAGATAAATATATTAAGGATGTTGACAAGGCAATCGAAGATAAATCAAAAGAGGTGCTTACGGTATAAATGAACGGTAGGGGGGCGTGCATAAGGGATGTAGTGCCCTCCTGTTTTATGCACAGACCTGTGTAAAGGAAATAAACCGTTAAGGCAAGCGATGTACATGTAAATATGGAAGATTATTTTCCTGCTTAGATTGTACATGTTGATGATGTAGAGAAAATAAGAAAGGAAATATATTATGAACGTACCGAATCATGTGGCGATTATTCTGGATGGAAATGGGCGGTGGGCGAAAGCAAAAGGGCTTCCGCGCACTGCTGGGCATGTACAGGGAGCAAAAACTGTCGAACAAATTTGTGAGGATGCGTACAATATGGGAATTAATTATCTCACAATATACGCATTTTCAACAGAGAATTGGACACGGCCGGACAATGAAGTGGTAACGCTGATGAACCTACTTAGAAATTATATGAAGAATAGTATTAAGCGGGCACAGAAAAATAATATGTGCGTGCGGGTGATCGGTGATAAGACAAGACTTGCGGAGGACTTGCAAGCAAGCATTGCAGAGTTGGAACAAGCCACACAGAATAATACAGGGCTTCATTTTCAGATTGCAATTAATTACGGAGGGCGTGACGAACTACGAAGGGCTGTCACAAAACTGGCAGAACAGGTGACAGCAGGAACTTTAAAACCAGAGGACATTGTTGAGGACAGTATTGCTGCACAGCTTGATACGGCAGGACTTCCCGATCCTGATTTATTGATTCGGACATCAGGTGAGCAACGAATATCAAACTTTTTGTTGTGGCAAACTTCTTATGCGGAACTTTATTTTACGCCGGTGTTGTGGCCAGATTTTGACAAAAATGAGCTTGCCAAGGCGGTGGAGGTCTATCAAAATAGAGATCGAAGGTATGGACTTGTGAAGGAGGAGGCATAAATGGCGTCTAATATTCTTGGAAAAATAAGCAAGGAGAGAACAGTTAGCGCAGTTATTATTGTAATAGCGGCACTTGTGTCTATTTTGCCAGGAGGTATCATATTGGCGGCTGTATTATATGTGATTTCAATGATTGGCTTTTTAGAGTTGACAAAAGCGTGTGGTGTCAGAGAGGGACAGAAGCCAAATGCACTTGAAATCGCAGGGATTGCAGTGATTACCTGCTATTATTTTATCCTTTATTTTATGCAAAGTGCTTCATATGCCGTGATGGCCATTCTTTTGGCAATGATTGCAATTATGTCTGTGTATGTGTTTGGCTTTCCAAAGTACCACGCGAATCAAGTGATGAATGCATATTTTGCATTAATTTATGCGCCAGTGATGTTGTCCTTTGTATTTTTGACGAGGGAGCTTGAAAATGGAATCTACTTGGTGTGGATGATCTTTATTAGTTCTTGGATATCAGATACTTTTGCTTATCTAACTGGTGTGATGATTGGCAGACATAAACTTGCGCCAGTGTTGAGCCCAAAGAAGTCCATTGAGGGTTCAGTAGGTGGTATTGTGGGCGCTGCATTGTTTGGCGTATTGTTTGGTGCCTATTTGGATAGTACACTTGGACAAGAGCAGTATGTGGTAATACTAGCAGTGGTTGGTGGTGTTGGCTCTGTCATATCACAGGTAGGAGATTTGGCGGCGTCAGCGATTAAACGAAATCATGAGATTAAGGATTATGGAAAATTAATACCAGGGCATGGTGGTATTATGGATCGATTCGACAGTGTAATTTTTACAGCACCGATCACTTATTTTTTAATTACGATTCTTATGAATGGGCATGGATGAATTGTTTTGGGAATATAATAAGGAGGAGAACTTTGTGAAGAAAATAGCAATACTTGGTTCTACGGGATCGATTGGTACACAGACGCTTGAAATTGTACGTGATAATCCAGATTTGCAAGTGGTGGGATTAACAGCAGGGACAAATATTGATCTGCTGGAAAAACAAGTAAGGGAGTTTCGTCCACGATTAGTTTCGCTACAGAATGAGGCAGCATGTAGAGAATTAAAGATAAGATTGGCAGATATGGAAGTGCAGATTGTACCAGGCATGGAAGGGTTGCTTGCTGTTGCTGAGATGGAGGATTCAGAGATTCTTGTGACAGCGATTGTTGGTATGATCGGTATTCAGCCGACAATTGCTGCAATAAAAAAGAGAAAGGATATCGCTTTGGCAAATAAGGAGACGTTGGTGACCGCAGGACATATTATTATGCCACTTGCAGCTAAGATGGGTGTGTCAATTTTGCCGGTTGACAGCGAGCATAGTGCTATTTTTCAGTCATTGCAAGGAGAGAATAAAGAGAGCGTTAGTAAGCTTTTGATTACGGCATCTGGAGGACCATTTCGAGGAAGAACCAGACAGGAACTATCGCAGGTACAGCTTGAGGATGCATTAAAACACCCAAATTGGTCTATGGGACACAAGATCACAATTGATTCAGCAACGCTTGTCAATAAAGGGCTTGAGGTTATGGAAGCGAAATGGCTTTTTGGTGTTGATTTGAACCAGATTCAGGTTGTGGTGCATCCACAGAGTATTATTCATTCCATGGTAGAATATGTGGATGGTGGGATTATAGCACAATTAGGAACTCCTGATATGAAACTTCCAATACAATATGCGTTGTTTTATCCAGATAGGCGTCCAATGGCAGGAAAAAAGGTTGATTTCTATGCGCTTGGAAATATTACTTTTGAGAAGCCAGATATGGAGACTTTCGTGGGATTAAAATTAGCAATGCGAGCAGCAGCAGATGGTGGCAGTATGCCAACAGTGTTTAATGCGGCAAATGAAAAGGCAGTGAGTCTATTCTTAGATAGAAAAGTTCAATTTTTACAGATTCCTGAGATAATTGAAATGTGTATGGATGCGCATCACAGGATAGAAAATCCGAATGTAGAGGATATTTTAAGGACAGAGCAAGAAACTTATGAATTGATTAATACTAAATTTATGGAAAAGATTTATTATTAGTTTTTATAGATTTTCTCGCAATATCAAATATAAAAAAATTAAAAGTTTATTAAGGATAAAAACAGGAGGAAAAAATAAGGAATGATTGTCACAATAATTGTGTTTGTGCTAATTTTTGGGGTGGTGGTGATTGCACATGAGCTAGGTCACTTTTTAATTGCAAAGTTAAATGGCATTAAGGTATTACAGTTTTCAATTGGTATGGGACCAGATATTATTAAATTTACAAAAGGTGAAACAAAATATGTGCTCAAACTGCTGCCAATTGGTGGCGCTTGTATGTTTGAGGGTGAGGATGGTATTTACTCAACAACGTCTGACGATGAAAAAAATCAGGAAAAACCAGAAGGTGCATTTAATGATGCAAATGTTTGGTCAAGGATTGCAACTGTTTTTGCAGGACCATTTTTTAATGTTATTCTTGCATTTTTGCTATCTCTGATTGTGGTTGGATTTTCAGGTGAGGTGATTCCAACAATTAATTCTCTGACAGAAGGGTATCCGGCGCTGGAGGCAGGACTACAAGAAGGCGATATTATCACAAAGATTGACGGAGAACGTATTTATCTACAAGGAGAAGTGACTTTTGCGTCTGCATTGAGCGGTGGGGAGCCAATGGAGATTGAGTATAAGCGAGACGGTGCAAAATATACAACAGTGGTCACACCAAAATTTAGTGAACAGGATAATCGGTATTATATTGGATTTACAATTGGGGAGACAATCAAATGCAAAGGTCTGGACTTGATTAAATACAGTATCTACGAGGTGCGTTATTGGTTTAAGACGACAATTAAAAGTCTTTTGATGTTGGTACAAGGAAAACTTTCTGCAAATGATTTATCTGGTCCAGTTGGCATTGCAGCGACAATTGATGAGACGATTGAAGTGACAAAACCATATGGTTTGCCAACAGTAGTGCTTACTATGATTAATTTTGCAGTACTGCTTAGTGTGAATCTCGGTATTATGAATCTGTTGCCATTACCAGCGCTTGATGGTGGAAGATTGTTGTTTCTGTTTGTTGAAGTCGTTCGTGGTAAGCCAGTCTCTCCTGATAAGGAAGGATTGGTACACTTTATTGGATTTGTCGCCTTGATGGTATTGATGGTATTTGTATTGTATAATGATATTTCAAGGATTTTTATGCATTAAATATTATAAGAAAAACAGTGTCAGTCCAGCCGATGTCCAGAGTGTTTACAAATATATGTTCTATATTAAGAATGATATTGGAAGGGTTGATGTGAAACTTAAAATAGGAGGAAGAAATGTATCGAGATAAAACAAGGGTGGTAAACATTGGGAATCGTGTTATTGGTGGCGGAAATCCAATTTTGATTCAATCAATGACAAACACAAAGACTTATGATGTGGCGGCAACTGTAGCGCAGATTCAGCGCCTTACTGAAGCCGGTTGCGACATTGTTCGATGCACTGTTCCAGATATGGAAGCAGCAAAGGCGATTGCATTGATTAAAAAAGAGATAACAATTCCGTTGGTGGCAGATATTCATTTTGATTATAAGATGGCGATTGCTTCTATGGAATACGGCGCTGATAAGATTCGAATAAACCCAGGAAATATTGGAAATAGGGAAAAAGTTGCTGAAGTTGTGCGCGTTGCTAAAGAGCGGATGATACCAATTCGCGTGGGTGTGAACAGTGGCTCGTTAGAAAAAGAACTAATAGAAAAGTATAGTGGTGTCACTGCGGAAGGGATTGTGGAAAGTGCATTGGATAAAGTGCATATTATTGAGGATTTGGGATATGATAATCTTGTGATTAGTATTAAATCATCTGATGTTATGATGTGTGTAAAAGCACATGAACTACTTGCTGACAAGACACAGTACCCATTACATGTAGGCATTACAGAAGCAGGTACAGTGACAAGTGGAAATATAAAATCAGCAGTGGGGCTTGGCATTATTTTGAATCAGGGAATTGGTGACACAATTCGTGTGTCTCTTACTGGAGACCCTG
>ERZ779637.1239-NODE-1239-length-11248-cov-18.383454_pt1 | contig 11248 bp, 7 predicted proteins | sample MGYA00514196_ERZ779637 | MGnify/ENA primary metagenome ERZ779637 (study PRJEB29562, sample SAMEA4376700) | mouse gut metagenome | isolation source: Cecum | study: EMG produced TPA metagenomics assembly of the A DSS colitis mouse model was used to assess the... | reverse complement strand
TTTTATCGGGATCATGGCAGGCATTGCAGGCGTGGTAGTGGCATCCCGTCTGTATTCCGGTCAGCCTACGGCGGGTGACGGCGCGGAGATGGATGCCATCGCGGCGGTAGTTGTGGGCGGCACTTCCATGAGCGGCGGTTCCGGACGGCTTGGCGGCACGCTGATCGGTGTACTGATCATCGGTGTCCTGAACAACGGACTGAACTTGATGGGCGTGGATTCCAACTGGCAGTATATTGTGAAGGGATTCGTTATTCTGCTTGCGGTTTATGTAGACTTTATCCGCAATAGAAAGGCGGGCAGATAAACGCGGGCACAGAAGCAGAACCGGGAGGCGTCATGGACAGGATGTGACGGCTTTTGAAAAAATAAGAACGGAAACTCGGGATATGGTATACGGTATCCCGAGTCTCCTTTATATGCACGCGCCCTCATAAGGAATATGAGAAAGGAAAGAAAATGAAGCGGTGGGTATTGGCAGCGGGGCTTGCTTTTTTTATAATAGCAGTGATAGGATGTTCCTTCGCGGACACGGCGGAGACGGTTGATAAGCCACGGCTTTTCGGCGCCACCTATATGACAAGAAACAATCCTTTCTTTGATGTACTTCATGACGCATTGACGCAGGTCGTAGAGGGAAACGGGGATATTCTGATTTCCAGAGATCCCTGTCAGGATCAGGAGAAGCAGAACGATCAGATTCTGGAGATGATCGACGAGGGCATTGAGGTGCTTTTCTTAAATCCGGTGGATTGGGAGACGGTTCGTCCGGCGTTAGTCGCCTGTCAGGAAGCGGGTGTGGTGGTCATCAACATCGACACGGTAGTCAAGGATAGGGAGTATGTGACTTCCATTATTGAGACGGATAATTATCAGGCGGGTGTATTGTGTGCGCAGGATATGATGAAACGGGTGGACGAGGCAGAGATTGTTTTGATTGACAGCCCCGGACAGGCGTCCATCAACAATAGGCTGCAGGGTTTTTTGGATACCATTGAAAGCAATGAAAACTACCGGATTGTCTATACGGGGACGAGCCGGGGTGAGTTCGAGATTTCTGCCAAGGTGATGCAGGAAGTGCTGGCGGAAGGCGTTTCCTTTAATGTGGTGCTGGGCGGCAATGATCCGTCGGCGCTGGGCGCCCTAGCCACGCTGCAGCAGCGCCACAGGGAGGATGGGGTACTGATTTATGGCATTGACGGTTCTCCCGACTTTAAGGCGATGTTAAAGCTGGGTTATGTGACGGGAACAAGCGCACAGAGCCCGGAAACCATCGGCAGGGTGGCAGCGGAGATTGCCTACAAGTATTTAAGCGGGGAGGAAGTGCCGGATTATCTTGGCATTGAGCCATATATGATTACCGGGGAGAATCTGGATCAGTATGAGGTGAACGGCTGGCAGTAGAGGAAAGCTATGAACATAAAGAAGGAATATTACACGGATATGTTTCAATGGGCAATGCTTGTATTAAACGGCATTGCGGTAGCATTTTTATGCACATTCATCTATGTGACGACGAACCGTATCAGGGCGAATTATGATGCAAGAGATTTTCTGGGCGGTGTGATGACGATACCGGACAATCCAAGAACCAATCTTTGGCTCTGTCTGGCTTTATTCGGACTGCTTATCGTCAATTTTGTATTCCGGCATTTCCTGCAGATGCGAAACGGCAAGGGGAGCGCAATTTCTCTCGTGGCGGAGCTTTTGATCTGTGTGGTGATCATCTATCGGCTGGATTTTAATTACAACGGGCTTCTGCTCCTTGTGTTCGCCAATGTGATCGCCTATGTCAAGGACAGTAAGGCGAAGATGGCGTTTCTGCTTCTCGCCATTGTCGGTTATCTGCTGGCGGATTATGAGCTTTTGTCTATTTACATGCCGCTCTATAATATGTCGGACTATGTGGGTTACTACACGTTTACGAGCCAGCAGTGGCTGTTTTGTATCTGGAACACGATGATTTCCCTGAATATTATTTTGTTTGTGGGCTACTGTTTTTCGGTAATCAACCTGCAGAGAGGTACGATTGAGGAGGTAAACGTGCTCTACCACGAGCTGCAGAATGCCAACGAGCAGCTTTCGGAATACGCTGATATGGCGGAAAAGATGGCGCAGACCAATGAGAGAAACCGCCTTGCAAGGGAAATCCACGATACGCTCGGGCACAGCCTGACGGGGATTATCGCCGGGCTGGACGCCTGTCTTGCGCTTGTGGACGTGGCGCCGCAGGAGGTGAAGAAGCAGCTTAAACTGTTGGCGGATGTGAGCAGGGACGGCATGAAGGATGTGCGCCGGTCCGTCAGCGAACTCAGACCTGATGAGATGGAACGGCTCTCCCTGAACGCTTCCATCCGTAAGATGGTGACGGACATGGGAAGGGTGTCCGATACCCAAATCTACTTTGACGGGAGTGGGGAGAAGCTGGAGTTCGGCGAGGATGAGGAGAACATCATCTACCGTGTCGTTCAGGAGAGTATCACCAACGCGGTCCGCCACGGACATGCGGGGCAGATCTGGGTTACGATGAAACGGATAGACGGGGAGGTGCTGCTTGAGGTGAAGGACGACGGCATCGGCTGTAAGGAATTGAAGAGTGGATTCGGAACGAGACATATGAAGGAGAGAATAGAAATGCTGGGCGGAACGATTACCTTTGACGGGCAGAAGGGTTTTAAGGTGACCGCGCATATACCGATTCGCTGGGGGGAGAGCTATGATTAAAGTGTTGGTGGCGGACGATCAGGAATTGATCCGTCAGAGTCTGCAGATTGTATTGAACAGCAAGGAAGGCATAGAGGTCTGCGACGTGGCGACGGATGGCAGGGAAGTCATTCAGTGCGTGCGCAGACAAAAGCCCGACGTGATACTGATGGATATCCGTATGCCCAAGATGGACGGCGTGCAGTGCACGAAGATCATCAAAGAGAATTATCCGCAGATTAAAATTATTATATTGACGACCTTTGACGACGATGAGTACGTCTACAACGCATTGAAGTACGGCGCCAGTGGATATCTCTTAAAGGGCGTTTCCATGGACGAGCTGGAGAGCGCCGTGAGAACCGTGTATAGCGGGCGCGCCATGATCAATCCCGATATCGCGGCGAAGGTACTGACCCTGTTTTCCAAAATGGCGCGTGCCGATTACACGATTCAGGTGGGGAAAAAGGGCATGGAAGAGCTGACAAAGACCGAGTGGAAGATCATCGAGCAGGTGGGAACGGGCGCGGCAAACAAGGAGATCGCGGAAGCCCTGAAGCTGTCGGACGGCACTGTGCGCAACTACCTGAGTACGATCTTAAATAAGCTGGAGCTGCGCGACCGCACCCAGCTTGCGATCTGGGCGGTACAGACCAATATTGCCCCCTATGTGAAGGATGAAGAAGATTGAAAAATAAGTCTGATGACCTTATTTTTCAATCAGCAATTTGAGCCATAACCTCAAATATGCCTTGAGCGCAGTCGAGAATTTGAAATTCTCGACGCGTGTCATCGCAGTAAACTGCTCTGACATGGAGGAAGTCATGAAATTACTGCATCATAAAAATAGCATAGGTATTGCAATGATTGCCGCAGTACTGCTCCTTGCGGGCGGGATCTATTATGCCAGGACGCGCCCGGTTGTGCTGGAATTTGGGATGTTTACCGGGAGCAACTGGAATGTGGCGAATGCGAACAGCTTTGCGATTATCGATCAGGCGATCGCCCGTTTCGAGGGAGAGCACCCGGGCGTGAAGGTGCACTATTACAGCGGTGTGCCAAAGGAGGAATATTCCGAGTGGCTTTCCCGGAAAATTCTTGCCGGGGAAGAACCGGACGTCTTTATGGTGCTGGGAAGCGACTTTGACCAGTTTTCATCCATTGGCATCATGAAAAACCTGGATGAGCTGATCGAGCAGGACGCGGCATTTGACACGGAGAAGTATTTCCAGAGCGCCCTCAGCACGGGCAAGTACGGGAACGCCCAGTACGCCCTGCCCTACGAGACAGTGCCTACTTTAATGTTTGTGAACCAGACGCTTTTGAAGAAGGAGGGTATCGAGATTCCGGACACGGATTGGAACTGGGAGGAGATGTACGATATCTGTCGCCTCGTGACAAAGGATCTGGACGGGGACGGGATTCTGGATCAGTTTGGAATCTGCAATTACGACTGGCTGGATGCGGTCTACTCCAACGGCGGAGAAATCTTCCAGAACAACGGAAAAACCTGTTATCTGGCGGAGGACAGCGTGATCGAGTCGGTGAAGTACATCCGCCAGTTGAGCGAGCTGTATCGCGGACAGAAGGTGGCGCAGGAAGATTTCAACGGCGGCAATGTGGCGTTTATGCCGCTGACCTTCGCGGAGTACCGCACTTACAAGACATATCCATATAAGATTAAAAGGTACGCCAACTTCAAATGGGACTGTATCACCATGCCGGCGGGCAAGGAGGGAGGCAACGTGTCCCAAGTCGATACATTGCTTATGGGAATCAGCGCCAACACCCGCAAGGAAGAGCTTGCGTGGGAATTTTTAAAGCTGCTCACCTATGACGAGGAAATCCAGACGCAGATCTTTTCCCACTCACAGGGAGCTTCGGTGCTGCGGGCGGTGACACAGTCCGCGGAGATGGAGGAGATCGTGCAGGCGGAGATGGAGGAGGGTGAAACGGTTATCAGCGGAAAGCTTCTGGGACAGGTAATCGAGGAGGGCTACACCGCGCCCCAGTTTAAAAAATACGAGCAGGCGCTTGCGCTTTCGGACAGTGAGATCGGGGAGATCCTGCAAAACGACAAGACCATAGACAGCAATATGAAAATTCTGCAGAGGACAATTAACAGTTATTTGCAGCAGTGACGGTAGTAATGCTTTCCGAAAATTCAAGTTGAATAGATTTCAGTGCAATATTATAATGAGGTGTGGGGTAATCAAAACAAGGAGAGAAAATCGGCAGGGTGGTACGCATGGAAAAACGTGTTACTGGAATCTATTTTGCGGTTTTGGTGATTGGCATTCTGTATGCTGTTTATGCGGCGTTTTCCTTCTCTGTCACGATCGAGTCACGGACAGAGGAAAAAGGAGTCGTGCGGTGGGACGACCGTATGGAGGCTTCACAGGAGGGGGACAGCTATGTCTACCGCTGTGTGCTGCCCTCGACGGACACGGAGGAGAAGGTGATCGTGTACAATACCGTACACCAGATCTTAGAGGTGTTCATTGACGGGGAAAAAATATATGAGCTGCAGGGGAGAGCGGGACGGAAGGTAAAGACAACGGGCTTTTGCTGGAATGTGATCCACCTGACGGAAAAAGATGCCGGAAAGGAGATTGTCTTCCGGGTCACCCCGGTCTATAACGACATCATGCCAAAGGGCGGTTTTTATTATGGGACATACCGCGGGGTAGAGCACAGGATCCTGGCGGAGCGGTTTGCACGGGTGATACTGTCCGTGAGCATAGCGCTGGCGGGTGTGGTTATGCTGCTGTATGGTCTGCTGGTGGTAAAGAAAGGGCAGGATGCGGAGATTATCATGCAGTTTTCTGTCTTTGCGGTCATGCTGGGCATCTGGTCGATTGAAGAAACCCAGATGCTGGACTGGATCTTTCCCTGCAGTATGCTGCTTGTATCTCTTTCGCATCTGATGCTGATGACTATGCCGATTCCGTTCCTGCTGTTTTTGCGCCGTATTTATCACAATGGGGAGAGCAGGTTGTGGAGTTTTTGCTGCTATGTCAACTGCGCTGTCATCACAGTGCGGGTTCTCTTACAGCTTACGGGAATGTATGATCTGCGGGAGACACTGTTCCTCACGCATATTTTTCTGCTGGTGCTTGTGGCAGTGGTTGTGATTATGACTGTCCGTGAGATCGCGGCGAATGGTTTTGCCGGGCAGGTCAGAGTCAACAGTATCTGTGTGCTGGTTGTTCTGGCGAGCACCGTGCTTGAACTTGCGATTTACCGTCTCGGTCATATTAGCACACCTCTGGGAAGCTGCGGCTTTTTGTTTTATATCGTTGTGATGGGGATCATCAATGTGCGCAGGTCGCGTATGTTGATGGAGCAGGCAAGGGAGAGCGCTCTCTACCGGAAACTTGCTTTCACGGACGAGCTGACCGGGATGCCAAACCGCACCGCCTTCCGGGAAGATCTGGAGAAGCGTATGACGCCGGATAAGACAACGGGCATGGAGAGGATATTGCCGACGGTTATCTTCATGTTTGACCTGAATGACTTGAAGAAGTGCAACGATACTTACGGACACGACTATGGGGATCGCTACATCAGGATGGCTGCCGCGGCGTTAAAAAAACTTTTTGAGAACGAGGGAGAGTGTTATCGGATCGGGGGCGACGAGTTTTGCGCATGGACGCCTTATAAGGATCAGAATGACATCGATGAAAGGCTGGAGATGCTGGAACAGGAAATACAGGCGCGCAACAGGGAGGGATTTGTTGTGACATTCAGCGTTGCCGTGGGCTATGCCGTTTATGAGGACAACGAGGACGGAGGCGGCTTGTACAGCACCATGAAGCGGGCGGACGCGATGATGTATGAGAAAAAACAGGAATATAAGAAAAGCCTTGCAGTTTAACTTTCGCGTAATGAATTTGCGAAAAGAGGAAAATGGTGGTAAAATGTATGAGATAGACAAAAATAGAAGCGGACTATGCGCGGAGAGGGTAAGGATTATTCCTATGAAAGATAAAAACTACAGAAGAAAAATGAGCAACGGAAGCAAGCGCTTTGCAGCCCTTTTTCTGTTGACTTTTTTGGTCATTGTATGCGGAAGAAATGTGCAGGCGGCGGGACGTCCCGTCTCCATCAGTTCCTGCCAGATTGCGGGAGGAAATGTGAACTGTACGCTGACGGCGTCGAGTGTTCCCTCGAGCGACGACGGCAAATACTATATTTACGCGAACGAGGTTTTTCAGGACGGACCTGTGGGAACAGTGGTGGCGAGTGTGGATGCGGGGTCTTCCGTCACGGCGTCTTTCCCTTTGAACTTTAACACGCCGGATTCCAACTTAAGCCGGAAATTTTTGGTGGCGGTGAAGCGCGGCGGACAGATGGTTCAGGTCAGCGACGAGCATTACATCACAAATCCGGAGGCAGTCGCGGCGTTTACTTCGGGACGCATGACCAGGGGAATCAAAGGCATTCTGCCGGAGGTTTCCGCCATTGCAAGCGGGGAGCTTAAGGAGCTTGGCGTGCAGCAGGTCGTTTACAATATTTATCTGGATGAAATTTGCGCGGCGCCCGGAGAGTCGGGAACGATTCCGTTCGCTTACAACGGACAGACTTACTATTTCAGCAATGGGCGGATTACCCACTACGACCAGATGGTGAAAGGCTTTAACAATCAGGGTATGCAGGTGACCATGGTGCTTTTGCACAAGGGCGGCAACCCGGCTTCTGACGACCTGATCCATCCGCTGGCGAGGGGCGGCGCGGAATGTCCCAGCTATGCGCTGAATGTGGAGGAGAGCGGCGGCGTGGAGCATCTGAAGGCGGTGTGCGCTTTTCTGGGGCAGCGCTATTCCGGAAAGACCGGAAACGGACAGATTGACAACTGGATTCTCGGCAATGAAGTCAACGCCAGAACTTCGTGGTGGTATATGAACTCCAGCAATCTCGACGTGAACGTGAGCGCCTATGTGAAGGCTTTCCGTATTTTTTATAACGAGCTGAAGGCAATGAACGCCAATGTCTGGGTTTACAATTCTATCGACCAGGAATGGGGAAGAAAGTCCAATCCCGGAAGCTTCTTGGCGAAGGATTATCTTGATCAGTTTAACTATTACATCAACCGGGAGGGAAATATCGACTGGGGGCTGTCCTATCACCCTTACAACTCGCCCCTCTATGACCCTTACGCGTGGAACGGACCGGCAGTGTGGGTAAAGCAGAGTGTTTCCACCCCCTACATCACTATGCAGAATATTGATATACTGATTGATTATATGCATCAGGGAAAATTTTTAAATCCTGCGGGGCAGGTGCGAAGCATTTCGCTGGCGGAGATCGGGTATACTTCCTATTTCGGGGATGAAAATCAGGAGGCTTCGGTGGCTTACGGCTACCTGAAAGCGGCTTCCCTGCCGGATGTGGACGCGTTCATGCTCTTCCGGTTTAAGGACGATGCTCACGAGATGGAGAGCAAGCTGAGTCTGGGGATCACGAATCTGGACGGCAGCCACAAGCCCGCCTACAATATTTATAAGCAGCTGGGCACGGGCAGCGAGGGCGCAGCGAAGGCGCGCGCCTCGGAGATCATCGGCATGGATATCGATCAGATGATTCGGGATAATGTTGTCTGGACGCGCGGCGGAGACGGGGTCGTGCAGTAGAATGGAATAACCGTCAGGAAAAACAAGGGGCTGTCGCATTGTGCGACGGTCCTTTGTTATGCACGCGCCCGCATATGGAAGTTTGCTGTTTCACAGCATGCGGGCAGCGCGGCGCGTAGGGAGAAAACCTTCCCTACGCGATTTTGCTTTATGAGTTTTCCTTCTGGAAATATTCATGGCATAATTGTTCTATGTAGTCACTGTCTGAAAGCACACGATTTATTTCCTCGTTCTTTCCTGCGTCAATCAAAGATTTAAGGATGGAGAGACAAGCCTTAAGACCTTCCGAGATTCCCGTCTCGCGTCCAACGGCAAGACCTTCTTTTCTTCCAGCAGCCATTCCATCTGCCCGTCCAACAACAATTCCTTCCTCCCGACCTTCCCGATAGCCGATCTCCCGCCATTCCTTCCGCTCGCTTTTCATATGTTTTTCTTCGTCATATTCAAAAATACTCACCGCTATCGCCTCCGCCCGGTTTTTCGCTAAAAACTCTGCAAGGATATGATTTCTGATACAGTCGTCTAGTTTCAGACTCTCCTGCTTTGTAATTGGTTAGTTGGATTCAAAGCATGGATTTTCTGAAACTTAGAATAGAAATAGAGCTTACCGATCTGTTTGTGTAGAAAATATGCTTTTTCTCACTATAGCATAGATATGACGGAATTGTAAATATATTTCACATAAAATTATGAAAATGTGAAACTCGCTTTCAGGTGACCTGTTTTGATAGTTATGTAAACTGATTTTACGATCTATACCACAAAAACGACAATCTGTACCATTTGGGTAGAAAAAATTCCCCCTTTCATATATGATAATGTCACCTTATCATGAAAAGGAGTTGACACGTCATGGAAAATGGAAAAGAGAGGCTCCTTAAGACCAGTGTTAAAACTGTTTGATAAAAATAGCCGCTATCTTCACAGGATAGGCAATGCCTGTTTCTGTGAAGATAGCGGCTTTTTGCGAGCATAGGCAGAGCCGATGACGAGCAACGCGAATGAGAAATGCGTAGCATTTCGAGTCTGTTTATGCGCAAGCACAGACTGATGGAGGGATACAATGAAAAGACAAGATACATGGGTAAAAGGAATAGGGAAAAAACGTATGCGTATATTGGCAGGAATGCTCAGCTTCTGTGTGCTGGTCACAGCCTGCCCGGATATGCCCGCGCCGCGTTCCGTCTCTGCGGCGGAGGAAACGACAGAAACAGGAGAACAGTATATTTCCAGATTTGCACAGCTGCCGGAGGAAATCAGGGAGCAGACTGTCCCGGTGGGAACGGCATTGGAGGAGCTGGCGCTGCCCGACACGCTGGAGGCGGTTGTGACGGCGGCGGGGGAAAGCCTGCCGTCGGAAGACACAGAAGACCAGCCGGGGGATGACGGCAAAGACGGCGGCGGCGTGACTGGCGCAGAAGCGGGAAGCGAAGACGACAGCGGCAAAGAAGACGGCGGCGTGACTGGCGGAGAAACGGACGACGGAGAGACCGGCGGTGGGGAAGACGATGGAACGACCGGCGTAGAATCGGGCGACGGAGAGACCGGCGATAAGGAAGACGGCGGAGCGTCTGACGGAGAAACGAACGTTGGAGAGAGCAGCGATAAGGAAGATGATAGAACGTCCGGCGGAGAGTCAGATAACGGAGAGGGCGGCACGGAAGAAAGCGAAACGTCCGACACAGAGCAGGAAGATACCAAGAACGGGGACGAAACCGACGCTGAAACTGCGGAGAACGGCGCGGGAGAAAATGCGCTCTTGGAAGAGCGGTGCGGGAGTGAGTCTGTGCGGGAAAGCGCGTTCACAGCAGAACGGCGGGAAAGCGGAAACACACAGGAAACCCACACGGTGACCCTGCCGGAATATTATGCGGAACATGTGATATCCGTGCAGACGCTGGAAAACACACAGACGGCGCAGGAAGAATCAGAGAAAGAAGAACAGGAAGAAGCGCAGGCGGGAGAACAGCAAGAGTCGGAGACAGAGACGCAGGAGGAAACGATCGCGATAGATGGCGTGACATGGCGTTCCGAGCCGGAATATGACGGAAATACGGAGGGGATTTATACCTTTACCGCGGTTCTGCCGGAGGGGTATGCGCTGGCGGAGGGCGTCAGTCTGCCCGAGATCACGGTGACGGTGCAGGAAATCGTAAGGCGTGCTATGTCGCGCGCCGCAATGGCGGCGGCTGACGGCAACCACGGAAATCATTCGGGCTGGATAGCGCTGACAAGCAGCACATCGACGCTGACAGGGGGGAAAAACTATTATCTGGCTGGCGATGTGGAAGTACGAAATGAGATTACAGTGACAAGCGGTACGGTGACACTCTGCCTGAACAATCATACACTGACACGCAGATCATCCAATGAAAAGTATTGGGTCATTACGGTGGCAGACGGCGCGACGTTGAACGTGTATGACTGTGCAGACGAAAGGAAAGGTACGATAACAGTAAATTCCAAAGGCGGCGGAATCAGTACGGCGGCACGCTGGCGGATATCCCGCCCGTACCGCCCGTGGAGGACGCTGTGGGCACATGGTGCAGCGACAGACAGGGAACACCCGCAGAATTTACCAACATCACGGCGGACATGACCGTGTACGCGGTCTACACGTATTATTATACCGTCACCCTGCAGGGCGGCGCGGGCTATACCCTGACGGCGGAGACAGGAAGCGAAAGCCCGGTGAAAGAGGGAGGCAGCTTTACCTTCCGCTTTGCGCTGGAAAAAGGATACCAGAGGACGAAAAACTTTGCGGTCAAAGTAAACGGTGATACGGTGGAGCTGACGGCGGCGGAACCTTACACTTACACCATCAGCGATATCAGAGAGAATAAGACCATCACCGTAGAGTGTAACGCGGCACTTTGTAGTAGACGGAAAAAGCATTTTATTTTCGACAGTAT
>ERZ779637.1238-NODE-1238-length-11261-cov-28.556666_pt1 | contig 11261 bp, 8 predicted proteins | sample MGYA00514196_ERZ779637 | MGnify/ENA primary metagenome ERZ779637 (study PRJEB29562, sample SAMEA4376700) | mouse gut metagenome | isolation source: Cecum | study: EMG produced TPA metagenomics assembly of the A DSS colitis mouse model was used to assess the... | reverse complement strand
TGTCAGTAATTACAAGCCTTTGCACCGCAAAAGATTATGGGAAGTTTGAGTAATTTATTATACACCAAAGTGCCTCATACGGCATTTTTGTCTAAAAGTTGTAAAGTAGTGTTTGTTATAACTGAACCACCATAAAATAACAAAACTGCCATTACTTGAATATTTTCACACTGCCACCAGTTTCACCTACAAAAGCGATATAGCCGTCCGGGGGAAGGTCAATGGTGTTCACTGCGTCCCTGACATGGGTGCTGTACAGCAGTTCACGGAACTTGTTGTAGACGAATACGGCTGAGTTGTCAGGTCGTTCGACAGCGATACTCTTTCCGCCCATATCGTTCCTGATACGATACCATACAGCTTCACCGCTGTGAAGGGGAATTTCGGTGGTATCAGCGGTAAATTCCGGGAGACTGTCCACACTGCGGCATCGCGTCCCGTCGCTCAGGTTAAGGGAGACTGCCGACGTTTTGTCCGCATAGGTTTGCTCAGTGATCTCTATGTCATACAAATCCCTGTTTGCAGTGCTCGGTATGGAAGTAAAGAAAAGGGCATGTTCTTCATCAGTCATTTTTTCCGCTTTTGCGCCTCTGCTGTTTTTTGTCAGAATATAACCGGGGAATGCCTCATCTGTCACAATCTGGTAAAATGGCGTTTCATAGTTCTGGGAGGTCCATTTTTCGTTATATGTGACGAATACTGTCTGTGAAAGCTCGTCCCAGCTTTGCTGCACACTGGGGGAGACGGGATTTTCTTCCATTTTTTCCCCTGTGTACATACTGTCTGACTTATTTCCAAGTCCTGGGTATACGGCGAACAACTCCGTTCTGATGAATATTTTGCCATCCTTTTCCTCGAAATAAACGATCTCTCTGTCTGCAGTCATCCTGCCACTGTCATTTACCCTGACAAAACTTCCGCTTTCGGTAATCTTAAATCTTTCGGGCAATGTGTTGTCAGTGCCCAATTCCTCCTTGTACATCGTGGTATCGTCAAATGTAATCCTGCATATTTCGGCGATTCCGAATATGCCGCAGCAGTATAAACCCTCATATTTTTGATAATGATCGGGGATGATGTCCTTTATTTCCGGCTCTGGAGGAGTCAGATCGCTTACCGCTTTTCCCCGTTCTGCAAGCGCCACGTCCATCAGAGCAGACGCCATAAGTCCTGCATATTGGCTGCTGCCATTTCCGGCGGTCAGTACCGCTATGCTGATCTGTTCATCGGGAGCGACAAGGAGGCTCGAGTTCATGTACGGCACGTCTCCGCCCTTGCCCATGACCTTTATGTTTTCTTTCTCGTACTTGACTTGTTCCACAAAGTCCCAGCCCAGACCGTAGCTCTCGTATGTTGCGTCATCATTCCAACGGGTGGACATCTGTGTTTTTGCCTCATCGGAAAGAAGAATATCATTTCCCGTAAAAAAAGCACTGCCGAAATTTGCCACGTCAGAAGCGGTGGCATAGATGCCGCCTGAACCTGCCGTCATTTGATAAGGGTATTCGATTGGCAGAAAGCCGCGATAGAGAGATACCCGTGCATCGCCCAAATCGCCCGCATACAGGCTCCATGCCGTTCCCGTATGATCTGCGCCTATCTTTGAGGCGATGTTATTTCTTACATAATCTGTAAAACTCATACCGGTGACATTTTCTACGATAAGCTCAATAAGACTAAAGCCCATATTATTATAGCTGGCATATTCCCCGGGGGCGGCTTTGAAACGCAGTCCCGATACGATATCAAGTGTATTGTCATGAGCGAAGCTGTCAACATCATCATAAAGATAATTGTTTATCGGCAGCCCCAAAGGGATACCCGATGTGTGGTTCATAAGCATACGTACGGTGATGTCCTTGTACCGCTCGTCATTCATACTGAAATCGGGGAGATACTTTGTGACAGGAGCGTCAAGTTCGACCTTTCCCTCGTCAACAAGCTGCATAACCGCCAATGTGGAATACATCTTGCTTATAGACGCAATACAATATATCCTATCCTGCGAAGCGGTTGCTTCGGCGGTATGTTCCGATTGTGCGGATTCAGCATGCACCGCATTTCCAACAGATGCGTATACAGTTCCTGCCATACACAAGGCGGATATTGTTGCAATTATTTTTTTCTTTATCATGATTTAACCCCACTTTCATTCCGTCATAAGTTCTGTCACGGATATTTTTCTGATACTGCCTGCACTGATGTAGGTGACAATCAGGCAGAATAATACAAGCACTGTCGCCGTACCGACGATTAGCGGCAGGCTTTCAGGAATCTGTACGCCGAACGCCGCCATCCAAAATGCACGCTGTACCCATACCGACAACACCGCAGCGATGCAGGAGGAAATAATTGTTACTGGGAGAATGCGCAGGGTAAGCTGTAGCATAAGATCCCTTGACGTATAGCCCATACTTTTCATGATACCAAATTCCCTGCGCTGTCTTTTTACGGTGGATACGGCTATGATGCCCAATATCACAGCCACCACAACGGCAATGAATATCACGGCACCAAACGAGAATGTCTTTGTAACCGCGGCTATGGATTCCATTTGGGATTTTGACAGATCCTTCATGGAGGATATGTCCTTTATCACGAAACGGCTGCTGTTTCCGCTGATGACGGTATCGCCTATTCTGATGGCATAGTCAACGTCGGTAACGCCGTACTGAGAGATCAGCACCGCCATTTTCTCGTCCGCTTTCGCCCTGATACGCTCCTCAAGACTTCCCTGCGCAGTCTGTTCATACGCCGTATCCTTTGCGCTCGCACCGTACAGAGCGGTGAGTTTATCCGTAAAGGCAGGGCGGTCTTCCTCGTTTTTGAGCGTGATCTCCACTGTGTTCGGGCGGTCGTTTGGGCGAATGCGACGGTAACCGTCTTCGGTCATGTAGACGCTTATGCCGTTGTTGTTCATAGCGGTGACAATGCCTGTTATGATATAACTTTTTTCACAGACATCGCCCTTGATGATGATACTGTCGCCTATGTGCCGGTTTTCTGTCTTTTCTCTCCTTGCGGATATCATGATCTCGTTGTCATACGCGGGGAAACGTCCCGCTTTCAGGCGGATATTATCTGTGAGGGAATAATCGGCGTAGGAAAAGACAGCCGCACTCTGGTTGCAGCCTTTTACTTCCACATAATCCCCCATTGCGCGCGTCAGAAGAACCTTTTCCACTTCGGGGAACTTACGGATTTCCTCGCAGAATTTTTCCCCGTTCACTCCGTTCATCATAATGATGTTTATGTCGGGAGTTTCCATTCCCAAAACGCCTATCAGTCCGTTATAGCCGCTCTTGAAAAAGTCAAAGAGGTACACGCTGAACATGATGGCAACTCCTGCGGCGATTATACAGATACCCGTACCTATATTCGATCGGAGATCGTTACAGATACCCTTGAAGGCAAGTCGGACATTGATGTTGTGTCTCATTTTTTCAAGCGGAAGTATATTTTTTCTGAAATGATGGGTATTTATGCCTTTGCGAAATGCCATGACGGGAGGGAGCTTTTTCACCCTTGCCGCCCTTGACAACGCAAAGAGCGTGACAAGCACTATGATCGATATTAACACGATAAGAATGCGGAGAATGTTCACATCCGTATGCACGTCACGGTTCATCATACCTCTTATGAGCGTATCCATGACTGGGGAAAAGGCTGCCGCCGTTATGCCGCCGATGCCCGCGCCGATGCCCCCTGTAAGGATATATTCGCAGATGTAGGAAAGAGAAAGCTCACGGCTTGTATACCCCAGTGCTTCCAGCACGCCGATCTGCACCATCTGTTCCTCCATATCCTTTGAGATCTTGTGAAGGATAAGGAAGAGTGCGGATATCATGGTGACAACGGAAAGAAATACGCTCATATACAGAAAAACAGTAAGATAAGTGGTTTCTACCATTTTCTCCGCATCTTTATCAAGTGGTATTACTGCACTTAAAACATTCTCATTTGACTTTGCGGCGCATTTTTCATAGTATTCCTCATAGGAGAATTCCCTTTCCGTGTCAAATGCGATCATACGGTATTCCTCATAGACAGCGGACAACAGCACCCTGTCATCCTCTGAAATGATACATTTTAACATACTGCTGGAATTATATAAACCCGTGTTGTAAAAACCGGCTATGGTAAAGGGGTAATCTCTGCCGCCTGAGACAAAAGTAAAGGTTTCCCCTGGGGCATAGCCGGCTGTGATCTCAAAATACTGGGGCAGCCATATTGGATGAGACAGCTTTTCAATCTCATCATCGGGGAAGGCATTCAGTTTTTGGAAATTTTCCATCTTCCGCTCTGTGTTTTCGTCCACAAAGATCATATTATAGGCGATACTTTCACCCTGCTTTGATAGTGCCGATGCACCCGCACCGTAAAGTACACTGCTTTCCCGAACGTCGGTTACATGGTATTCCTCTTCCAGAATATCACGGTATATATTGCGATATTTGTCAGCCTGGAATAACAATATAAAATCAGCAGAACCTGTCTCCTCAAAGGCGCGGTCAAATGCGCTGTCAATCTGTGTAATGCTGACCGCAAAGGTTGCCATGAGAAATGTCGTGACAAGGGTGAGAAAGACAATGGCTGCCGCCTCACGCTTGTTTCGCTTTAGATTAAATAAGGATAATCGGAATATCTTCATAAGTCACCACCCCATCTCATCAAGGAATCCTGTCAGCTTTTCACGGCGCTCTTTTAAATCGTCCTCGCCGTATTTTGCCATTCTGTGTTCGCCGACAACTTTACCGTCACGCAGATAGATGACCCGTGTCCCGCGCAGTGCGGTCTTGATATCGTGCGTTACCATAACGATGCTCTGGCCGTTCTCGTGTACCCCGGTGAAGATGTCAAGAACGTCCCTGCCCGATGCGGAGTTGAGCGAACCGGTAGGCTCGTCCGCGAAAAGAATTTTCGGCTCGTTTATCACAGCGCGCACAATTCCGACGCGCTGTGACTCACCGCCGGAAAGCTGGTTTGGGTATTTCTTCTGCATCTTTTCATCAAGCCCGACTTTTGCGAGCAGCTCCTTTACCCTTTTGATCAGCTCGGGGGAATTTTTCTGCACGGCAAATGCGCCCGTCAGCACATTGTCTAGGACGTTCTGGTTTTCCAGCAGATAGATGCCCTGAAAGACAAATCCGCAGTTTTTTCTCCGAAACACCGCAAGCTGATCGTTCGTATAGTCCTGAATCTCGGTGTCGCCGAAGAATATTTTTCCGAGAGTGGGTTTGTCCATTCCCGAAAGCGCGTAGAGCAGGGTGGACTTGCCCGAACCCGAAGCGCCCATGATAACAGTGAAATCGCCCTCCATAATCTCCAGATCGAGGTTCTTGATAACATGCTGCTGTACGGCGCCGTTTGAAAAAGACTTGCATAGCTTTTCTGTACGTAAAATAGGGATCATATATAACACTACCTTTCTTATTATGTTTCTGATAGAATTATATATGATCCCGTTCCTGATTTCCTTGTCAGAATCTTGTTAAATTCTTGTCTTTTTCTTAACTGAGCGGAATAAGCAGTGTTACGCACAGCCCGTTTTCACTCCTGACAGACAGCTCTCCGCCCATTTTATCCATGAGTATCCTTGCGATATACAGACCCAAACCGCTGCCTTCCTTGTCGCCATGCTGCTTTCCACGGTAATATTTGTTGGTGATAAGCGCTATCTCCTCTTCGTAAACCCCCGGACCGCTGTCACTGATCGACATCTCCAGAAAACTCTCGTCAAGATGGAAAGAAATGTCTATGGGCGTGCCTGCGTATTTGTAAGAATTAAATAGGATATTGCCAATCACCTGCGACAAACGCAGCTTGTCCATATGCACAATGACCTGCGGTATTTCGGATATACGCACAAGCCTTCTGTCATCGTATTCAGACACAAGCTCTGCGATAACAGCGGAATTTTCGTCCGAACATTTTATTTTGAACGCACCTAAGTCCTCCAGGGTGGAAGCAAACAGGTCGCCTACAAGCAGCGCGATCTCATCCGCTCTTTTATAGATGTTATTCATCTTCACGATCATATCTTCCGTGACGGTTATTTCCTGTCCCTTATTTTGAGCAAATACCGCCGTCATCAGCTCAGATGTGAGTTTAATCCCTGTCACAGGCGTTTTCAGGTCGTGAGAAAGCGACGCGATAAGCTCTTGCTCTCTTGCCCTGGACGCTTTCAGCTCCTCCCGCATGATATCAAAGCTCTCCGAAAAAGCGCCGAACAGATTGCCCTTATCCATTTCAAGCGGCCGGTCAAGGTCGCCTGCCGCCACATAAGAGGCAAACTCTTTCATCCTGGCAAATGGGAGCAGGATCGCTTTGCGGATATACGCCCCGAAAGCCGCCGCCGCACCGATCAGGAGAAAACCGCATACACAGTAAACAGCGATGATATCTGTGCGCAGACGGTCGAACTGCTTCCTGCTGTCTGTGAGTACGACGCTGCCTGTTATCTGATTATTTTCTATGATATAAGTGTAGGGGTAACACTTCTGCATTGCCGTCTCAACGGTTATCACTTCCGAATAGTTGGAGCGGTTATCGTAAATTGCATTTCCGTTTCTGTCAAGTATCACATATTCCCGTTCCGTGTTTTCAGGCGGCATATCGTCCAGAACCATCTTGTGCGCAAGCTCATTGAGCAGAAGTACATCCTCATTATTTTGTGAAAAATCATCTGTGCCGGTGATTTTCACAACAGCAAACAGCCCGGCAGTGAGCAGCAGAACAAGAAGTACTGTAAAACTGTAATATCTTTTCATGGCGCAGTCTCTTCCATCATGTAGCCCACACCCCATACGGTTTTTATGAGCTGTGGTTCTTTGGGATCGGCTTCGATCTTTTCACGCAGATGCCGGATATGTACGGCGATCGTACCCTCGTTGAGATATGCATCCTCCCATACATCTCTGAGCAGATCTTCCTTTGATACGACCTTGCCCCTGTTTGTGTAAAGATAATACAGCAGCCTGTATTCGAGTGCTTTGAGGGTAATCTCCCCGCCGTCTGCAATGAGCTTGTGCGTATTTGTGTTGAGGTACACTTCACCTGTCAGTTTCACAAGGCCGTCCTCATTCTGCTGAAAATTCCCGACAATGTGCGTATTATCCCGTGTCCTGTCGTATCTTGAAACGGCAGCTTTCACCTTGGCAAGCAGGACGCTTAGCGTATAGGGCTTTTTGATATAATCATCGCCGCCTATGTTCAGCGCGATCAGCACGTCATCGTCGCTTGTCCGGGCACTTATAAAGAATATCGGCAGGTCATAGTTTTCCCGTATCTTCCTGCAAAGCTCGAAACCTGATCTCTCGCCGAGATTGATATCAAGCAAGAGCAATGAAACATCGTGTTTTTCAAGAAAAGCTACCGCGTCGGCATAGCTTGTTACATAGGAAGTCTTTACGCCGAACATATTGAAATATTCGGAAGTAGCCGTGGCTATCATTTCATCATCGTCTATCATTAGGACTTTATAGCTTTCCATATCCATATCTCATCTCACTCGCTTATAATATTTGTTGTTTCAATATTATTCCCAGAATCCGTGATATATCCGGCATTTTGGAATATTGCAAATTCCTCATTGCTAATCACACCCGCAGCATACGCCATTTCCATTAAAAAGCTGATTCGACTGTTTGATGTCCCCACGGACAACAAGACACCTTCTATCCTCTTTGCGTGATAGTACAGAGTTTTGCCTGTTAGTATCCGAGTTTCCGTGATAATAACCGACTTTTGTCTACGAGTATATACTCGCAGGCAAAACAACACCAGAACAAAAGTTTGCGCTCTCGCTAATGTAAAAATGCCCCTAAAAGTACACGGAAATAATGTAACTTTGGAACCTATGTAGCGCTGAAAGTGCCGTGTTTACGAGTTTTGTAGGCTTTCCGCAATTTTATCCACCGAAAACTAAGACACCTTTGGATGTCAGAGTTATTACATCCGGATTCGGAATATATCCCTTATTCAGACTGACTATTAATCCATTAACTGTTCCACAAAATACAAATATTAATTAATAGAGCGTTTTTTACAACAATACAAAATACAACAAAGATTACCAATCTGTTTTCTATCAAACAAATTGTTTATCACCCATCCTTTTCGGAAAGATTCAAATCACTCAGGGAATAGAAGCATCACAAAATAACACTATCCATTCATATCCATCTTCAATATTTGCTAATGGATAAAGAAAAATATTACCAACAACTTTTTGTAAATTGACCAAATACGTTAGAGTCACAAAATTAGTCTCTTGTTTAACAGTATTATCTATTTTATATAAATCAACTATTCCTCTAAATTCATAGCTATCAAATATATTCTGATATTTTTTTTTGTCTTGACTGATGCTAAATCCCTGTATCTTTAGAATTTTAATCATTATTGGATTATTGGTTATAATACCAATATATTTATAATTGATGATGCATCTAACTAATTGGGACGCCAGACCGTTATTTCTAAATTCCTTTGCAATTACAATCTGCTTAATCCATATTAAATCGCTTGTCATTTTTTCAGTAATCATATAGCCAATTAAGAAATTGTTAGTATATAAGCAGAATATTAGGCTATTACTATTTATATATTTTTTCATTCTACTTGGAAAAATCTTAATGACTTTACCATTCATCGCTTTATCAAAATTCAAATTAAACAAATCACAACATTCTTTTATCAAATCATCGGTAACCAAATCTGGCACCAATGATAGTAACCTAGTCTTATTCATATTCAAACTCCACATTTGAACCAAAAACATCATATTTTGACTCAGATAAATCTCTAAATATTTGTCGTCCAGTCATTCTTTTATTTTTAATTCTCAGAATCATTGCCCCAAAAGAAATATCACGAGGATCTTTGGCCACACAACTAATTATTAAATATCCATCATATATATTGCCCTCAAATGTCATATCTGTTTCCTTTTTTTTGGCATCTGGATTGTTTGATTTTGCTGTAAATTCTCCTGAAACCTTACTACCCTTTTGTTTTATTACTAATTTCATGTCCCATTTAACTGCACCAATCTGCATAAACCCATTCCAACATCCTTCAAGCAATACGCCCTTATATACTTTTACCTGAAACCAAGGGAGAATCATATTCTTATATATAATGTTAGTAGCGCCAATTATCATTGCAGATAATACACCTGTAAATACCCCAATTATTATAGATACACCTATTTCCATGTTTATATTTGTTTCCCCTTCTTATATTTCCCTTTATCAGGAAGTTGTATTTAATTAGATTGGACTAAAAAGACGGCTCATCTATCACTTTAGTAACACTTAATACACATAGAAATTGTTAAATATCACAACACTGAAAAATCACATTATATTGAATTCCCGTCAGTCTTCCAATCCTCATGTATTCAAAAATCTTTGCATTCCATCAAGGTACTATTCAGCATAACAATATAATATCCTCTTTCAATCTAAATATTGTTCAATCATTTCAAATAAACTTTTTTGATATATTGGAATGTGATTACTTATTCCGTACATCTTATCTATAAAATCCAAACCCTTTTCAAACTCGCTCCCTACTACTTTATAATTCAATTTACATTCAGACCATACAAATTTTTCATCATCATTAACCTTTCTCAATATTTGAAAAATTGTATCAACAAAATATATTAAATACGAAACAGTTACAGCTATAAAATATTTACAAGATATAACATTTCCATTTGACAAAAATTCTTCCGGCATAAACAAATCATCAACTTCCAAATTATAAACTTGGAATAAAGGCTCATTCTCATTATTAAAAATCATGCAAGAAGCGCCTTCATGTACCAATTTATTTCTAACTTTTCTAACTTCATCAAACCATTCTAAGTCTATTTGCTCGCTACAATATTTTAGAATTAACTTTCTAATAAACTCCAATTTTACATTGGTTCTTTCAAATTCGCCTATATGTTTTTTAGAATTATTTTTTTTATAAGCATTTTCATCCATATATATCACTTCATCTAATATTCTTACAACATATTCAACGATAACACGATATTTATAAATGAAATATTCCATATAAATCTGTATGGAATCTTTTTCTTCATCATAAAACCACTCCGCCTCTCCATTTTCATTTTCAACAAACAAAGGGGTGCCCTGATAGCCAATAGAATAATCATTGACTTTTTTTGCTGCTAATAACATCTTCTTTATGTCTTGGCTTATCGCTTTTTCAATGTTATCTAACTTAACCATTTTATTCTTGTTTTCAATTAATTCAATTGACGCTAAAAAGCCGCTTATTCTCATTTTTATTAAACCAGCAATATTTTTATCACAATATTTATTTTTAAACCATTCTAATTTCTTTTGATCATATTCAAAATTTATCCCTTTATATAATTCCTCTCCCATAACTACTCCTTTCATATTTTCCAATTAATCGGCAAATCCCTTTACAATATTTAGTCTGTACTCTTTTATAAATTAATATGATTAAGCACATCATCGATATCTTATCAGAAAATGTTGATTATTGCAAGATAACCCAATTTTTCCACTCATAGGATGCATCTGGATCTGCAATATCAAAACAACATTGCATTCACCTTTTTTCTATAAAATACATTACCACAGTTCTCCCCTATTTACTATCTGAAAAACATACAACAATTGGATAGTCACAACTTCTAATCCTTAGCTTCTCTATTTATTTTACCTTCTCAAAATACTCCAATAAAGAAAATACAATTCTTCTGGACGCTCTAGCAGATAACCATCGTAACAGGAAATATCTTGCACAATTTAATTACTATATTCCACCCACATCTGCAAAAACAGTGGCCCTCAGGTTCCGTCGGCAAAACCTCCTCTTTTTTCTCCAGATCATCCACATAAATATCTTTATCAAGATTCAGACACTATCTGGCAAAATAGCAAATCTCCCAATTTCAACAGCATTTTTCTACAAACAGGCGAAACTCCATACTATCACGGAAACCCTTATACTTTCACGCAAAACTCGGATACTATCACGGAAACTGCCGACTTTTGCGTGATAGTTCAATTTCTCCCCTATCGCCCCTCTATCAGCGGCATCAAAAACCCACAAAAAGAGAGGCTCACCAATCGCCCCGGTGAACCCCTCTACGCTCAAAATCCCTTGATTTCAAGCCATTTCTCTACACTTTCGCCAAATTGTTCAAAATTCCTGTAACAGTTCAGACACCCCATTACTAAGACACAGCAAATAGACCAGTTATAGTA
>ERZ779637.1236-NODE-1236-length-11269-cov-8.167826_pt1 | contig 11269 bp, 11 predicted proteins | sample MGYA00514196_ERZ779637 | MGnify/ENA primary metagenome ERZ779637 (study PRJEB29562, sample SAMEA4376700) | mouse gut metagenome | isolation source: Cecum | study: EMG produced TPA metagenomics assembly of the A DSS colitis mouse model was used to assess the... | reverse complement strand
CGATGTATAAAGTTTCGGCTATTTCGGCAACAGTCAGGATATCAGGATAATCATTTAGCATTTCAACTACCTCCAAGATTGATTTTATTTAATTTAATTGTTACAGGTGTATCTACATATAGATAGAAAATAATAGATGTGCAGAGCATCAACGGAAGTGAGGTGGACAGAGTAAGAAAGTACCAGAGTTTCTAACATAGAGGTAAAGAAGAAAATATTAAGGTTGAAACTAAAGGCGGTGGTGTTTTATGGAGGGAAAGACAAATGTCATACATTTTGCGTATTTATTGTATCAATAGTTCATTTATGAACGGAATGAAATGAAGAGAATAAATGAACTATTGATACAATATTAAGAAAACTATATCATTATTTCTATTGATAATTCTATATGCTGTTATTCTATACACATATATCTTTATATCATAAAAGTAATTTTCTTATTTAAGAAAGTTATCCGTAAAAATTAGATCTAGCATATATACATATATAATTTGATTCCCTGATGAAATGAAATAGCGCGATTTTTATACACTGGAGGGAGAAATATGGACCAGAGGACAGGAGTTAAACTCCTGAAAATGGAAAGAAAAACAGCAAAGATATCCATCCGCTGTACGGAAGAGACAAAGAGGAAGATTGCGGCGAAGGCAGAACGGATGGAAACCAGCGAGAGCAGGCTGCTTGAAGAGGCTGTTGACGTGATCCTGAGAAGGCGGTCAAGATATGACAAGGGTAAGGCACGAACGCTGGTAGAGACACAGGAGGCTATGAACCACATGGTAAGAGAGCTGGGGAATGACCAGAGCGGATACCGGGAACAGTTATTAGATTTAATGGAGAGGATGGCGGGATTATGGCAATTTTAGGGATGCCCAGCAGAAATAGAGAAACGAAAGAACAGATCGTGGAAAATGCGGTACATTATAAAAAGAAGAATTATACGAATCTGGATGCGGTGGAGAACCTGATCCACTATGTCACGAGGACAAGGAAGAACGAAGACAGGGCTGGCGATCTGATTGCCTATGGAGCCGTGGGCGCAGATTATTTTCATACTGTGGATGACATGATACAGCAGTTTCTTTATGTGCAGAATGTCAATGGGATAAACAGCAGAGGCGGCAGGAGGATGTACCATGAAGTCCTTAATCTGCTGGACTGGGAGGTGGAAAGATTAGCCAACAGCCCGGAGTGGCTCTGGAATGTTGGGATGGGATGCAGTCAGGTATATTATCAGATGGGGCATCAGGCAGTGTTTGGCGTCCACTGGGAACCTGAGAAACGATGCCATATTCATTTTGCCGTGAACAGTATTAATTTTATTGATGGGCGTAAATGGCATACATCAATGCCGGAGATCAAAGGGCGGGAGGCAGTCTTTAATGAGATATTGTACAGATGTCAGATCATGGCGACAGGAGCAATAGAACCGCTTATATTCTTGAATGAAAGTAAAGTAAGCGTAGACGCATAAAAGAGAATGTAAACATTCAGGGAGATAAGAATGGACAGCGTAAAATAAGGAGAGTGAAATAATAAATAATAGCTATGAATCACACAGGCTGACTATAGAACCGGGCGGCAGGGGCATATCCTGCCGCCCTATTCTGTGCGTCATGCGGACGACAGAAAAGAAGGAGGTGAAGATTTTGGAGGAGAAAGGAGAAAAAAGCATTCTGGATATCATCGCGGAGCATGGAGCAAATGAAAGGCTGGATGCTATCTTATTCCGCGACCCGGAGTTCCAGAAACTGGAATGTAAGATCGGAAAAGAAATGGGGGCGTTCAGCAGGCTCGGACTGTCAAAAAAGGAGCGGCGGACAGTGGACATGCTCCTGTCCGCCAATGCGGAGAGCAGCGCTTATTACAGTGCGGCAGCATACTTACAGGGGTTTAAGGACTGTGCCTCGCTGCTCAAAGAAACAGGGATTGTAAAGTAGGCGGATTCTGGCGGTCGGATGACAGCCGGACAGAAGGAGGAAGATTGGATGAACGGCAGGCGGAAAGCCGTGAGAGCCGGGATGGAAGGAGGAAATCATGGAATTTAAGGAGTTTGAGGAAAAGATGGCAGGACTGTTACGGGAAAGGTTCGGGGAAACTGCACAGATCAGCGTGCAGGATATTCTGAAAAATAACGGGGTCACAAGGAGGGGCATCCGGGTAGTAACAGGAGAGGAACGTTTTACCCCGGTACTGTATCTGGATACGGCTTATGAAAGATATCTGGCGGGCGAAACGGCAGGGGAGATATTTGAGGGGCTGATGGAGCATAATGACAGCCAGATCCGGGAGATGGAGACGGCTTGGGATTTCCAGCCGGAACAGTTTGCGGATTACAGTTATGTGAAGGAATATCTGCGGCTCAGGCTGGTAAACTACGGGAAAAACACGGAACTTCTCCGGGATATGCCTTATGTCAGATGGAATGACCTTGCAGTAATCTTTTATTATGAGATCGGGGACGGGCAGGCGCAGATACAGATCAACAACAGGCACCTTGCCTTGTGGGAAGAAACGGTGGAGACGCTGTATCAGGATGCCATGGAAAACATGAAAAACAGCGTGCCGGATGAACTGTTCCCGTTAAGTGACCTGATCGGGAGGAAGGCATCGTCGTGGATGGGGGAGGAGCCGCCCATCTATGTGCTGACGAACAGCACGGGGAGATACGGGGCGGCGGCTATGCTATATACCGGGAAGATCAGGGAACTGGCAGACAGCACCGGCACTGACCTTGTGATCCTGCCCTCGTCGCTGAATGAGGTGCTGCTTGTGCCGGATCTGGAGGAAAAACGGCAGACATACAGGGAGACGGTGGGCGGTGTGAACAGGACTGTGCTGGAGCCGGAGGAAGTGCTCTCCGATAACGTCTATCTCTACAGCAGGGAGAAGGACGCGGTGGAACTTTTAGGGGCGGCGTGAAGGGAGGTGTGTGCATATGGAGATCGTATTGAAATGCCTTGTCCTCATCATTGCGGGCGTACTGCAGGAGATGGGGAAGGATACATAATGTGAAAAGCTGCATTCTCCATACAGATTTGAGATTCTGCGATGTGGGATTCCCGGATGGCCCTATGGTCCGCAGGACGGGATTATGGAGATGAAACAGTAAAGAAAAAACGAAAAGGAGGATATGAAAATGCCGGCAGATGTAGAAACCATGTTTTATGTAAGGGAGAAACCGTGGCACGGGTTAGGCACGGTGGTCATGGAAGCGCCAACGTCAGCGGAGGCGCTGCGGCTTGCGGGGCTTGACTGGAAGGTGGTGCAGGAGCCTGTGTATACGGGCTATAACGAAATGGTGAAGGGCTATAAGGCAAATGTGCGCAGTTTCGACAGGAAGGTGCTTGGCGTGGTGTCTGACCGCTATAAGGTGGTGCAGAACGTGGACGCTTTCAGCTTTACCGACGAACTGCTGGGGAAGGGCGTCCGCTATGAGACTGCCGGGTCACTGCAGGAGGGGAGGAAGGTCTGGCTCCTGGCAAGACTTCCGAGGGAGTATATCATCGCCGGGGAGCGGATCAGCCCCTATCTGGTGTTTTCCAACACCCATGACGGTTCCGGCTCCGTGAAGGTGGCAGTCACCCCTGTCAGGGTGGTGTGCAACAATACGCTGAACCTTGCACTGGATACCGCAAAGCGGAGTTTCAGCATGATCCACACAGGAAATATACATGACAAGATACAGGAGGCAAGGGACACGCTCTTCATGGCGGAGAAATACATGGACAGCCTCGGCGCTGAGTTTGAGCAGTTACGCAGGCAGAAGATGACGGATGCGCAGGTAAAAGAATACATTGAAGTGCTCCTGCCGGTGGAAGGGGAACCGTCATCCATCCAGAGCAAAAATATCCTGAAACTGCGCCGGGATATGGAGCGGCGGTATTATGACGCGCCCGATCTGCAGAAAGTCGGGAACAATGCGTACCGCTTCATCAATGCGGTATCGGATTTTGCAACACACAGCGAACCGCTGCGCAGGACGGCAAACTATAATGAGAACCTGTTTGCCCGCACGGTGGACGGCAACCCGCTGATCGATAAAGCGTACCAGCTTATAAAGGCGGCATAAACAGGAAGACATATTTATCTTTATGGTCTTAAAGGGAAACAGTATATCACGGAAAAGATAAAGAATAACCAGGGGGTGGCCGGGCGTTATGTCCCGGCTGCCTCTATTCTTTATCTGATGGGAAAACAGCAGCAGCGTAAAATATCCGGGGAGAATGTACGCTGTTCCCGGGACTGCTGCTGCGGAAGATGATTTTCAGAGGATGTCTGAATGACGAAAAACGGAGGAGGAACAGCATGTTTGAAAAAATATCACTGGCAGGAGTCAGCAATGCGGAATGGCTCCGCTTAAGAAAATCTGGGATCGGCGGTTCTGATGCGGGGGCAGTCTGCGGGGTAAACCCCTACAGCAGCGCCATGAAGGTATTCCGGGACAAGACCAGTGACGAGGCGGAGGAAGTCGATACCGAGGCAGTCCGTATCGGGCATGACCTCGAACAGTATGTGGCACAGCGTTTTACGGAGGCGACGGGCTTAAGAGTCCGCCGCTCCAACTTTATGTACCGGAGCATGGAGCATCCATTTATGATTGCGGATGTGGACAGGCTGGTCATCGGGGAAGACGCCGGGCTGGAATGCAAGACAGCCAGCGCCTACAATGCGGATAAGTGGTCTGACGGGGACATCCCTCTCCACTATGTAATGCAGTGTCACCACTACATGGCGGTCACGGGAAAGCGGGTGTGGTATATAGCGGCACTGATACTGGGGCAGGGATTCGTCTACAGAAAACTGGAATGGGATGATGATCTGATTGAACGGCTCATAGATGTGGAAAAAGATTTCTGGAATAACCATGTGGTGAAAGGGACCATGCCGCCGCCGGATGGGAGCAGAGCCTGCGACGAGGTGATAGAGAAGTATTTTGGCAGCGCAAAGCCCGGCGGGACAATGTCCCTTGCCGGGTTTGACGGGAAACTGGAACGGCGCAGGACGATCCTTAAGGAGATCGCGGAACTGGAAACGGAGAAGAAACAGATCGAGCAGGAAGTGAAGCTGGCGATGGGTGAGCATGAACTGGCGGTGAGCGGAAACTACCGTGTCTCATGGGGCAATGTGGATTCCACGAGGCTCGATACGAAACGGATCAAAGCGGAGCGGCCGGAGATCTATGCGGATTATGCCACCGTGTCCCACTGCAGGCGGTTTGAGGTAAAAGCGGCGTAAAGCGGTGTCTGTAATATATTTATAGAAGAATCGCGGTTACAGAAACAGGAAAACAGGACTGCCGGGGTCTTTGTAAAGGGATTTCCGGCAGTCAGGAAGGGGAGGAGAAAATGGATGCAGGAACAGGACAGAAGGATGAAGCGAAAAAGATCAGGCTTCTAAAAGCGGAGGAGATCGAGTGCAGGGTATCGGTGATAAAAGAAAACGGGTTAAGCCTCCTGCTCTATAAGGACGCGAGGGTTGACCAGCGCATCCTTGACGAGACTTTCGGGGCTTTCGGGTGGAAGCGGAGCCACCAGAGCATAGAGGGGAACCTTTACTGCACGGTGGAGATTTATGATGAAATAAAAAAGGAATGGGTGGCAAAGCAGGATGTGGGAGCGGCCAGTTATTCGGAGAAGGAGAAAGGGCAGGCGTCGGACAGTTTCAAGAGGGCGTGCTTTAACTGGGGCATCGGGCGGGAGCTCTATACTGCCCCGTTCATCTGGATTCAGGGCGATCTGGCAGATATCCAGAAAAAAGGCGACAAGCTTTACTGTAACGACCGTTTTAAGGTGGCATCCATCGGATACAATGACAGCCGGGAGATCGTGTCCCTTGTGGTCGTCAACACGAAAGGCGACTGCGTCTATGCGATGCAGGGAGCGGCGGCATCCGGGACGGGAAAGAAAAAGGCGGCAAGGAAGAAAGCGCCGGAGGCAGTCCTTACTGACAGCCAGATGAGTGACCTGCAGGCGGAGCTTGACAGGACAGGGGTAGCGATGGAGACGGTGCAGGAGAGGTACAAGATTGCGACACCCGAGACGATGAGTGAGGCGGTGTATAGGCGGGTGATGGAGGCGCTGGCAAAGACGAAGAGTGCGGCGTAAGAATATCAATTAAATTTATGGGAGGAGGAACGTATCATGGCGGGGTTATGCGATCTTGTAGAAGTGCTGGAAAACAACATGGAGTGTGTGGTGCTGGAAGTGAAGGACGGCGTGCAGAAGGAGCTGGTCTGCCTTGGCTGTTTTGACGGCGATGAAACCATGCTCAGGCTGACAAAAGGGGATGACCATACATGCACCATATTTTTTGGCGCGGGAAAGACATGTTCATGGAGTTGGGGGATGTCCGGGCATACGCTGGTGTCGGATTCACTGAAAAAATGCGGCCGGATGATAGAAAGCTGCATTACCGAGGATTTCGGCATCTATGTCGGGGCTGGTACCGAGAAAAGGAAAAAGACGCTGCATATCAGGTCACTGGGGGATACGAGAGGCTGCAGGGAAGAGTACCGCCTGCTGTGGTGGGAAAACCGGGAGGAGATCGTCATCCACAGGGACGGCGAATACCTTACACGCATAAACGGGCTGGAAAATGCGAAGGAATATGTGTTCCAGAAAATCAATGTGGAATCTGTCTCGGATATGTATAAGTCGCCGGATACGGGATGCTGTGTCATTGATATCAATGGTTGGAGGAAATAAACCGTCATCATTTGGTATGGTGATTGTCACTCATAGGGAGTCTGACAGTGCAGGATTGCAATGGAGGCTGCATAAGGCGGCCTCCCACCGATTCCACCCATTCCATCTGGTGTAGACAGATAATAAGCAGCACATATATGATGGGTCATAATAGGTGGAATTGGTGGAAACAGCGAATATCATATAAAAACAGTCAGGAAGTATAAGGGGCATCTGTTGTAAATAGATATTCAAATATTGATTTTCTGTGGCTGATCAGGAATGCTTTTCTTCTATAATAGTTAGGTTTGTCAAAGTCATCCGACTTATATTGTAGTGAAGCGATGAAACTTGACAATGAACTATATGAAGCAAGATTATCACCTGATAGAAAAAATAGGGGTGCACGAAATTCCTTCAGTGAGTGTATGCTGCAGTAGCTACAGATTAGCTGGCTCATAATTTCTTTTGAATAGGAAGAGAGATTATAAAGGGGCATGGATAGTTGTGCAGAACTGTCTGATCTCTTTTCTGAGCAAATATAGCTGCGTAATAAATGATTATCCACACTTCTATTTTGATAAAGACATTCTTTTGATAATTTAGAAATATTTTCGTCAGACAGATGGTCAGATTTATATATAAAGACATCAAAATTATTGATTAGGTATTCTTTATAAATGTCTAACATATTATCTGGCAATGTATTGTTTTGAATTAGTTCATGGATTACAACATTCCAAAGGGAAAATAGTACGGGTAAGGATATAGAGTTTAAAATTTGTAAAAATTGGTTCATTAACGTTAATCCGTTGCGGACTTGCTGCATCCGAGGAAGGGGAGGAGGGAGCATGGTTGCGATTTCTTTGGCAGATTCTTCAAAGTAGGTGAAGTCAATATTTGAAGAATCTAAAAAGGAGTGGCAAATATATTTAAAGACAAGATCTTTTCCAAAGAATAAGGGCAGATTGGCTGTCTGCAATATGATATTTGTGAACAGTTGCCCCTCCAAATCTTTTAATCCTTTATTATCGGATAAGGTCATTTGATGAATAGTTTCAATATGATTACAAATGGATGAAAGAAAGGAAAAGCCAAAGAACATCTCCATCTCAGATTGAAAAATCAATTTATCAATAGATTCAGAATAGTTTTCTTGCTGTATCTGACACTGTTCCCACAAAGTATTATATTTGTTGAGTATGTTATTTTTATTTACAGTTACAGATCGTCCGAATTTGCAGCAGGCATCTTCCATAAATAAGAAACTGATCGCAGGTGAAATATACTGCAATACTTCAATAGGAAAAGGCTCTGTTTGACGCTGGGAGATATTTAGAGAATTTATAATCATATTTGTGTAGCTATAAGTTTTTTGATCTTTTTTGTAAATGATTTTTCTATTATTAAAAAATTGTGAGTCGACTTCTCCTTTGAGAGAGTTTATGTTTTGATCTGAATTAATCATACTCATAATAGCGTTTTTGATAGATGCTACATTTTTTGCAGATATTTTAATGGGCTCCGATTTCAGCGCAAGTTCCTCAAAAAAGGCGTTTAGAATACAGTTATTTTGTAAAGTCAGATAGATGAAATGGCAAAGTCCACGCCTTAAATGTGTGCCATAATTTTCGTTAAAGAAAGTATGGTTTATGTTGGCATCAATGAAATCATAATAGAAAGACGCTCCTCTAAACACGTATTTAAAAACCTCGGTTACGATTTCTTCTTTATTACTGATATGCATGTTTGAAATTTTTTTGGTGAGTGTAGCGATAATTTGATCTACTGGTATGAGATAGAAATATTCAAGTTGGCATTTTATTTTTCTATATTCTTTTTCACTCATAAGACCTCCAAAAATATTATAATTTATTATATTATCGCATAATCAGTGATAAAAATAAAGAAAATATATAATAAATAATTTCTTTATAGCATTAAAAGAATATTTATGTATGACATAATAGGGATAATCAGAACGAAAAACAAGAGAGGAGGAAATGGGAATGGCAGAAACAAAAACGATGTCAGGGAGCGAGGAGAATCCGTTAGTTGATGCGAAAGTGAAAACGGCTGAGGTGATCGATCCACTTGTATACACGAGACCGACGGTAAATGGGGTGATTGATCCATTGGCGTATGCGAAACCGCCGAAAGAAGAGGTGATTGATCCGCTGCTCTACACCAGAACGCTGGCGGATGGTACAGCTGATCCTTTTGTTTACACTAAACCACCAGTGGAGTGTTTTGGCGCTGAGCCGGAAACTGTGATTTCACAAGCGTTAAAAAAGGAATGTAAAAGTGGATACAAAAACAAAACGGTTATACGAATTAAAGAGAAGGCGAAACTGAATAAAAGGATGACGGAGAAAGAAGTGGGAGAGAAAATAGATCAGAAGATTTCCACAGTCAAAGCGACGCAGGAGCTAGGGATGGTAAAGCCCAAATCTCTAAAAACCAACGTTTCAATATTACCTGTGGAACGGCAGATTTATATTGATCGGGAAGGAAATGAGGTGCCAGATAGGGAGGAAATTGAGAGCGTTGTATACATCAACAAAGTACCGTATCCATTTATGATTAAAGTGAAAGAGATTTCGTCGATGGTAAAAAGAGTGCAGCAAAGATATGCAGAGGCCATCATCTATCATCGTGAACGGAATGCACCGAAGGTTATAGAAGGAAAATTTCGGGATGAAGTCCGGCGCTGTCCAAAAAAATTTATTTATTTTGAGCAGGGGTGGCAGCAAATAAGAGGGGTAAATGTTTATGTTCGGGACGGACTGAATATCGCAAGTGAAATAGAGATTAATACGGGAGTGACTTTGCCGGCTATATCGTATAGTGCAGAAATGCTTCGGGATATATGGGAGAGGAGCATGTGTACATATATGGACGGGAATACGATAGCTGTAATTTTTGCATTTTCCTTAATGGGTGTGCTATATCGGTTGTTTAAAGAAGCCGGGTATACTCCACATTTTACGCTTTTTCTGTATGGCAAGACAGGGAGTATGAAGACAACGGTGGCGAAGATTTTTTATACGCAACTGTGCGAGGAAAGATATCGAGATAGTGTAAGAAGAATTGATGCAGACACGGAAGTGTCGCTGGAACGCGCGGTCGTTTTAACGGGATATGATGCGATCACCCTTATCGATGACTTTTCGCCAGCTAAAACGGCAAGAAAAAAGCGCGAAATGACGGACAAGCTGGAAATGATCGTTCGCATGGTGGGTGACGGAAGCAGTCGAAGCAGGAGTAGCATGAAATTGGACGACAGAAGGGGCGAAGGTGTGCAAGGCATGGTAGCCCTGACAGGAGAACTTTTAGGTAAGGGACTGTCGAGTAATTTGCGTTGTTTCTATTGTAAAATGGAAAGGGAAAAGGCGAATGAAAATATGATAACCTGGTTCCAGAATAACAAATACGCCTACACAACCTTGATTGCGGCTTTTGCAGATTTTGTGGGTACGAATTATAAATTGATTGTTGATTTTATTCGTAACAGTTTTGGCGAGGAACGAAAAAAGATTTCACAAGTGGTAAAAGAATATCGAATTATCGATAGTACGGCAATGTTGTGCATCGCACTGGATATTTTTGCAAGATTTTTAACACGTTGTTGCAGGATGTCAGAGAATGAAGCTGAGAGGAGAATTTCAGAAATGAAAAAAGGAATCTTAGATTGTGCTGTGATCAGTGAGGAATTGTCCACAGAAGAGTCACCGAGTGACATATTTATTGAAGCAATCGCTGCATTATTGAGAACGGGACATATTCGACTTTGTGCGGAAAAGAGAATGCTGACAGAGGTGGAAACGGCTGACGGATTTGAAGACGAAAATTTCTTGTATTTCAATCCTGATGTCGTGCACAAGAAGGTGGCTGCATTTTTACGTCAAACAAACCGCTATTTTCCGTACGATCTGAAGGAGGTTTTGGCAATGCTGGCGGATGATAGGATAATACAAACTGCTTCAAACGGGCAAGGGAAGCGGACGTATTGCGCTAGAGTATTGGTTGGTAATGGACACAAATATAATTTTATGAAAATCAGGAAAGTAGTATTTGATTCGGTGATTAATGGTGTGCATGAGGTGTGAAAAAAATTATGGAAAGAGGATTGGACAGAGATGAAATATCAACAACTTAGAAATCAAGTCTTAGATTGTTTTAGCATGCAGAAGACCGGAGGGCGCATAAAATGAGTATGAAAAAAATAAAACGGAGTCCTGAATGCGGCAACACGAGATAGTCTGCACTGTTACAGGAGAAAAGGAATCTCAATATCTACAATATATACAAGATACAATCAATACATTTACGGTAATGCACATAGAAAAATGCATCCGTGAAAGCAGCTTGTCCAGACAGGAACAGATAGCCGCACTGGAAGAGTTGATATATAATCTAAAAACAAGACAATAGATACACAATAAAACGTTTGATCTGGCATCTCCTCATTATTCTTGGGAGATGCCAGACAAAACAGTAGAAAGGGGGAAAACACTTTATGCAAATCGCCATCTACAGCAGAAAATCCAAATGGACCGGCAAAGGCGACAGTGTAGAAA
>ERZ779637.1232-NODE-1232-length-11290-cov-4.933689_pt1 | contig 11290 bp, 7 predicted proteins | sample MGYA00514196_ERZ779637 | MGnify/ENA primary metagenome ERZ779637 (study PRJEB29562, sample SAMEA4376700) | mouse gut metagenome | isolation source: Cecum | study: EMG produced TPA metagenomics assembly of the A DSS colitis mouse model was used to assess the... | reverse complement strand
TACCATCCCTCTTTGCTCCACTGTTTATCTTCATTCATAGGGACACCATTGGATGTATAAAAACGTTCCACTGTTTTAATTGTCGGAGCCCATTGAGCACTGATTGTATTGATTATTCCTGCATCGATACGTACAACACGAGGGGTCGAATGATAGGAACGATCCCTGCATTGACTATTTGTACCTCCCCATATCAACTCACAGTTCCAACGTTCGCAAACAACCTGACGCAACATAGTCTGCAATTGGAACACAGGATGCTGAGTCACTGTGATCGGTTCAATTTCCGTATACAGTTTCTTTCCGGCGCCATGACAAGCTTCTATCGCTTCTTTACAAGCATCTGCAGCAATTTTCCATTTTTCAGGATCATACGTTTGATTAAACAAGACTGTCCCGCGATTATCTATCAGTCCTGCCATTTCTGTATTACCATTGAACAAAGGGCTGGCAGCCATTACCAACATCTCTGCACGAACAGCCAAAGCTATCTGTTTATCAACACGACCGCCTTCAATACTCATAACCATGTCTTTATAATCCGGCAGATCAGGCAAAGCTTCCAAAATCAGATCATTTACATAAGTCACCACATCATCCACTTTATCACGATAAACCGCAACCTGTTCAGGTGAAGCAGAAACTGGTAGGTTTTCATCTATAATAGGTATAGGACCATAGCATTTCAACAGATAATAATGATAATATGCCTTTAAGAATTTCACTTCAGCAACCCAACGAATACGTTCAGATTCTTCCAAATCAACCGTACTAGCTATGTTCTCCAAGAAGATATTACAATCACGGATACCAATGAATAAGCCTTTACCACCTTGCAGACCATCCCAAAAATTCAGATAAGGATCATCTAGTTTTTGAAAACCACGTTGTAGATAAGAAGATGTAAACGTTGGAAATACATGTGATGCTATCGGATAGAACTGCCATGTCTCGTCACCACCGTTAATCGCCGGGTCATTAAATAAATCCCCCCACTGCGGGCGATAACTATAACAAGTATATAAAAACTTTTCGGCTGCAGCTCGATTCGTAAAAGCTGACTCAACCGTTGCTACGTTATCCGGTACTAAATCCAGATAACCGTCACACGAGGTAAATACCTGTATTAATGCTGTAAACATTAATATTTTATAGAATGCTTTCATGTAAACTAATTTATTGATTAATAGAATCAAATAAGACAAAACTCGTTACAACTCTCATTAGAAGGAAATCTGAGCTCCCAAATTGAATACACGCTGAACCGGATATCCTAAACCATTTCCACCCATTTCAGGATCCCACAATTTGAAAGGACTAAATGTAAGCAGGTTCGTGCCGCTGAAATAGATACGAAAGTTCTTTACAAAGACTTTTTTAAGTACATTGGTCGGAACTGTATATCCGAACTCCAATGATTTCAAACGCAAGAATGAACCATTGCGCATAAACCAGGTAGACGGTTTCTGATTATTCTCTACAGCTTCATAAGATAAACGTGGCCACAAAGCATACAGGTTACGATTATCTTCAGACCAGTGATCATCTGCATATGCTTTTAACAAAGCATTCTGTCCGTTGAGGAAAGGTAGAGTTCCGTTATCCGTTGATGTGTCGATCCAGAATGATTCCCGAGCCAATCCCTGGAAGAAGAAAGATAAATCCCATTGTTTGTATCCTCCGGACAGACCGAAACCATAAACAATTTCCGGACTGGTTGGATAACCCATCGGTACCATATCCAATTCGGTAATCTTACCATCGTTATTGATATCTTTATATTTGATATCACCGGCCATATAATTACCAAACTGACTCGGCGAATTACGGATATCTTATTCATCTGCAAACAAACGTTCAGCCACATAACCGAAATTCTGATTCAGGGAAGTCCCCAGTTTCGACTTCCAAGGCGTTGCACTGTAATCCGGCTCTTCGTAAGCAGTAAACTCACTGGTTGCATAAGTGAAATTAGCCATCCCCGTCAACCAGGCATCATTATTAATCATATGGTTATAGTTCAACGACAGGTCGATACCACTACTTTTAGCTTTTCCCACATTAGCCATTACATCGGCCTGAAGCCCCATAGTTGTAGGAATAGAAGCACGTGACATTAAAATATTCCAACGGGATTCCATAAAATAATCCGCCTGCAATTCCAATTTATCAAATAGTCCTAACTCTACACCCAGATTTGTTTTCCGGGCAGTCTCCCAGGTTATATCCTCGTTCGGGTAACGAGAGATCGAAACACCATTCAACGTACGTCCTCCAAAATTTCCATAAGTACCGAACGACGATTGCTTTCCATCGCTATTCATATTTACTTCCGAAATATAGAAAAAACGATCTTCAGGTCTACCGATCGCATCGTTACCGGATAACCCGTGAGTAACTTTCAGTTTCAATTTGTTAATCGTTTTCTTCAAATCGTCATTCCAGAACGCTTCACTAGAAACAAGCCAACCAAGTCCCATTGAAGGGAAGAAACCAAAACGTTCCTTTCTGGCAAAACGTTCGGAACCGTTATAACCGAAGTTTGCTTCAAGGAAGTAACGCGAATCATAAGCATAAGTAGCACGACCGGCAAAGTTCACATTACGTGAAGGTAATGAAAGTTGTAATGTATTGGCGTCGGAAGTCAGGGATTGACGAAGTGTGAAAACCAACATAGCACCGACAGCATGCTTTTCATTATAAGTTTGATTCCAGTTAGCTGCCGTTTCAAAATAAGTTGTAGAACTAACTACTTTATTACCGGGAACAAAGTCTAATGTTTCACGTCCATCCTGTTCGTTAAGAGGGGCCAAAATATAGGTATCCTCCAACTTATTATAGGAACCTATTCTATAGAAGAATGGTACATATTGACGAGATACATCAAAATAACCATATCGATTTGTATTGAACATAGCACGAAGAGACAATCCTTCTGTGATAAAATCCAAATTCTGCTTCAATTCGAACTGAGCCGCCATCTGAGATGTTTGCGTATCTTTATACCCTTTCAACATATCTGCATACGGGTTATTATACTGTCCCTTGTCTGCATTACCGAATAATATATGTTTGGTATACTGATTTGCTTCATCAGCCGGATAAGAAGGGGCGAACAAAACAGGGTTAGTCCGCATTACTTTTGCGAACAGCTGATCGCCACCATCTATCGGTCCGGTATAGTCATCAAATGCACCGCTCAAACGAACGACAGCTTCTGTCGTTTTGGTAACATTGATATTTACATTGGCACGAAGCATATATCGTTTCAAGTTGATATTATTATTGAAACTGCTCTTTTTATCGACATTCAATACGCCCTTATCCGAAATATAACTGCCGGCAATGTAATAACGAGCGACTTTACCACCACCACTTACGTTAAAGTTGGCACGGTAGTTGAATGTATTATTCTTGAATAGTTCGTTATACCAGTCCGTAGCCGGATAAACGTACGGATTCACACCGGCAATCGTATTATCTATCTTCTGTTGCGAATAAGGTAGTGCCCCCATCGGGTTACGTGTCAAAACGGCTTCATTATGAAGACGCATATAGGTTATCGGATCGGCCAGCTCCACCATTTTTGTCGGTTGCGACATAGAACCTTCCAACCGGATACTTACCTGGGCGGCCCCTTCCGCTCCTTCTTTCGTCGTTACCAAAATAACACCGTTAGCACCACGAGACCCATAAAGGGCTGTTGCTGTGGCATCCTTCATAATAGAAAAAGAAGCGATATCATCCGGCTGAATGCGGGATAATTCCGTGGTAGTAACCTCATTGTTATCAATAAGAATAAGAGGATCTTTTTTATAACCGAAAGTAGTCACACCACGAATAAAAAATTCAGCATTGTCTTTTCCCGGTTCGCCACTTCGTTGATAGGCAATCACTCCGGACAGACGTCCGGCCATTGCCGTAGTCAGGTTGCTGGAAGGAACTTTTAATTCCGATGGATTCAAGGTTGTAATAGATCCGATAACACTTTCCTTCTTTTGTTTGGCAAAAGCAACGACAGTCACTTCCTCCAGTTCATCCGTTTTGGGTTTCATCGTAATTACAAGATCCTTCTTATCCTTGACCGTTACAATCTGATCTTCCATACCCAGATAAGAGACAGTCAGTTTCTCACCAACCGAAACACTGATCACAAATGATCCGTCGATATCTGTGGCAACACCTCTTGTGCCACCAACGAGAACTATATTTGCACCGGGAAGAGGCTCTCCCATATCATCAATTACTTTTCCTTTTAAATTGAAGGTTGCCTGACTCTGATTCGGAATAATCCCACTTGAAGCTGATTTGCCCCTATCTACTCCTACATTAACCGACGCAAAAGATATTGTATAACTAAAAACACATAGAATAGTTAGGGATACAGCTTTTCCTTTTATATTACTGCATATAGATTTATTCATTATATTGATATTAAGTTTAACAATTAAATATGTTAATTACTGATACTATTGAATAGGTTCATTTTATGTCTTCATAAGCTATTTCATTTATGTTACTGACTATTAGTTCTTGTGGAACTATGTTAATATCAGAAACACAAAAAAGAAGACATGCATTGTATATCAATACATTAATAATTTAACACATAGTTAACACAAAAAGATTCCGTGGATTACATATCTGTTTTCAAGATGACTTTCGAAACTTATTTAGGGATAGTGCCAGTTTTATTATATTAAATATCATTTTTGTAACTTGTGATTTTTATTTAATACGGATATTTGTAACAATTAACAATCCGGATTAAATTAACATAGTTCCACAAGGACTGAGGATACCTTTAAACAACAAATATGAAATTGTGAAAAAATATGGCAAAAGAGAAACCTGCCATATCTGTAAATAGATTACATTGTAAAGAGATGAACCTTTCTTTTATAACGGGAGAGTAACTTTTCCCCTCTCGAGAGGGGGAAGGGGGTGTGTTAAAGCAAGTTACAAACTATCGGCAAACTTCCCCAAAAAGTACCTATCTTTTAAAATGTAAAGTCCCTACTTTTGATTACAAAACTAGGGACTTTTGATTTCAAAACATATATGTTTTTACAGAGGATGAACTATAGCTTCTTATTCCTCCAATTACCTTTCCACAAATAGAAGAAGGCAATAAACAGCATCCCATTATAAACATGTTCCGTTGTCCAGCAAACCGCTACATCGGCATGTAACCAGACACCGACCAGGAACGTATAGGATACATAGACTAAAATACTTGCCATATCGATCCATAATGCAACCTGTGTGTTCCCTGTTCCCGAAACGCTGAAGAAATAAATAAAAGCAGGAACCGCCAATATATAGGAAGAAAGCATGACCCAAAGGGACGGAACAGAACTTTGTATCAAGTCCGGATTATCCGTATAAATACGCAGTACCAAATCCGGAAATAAAGCGATCAATATCCCTAACGGCAACACAAAAAAGTAACAAAGCCTTATCATCCGTCCGCACAATCCCATCACCTGGTCCGACTTGCCGGAACCGATCAGGTTACTCACCAGTGAACTCGACGTGGAAGCAAACGCATTGACAAACATAAACAGGAAAGACGAGATACTCCGTACTACATTCGTGATAGCCAGCGGACGTTCCCCCTGATGCTCCATCACTACAAAAAAGATAAACCAACCGATAAACGCGATACCATGTTGCACCATTATCCAGATCGATACATTCAATATTTGTTTCAACATCCGGAAATCAATTCCGGTAAAACTAAACATTCCATACTTCTTATAATCGATCTTCTTCCAGGTATAAATGATAAAGAACAACACCGACACCGCCTCAGAAATAGAAGAAGCGATCGCCGCTCCGGCAATCCCTAAAGCCGGGAAACCGAACTTACCGAATATCAGGATATAATTCAGCACCACATTCGTCAGCACCATCACGACAGAGTTGGCCGTCAATATCTTAGTCTTGGTGATACCGACATAAAACGCCCTGAACATCACCGCTATGAACGAGAAGAAGAACCCGTAGACACGCCAATCGATATAACTCATGGTCGCCTGGTAAACCTCATCCGAGCCGATCAGCTTCCGAAGAATCACCGGTGAATAGAAATGGGAAACCGTAAATAAGGTGGCAGCAAGTAATAACAGGAAAAGTGCTCCCTGCATGAAAACCGGTCCGATCCGGGTATAATCCTGTGCTCCGTTGCGCCGGGCAATCAGGACCTGTGCTCCGACACTAAAACCGAATCCCAGCATATAAATAACCAGATAATAAACTCCCGCCAGTGCCGAAGCTCCCAGCTCAACCTCTCCTACCCGGCCCAGATAAGCCGTATCGGTCAACCCGATCATATGCTCCATCAGCAAACTGATGAGTACAGGATAGGTAATCTGCCAAATTTGTTTATTCGTAAATTGCATAATGGATATTCAAAAAGGGATGCAAAGGTAGTAATAAGAAGTTTTCCATACAATATAACCGTTAATTATCCGTTTATCATTTTGTCACTACTATACCATCTAATTCGGATTACTATACCGGATATTTGAAAATAGTATACCGGGTAATATTTTTTAACGTATTAAAAAGACAGAGAAATCAGTCAATACATAACATAAAGACAAAAACGATGAACTTCAAAATACTTCTGACATTCCTTATGACCATCGGCTTTTGCAGCTGTAACGGACAAAATACAAATGCAAACAATATCACGACAGCCACTCCGATGCCGATCAACCGGTTCGACAAAGCATTGTTCCAGCTAATAAACTCCGACGATACGACGCTCAACCAACAGCTATTGAATCAATATCCGCTGATGACAGAGATTCTGGGTAAAGGTATCCTGAATATGCAATCGCCGGAAATGCCCGGCTTTTTCAATAAACTGGAAAACTTTTATTCCGAACCAACCCTGAAAAATCTTTATGCGGATGCAATCAAAAAATATGATTCGGTCACAGAGACAGAGCAATCGCTCGGCAACGCATTCGCCTGGATACAGGATAAATTCCCGACTATGCAAATTCCGGCTTTGTACATGCACGTTTCCGGATTCAACCAGAACGTATTGGTCGGCGACAGTCTGTTATCACTCTCCATCGACAAATATATGGGAGAAGATTATCCGTTGTATCAGGACTTTTTCTATGACTATCAACGCCGTAAGATGCAACCTTCACATGTGGTTCCCGATTACATCGCCGGCTGGCTTATGTCCGAATACCCATTTAACGGCAATGAAAATGTATTGCTCGACCGGATGATCTATGAAGGCAAAATAAAATACCTGGTTTTATCAGCATTACCGGAGATGACTCCGGCCGCTTTGTTCGGTTATACAGACGAGGCCTGGGAATGGTGCAAAAATAACGAAGCCAATATATGGAAAGCCATTGTCGAACGGAAACATTTATATACACCGGACCAGATGAACACCATGAAATATTTCGAAGACATGCCTGCCCAATTCCTGACAAGCGATGCTCCCGGAAATATCGGCAGCTGGGTCGGACTGCAAATCATTGAACAGTACATAAAAGAAACAAATACAACTCCCGAAGCATTGATGAAAAACGAAAATGCACAGGAAATACTGGCTGGATCGAAATACAAGGGAGGATAAATATATAACCGACGAATCAACTATATTCAACCGAATTACTTATATTTGCACAGAACTGTTAAATACACATCCGGATGAAAAATACGAAAGAACTTGTATTAGCTAAAATTAAAGAGACACTTCTTCAAGTGGCTCCCGGTGCCAAAGTAATTCTTTTCGGTTCACGAGCCAGGAATGATGCCCGTTCAGACTCCGATTGGGACATCCTTATATTAGTCGACAAAAACAAATTGGACCCAGACGATTTCGACCGTATCTCTTATCCTTTGTACGAACTAGGTTGGAAAATTAACGAAATGATAAGTCCCAAACTTTATACGATTAACGACTGGCTGAAACGCAGCTTCACTCCGTTTTATAAAAATGTAGAAAAAGAAGGGATTGTGTTATGACTGTTTGAAATGAGACAATCCGGCGATTATGACGATCTTTATGATCTGACTGCCGACGATGTAGAACGATATATCGAACCAACCCGTGAATTTCTGAAGTCACTCGAAAAGCTGATAAAGACTGCCTAAAAAAAAACCGCCCTATCCTCGCGGACAAGACGGATAATCTAATCTAACTTAATTCTAATACCATGAAAAACACTATATCTTAATAACAGGAGTTGATGAAAAAAGTTCAACTGACCTGTTTATTTTAATTTCTTTCACAAAATAAAGATCGTGTGAGACCAACAACACAGTACCTTTATAGTCCTTGATTGCTGTTGTTATTATATTAACACTCTGAATATCCAAATTGTTCGTCGGTTCATCCAAAACAAAGATATCCGGCGTACTATTACTGACCATCAGACAGCAGATAGCCAACCGCATTTTCTCTCCACCGCTTAATTTTGAACAACTTTTATCCCAGGTCCCGACCGGGAAAAGGAAACGGCTCAAAATCATTTTTAACTCATGTTCAGGTTTGGCAAACAGATTATACTTCTCTAATTGCTCAAACACAGTCAGGTTAGGCAACACAATCGAATATTCCTGATCGATATAAACATACTTGAAATCGGCACGATCAACAGAGCCTTCTACAGGTTGCAGTTCTCCCAGGATCAGCTTCAACAAGGTTGTCTTTCCTGAACCATTGTTACCGCCGAACCGGATACGGTCGCCACTTCTGATCTGCAAGTTTAGTGGTTCGGACCATAAACGGTTCACGCCATAGCCAAAGTTCATATCCTTAACAGTCACCAGTATTTTACCGGTATGAAGATTCGGTGAATTAAAATCCGTTTTCATCTGCCGCATATCCGGCAAAGCGGTCTGGATATCCGTAATGGAGGAACTGAGCGAACTCATTTTCTCATCATGCACATCCTTCAACTTAACCGCACTCTGTTCTGCGTGCTGTTTCATAGCCCCCATCATTATACGGGGAATACCTTTCTTTATGGCTGCTTTCTCTCCTCTTACACTCGATTTATTTTTTCTTTCAAGCGCCTCCCTGGCTATTTTCTTTGCCTGGCGCAACTCTTTTTCTTTTTCACTCAACTGATTCTGCAAGGCTGCCAGTGCGATCTCTTTCTGCTCCTTATAAAAATCGTAATTGCCACCGTACAATGTGATCTTACTTCTGTCGAGTTCACAAGTGTAAGGCAACAAATTAAGCAATGTTCTGTCATGGCTCACAATAAGGATAGTGGCACGGCTCGACCTGATAAAGTCATAGAGTTTGTCCCTGCTTCCGGTATCCAGATGATTGGTCGGTTCGTCCATCAGGATAATTTCGGGAGAATGTATCTGTATGCCCGACAAATATACTTTTGTCTTTTCGCCACCACTCAGCGTATTCATCGTCTGGTCCAGCCGGATATGCTCCAATCCCCAAAAAGAAAGAGCGGCCAGGCTTCGTTCTTCGATATTCCAGTCATCATCCAGAATCGTAAAGTTCTCTACCGAGGCATCTCCGGCAATGATAGCATGCAATGCCTTGATTTTAGCCTCAACCTGCAAGGCCTGCACTACGGTCAATTCATCGTATTGCCCGAAATGCTGGGGCACATAATAGGGTTTGGAGGAACAAACGACTTCACCCGAGGAGGGCTTCAGGCTACCTTCCATAATCCGCAATAAGGTAGATTTGCCGGACCCGTTATTTCCGACCAATGAAACTTGTTCTCCTTTATTTACCGTCAAACTGATATCTCTGAATAGTGGTTCTTTATCCGCATGGATATAGCAAAGCTGTTGTACTGATATGCACATAGTCTATCTGCTTTAAAAATGTTAGAAACTAAAATTTGGAAATAAAAAAGCGCCAGGAATAAGCGCATGAAATAGCCGGGATGGTTATACAGAAATCGGTTCAACAGAGATTGAACCTTTTAAATTATATGTTCTGAAACCGGCTTACTTAGATATTTTCATCGGAGGTATTTATTATATGATGGGGCAAAGATAGATATTTCCCGGAATAAACACACAAATATTTGACTAAAAAATGAACAGGCATCGGCTAAGCAACGGATAACTACCCATCCGGTCACGGGTAGTTATCCGTCTAGAAAGAATAATTATCAGCTATTTTTTACATTTCTCATCACCCTTTCGATTGCATCGTCCATTTGGGCGATCGATTCCAGGCCAAGTGTCATGCAATGCAGATTGCTTTCTGTGACGGCAAAATGTATCGAATGTTCGCGTTCTTCATCAGTAACATGTTTTCCTTCACCGAAAATCTTCATACCCATAATACCTTTCCCGTTTTCCCGGGCTTTGCCCAGGAGGGCGTTTACATCTTCCGGAGTACCGTCCATATGGCTTTGGAATGGGTTCAGGCGGGCCAGGATAATGTCGCACCACGGATTTTGAGCGGCTTCAGCCATTGCATCCCAGTTATGGCAAGAAATACCGACGGCTTTTACGATGCCTTCCTCCTTTGCTTTGGCAAGTCCTTCCATATAAAATTTACGCGTTTCCGGCCAATTGCCGTCAGTCATACAATGCATCAGCAGGATATCGAAATACTCGGTACCGGCTTCCTGCCGGAAGCGGTCGAGTGTTTTCCGGACCGGTTCCCTTTTCTCCGAACCCTCGTCATACGTCCACATTTTTGTCATCAGGGTGACCTTTTCACGGGGTAACTCCTTCAAGGCTTTACCGACAAAAGGTTGTGAACCGTACATATCGGCCATATCGAAAAAGCGGAGTCCGCGTTCATAGCCATGATGAGCCAGTTTCACAAAATTATCCAACCCGATACGGGTTTGGTTGGATTCATAGTTCCAGCCTTTCGTTCCGGTCCCCAAAGCGATCCGTGAGACTTCCAGCCCGGTATTTCCCAGCTTTACTTTATCGACCGACACATCCGAAGGAAGCACCCGCTGTATATCAGCCCATCCCACCTGTGCCAGAGATAATCCGGCTACTCCGGCAACACCTGTCCGGATAAATTTTCTTCTGTTCATCATTTCTACGTTGCTCATGGTAAAAGAATATTGAGTATTATGTTCGTGAATACGGATTAAGTCTTCCACAAAAATAATACTATTCACTTAAAAGCCAATATTTTCTATCCTTTTATCCGAAGGTATCCGTTAAATATATATCCGATCATCTATATCTATCAGCCGATAGATAAAATGAATAGGAAAATATCATCCCATCCCCTCTGATTTCTTTATATTTCCTCTATAAATAAACAAACGTGAGTTCGAAATAAGTACCATAACCT
>ERZ779637.1231-NODE-1231-length-11293-cov-4.390639_pt1 | contig 11293 bp, 10 predicted proteins | sample MGYA00514196_ERZ779637 | MGnify/ENA primary metagenome ERZ779637 (study PRJEB29562, sample SAMEA4376700) | mouse gut metagenome | isolation source: Cecum | study: EMG produced TPA metagenomics assembly of the A DSS colitis mouse model was used to assess the... | reverse complement strand
GAACCAGCCGCCGCGCAATATGGATATATCATCGCAGGGTCCGCTTTTGCCGCATAATAGACTACCCTTCACACTGGTCGTCGTGGTCATAATGATACAGCAGATATTCGCTCAGAAAAATGGCAAGAGCAAGGGATAAAAATACGACGCTGATACCGACGATCAGATTATATTCCAGGTTTCCCATAAGCGCTCCCTGTCCAAGAAGGACGAAGGCGATCACGATTATGGAAAAGGAAATCTTTAAGGCCGCAAGCTGTGCTTTCATCGCATTTTCCCGAAAGCGTTCATCCATGAAGGTATTTGAGAGCTTTCCTTCATAGAAAAATCCAAAGAAACCGAAGAACAGAAAAAACATGAACGGGAAAATGGACTTGTTCTGAGCGTAAGTCCAAAATCCCATGAATCCCAGAAAACCGAAAAAGCCCATGAAACCGAATTTGGGACTGATGCTTCTGGTAGTCTGCGTCTCTTTGACATGTTTCTGATTTTTGACAGATGCTTTGATGATCAGCACGAGCAGGAAAAGAAAATACAGGCATGAGAGGATGATGGAGCAGATCATGGGAAGATCTTTGCAGGTAAAAACATATCCTGCATTCATTGGAGCAACCAGTCTGGAATCGTTATAGCGGATATCATACCAGGATGCGGCGAGGATAAGGAGCAGACAGATCAGACCAGCCCCGGCAATGGCAAAAACTTTCTTTTTGGTGGAAGATGATTTGGTGACTCTTTTTTTCATAAGCGTAAATTCCTCCTTATATGTGATATATTTATCTCTTTGTGTGATAAATATATCACTAGAAGATGGGGAATGTCAAGAGGAAGTAAGAAAAGTTTTTTCATATTTATTTTTTTCCAAAAAACCCATAAATTGATATGATCTCATCCGTATGTATGATATCAGGTGAAAACATATGGGAAAAGGGAGGAAGGTATGATGAAGAACAGGAGCGGATTATTTTTATGGAAAAGAAGTTTATCGATGATGCTTATCGCGGCGCTGACGACTGGGATGATAACGGGATGCGGCGCATCCAAATCGGATACGGGATGCGGCGGCATGGAGGCGGAAACGGCAGCGCCCGAAGCCAGTTATGAGGCAGAGGCGGCCGCAGAAGAGTCGTATGACGGAATGAACGGAGCGTCGGAATATTTTTATGACGGGTATGATGATACCCAGATGCCCACTACGGAGATGCCCAATACGGAAGAGTATACGGCTGTGGAGGAATCCGGATATACGATGACCTCTGTTTCACCGCTTTCAACTTTTTCAGCGGATGTCGATACGGCTTCTTACAGCAATCTTCGAAGAATGATAGAGGATGGTTATGCACTGGAGGATATTCCTGAAGGTTCTGTCAGAATCGAGGAACTGCTCAATTATTTTCAGTACGATTATGCGGGACCGAAGAAAGGGGAGCCCTTCGGCGTTACGACACAGATAGCCGACTGCCCATGGAATCAGAACAGCAAAATTGCCATGATCGGGTTAAAAACGATGGAGATCGACTTTTCGGAAGCTCCCGCATCCAATCTTGTATTTCTGCTGGATGTATCGGGTTCCATGTACAGTGATGACAAGCTGCCTCTTCTGCAGAAATCATTTTCCATGCTGACGGAAAATCTGACGGAAAAGGATAAAGTTTCCATCGTCGTATATGCCGGAGAGGACAGAGTCATTCTCGAAGGCGTGAGCGGGTCGGTGCAGAAGGAAATCATCGAAGCGATCAACATTCTGGAGGCGGGCGGTTCGACGGCGGGCAGCGACGGTATTATAACGGCGTACCGGCTTGCGGAAGAATATTTTATCAAAGGCGGAAATAACAGAGTGATTCTTGCCACTGACGGAGATCTGAATGTCGGGCTGACCACGGAAGAGGAACTGGAAAAGCTGATTACCAGAGAAAAAGAATCGGGCGTGTATTTATCGGTGCTCGGCTTCGGGACAGGAAATCTCAAAGATAATAAAATGGAGACGCTGGCTGATAAGGGGAACGGAAATTACGCATATATCGATTCTCTGACAGAGGCCAAAAAAGTTCTGGTGGAGGAAATGGGGGCAACCCTTGTGACGGTGGCGGAGGACGTAAAGTTTCAGGTGGAGTTTAATCGGGCCGTAGTAGCGGGTTACCGGCTGATCGGTTATGAAAACAGACGGCTGGCGGAGCAGGATTTTGCGGATGATACGAAGGATGCTGGAGAAATCGGCGCTGGACATAGGGTAACGTTTCTTTTTGAGATCGTGACGACGGATACGCCTGCGACTTATTCGGGAACCCGCCTCAAATATGCGGAAGAGAAGGAACTGCCGGATGAAGAATGGTTTACTGTCAATATCCGCTATAAAAAGCCTGGAACGAGTAAGAGTCTTCTGCAGTCTTATCCGGTTGACGGGGAAGCTTATGCGGAAGAAGCGGGGCAGGATATACAGTTCGCGATGGCAGTGGCGGAATTTGGGCTGGTCGTAACGGACAGCAGCTATAAAGGGGATGCTGACCTGCGGACCGTAATCGACAGATTGAAGACCATCGATACCAAGTCGGACGAATATAAGGATGAATTCAGCTATCTTGTCAGAAGACTGTGGAAAAATGGTCAGTAGATTGAAAAAGGGGAGCATGATCTGCGGCGGCAGGCATCACAGTCTGAGCGCAGAAAAGGATATTGGCAGGAAAGGATATTGAGATGAGAAGAGGCTTGATAACGCTTATGATAACGGGGAGTCTGTTGTTTCTGTCAGCCTGTGCGGAACAGGAGCATCCGCAGGAAATGGCGGCGGAATTACGGGTGCCGGCAGGAAGCGCGGCAACCCTGTTTACGGGAAAAGGGATTGGCTTAGAGGAGATTATTTCGGATGTTCAACAGGAAGAAAATGTCGTAACCTATGAAACGGAAGAGATACATCTGTCCTTATCTCTTCCAGGCACATGGAAATATCGTATCAGGACGATAGAAGATCTGGAAAAGGAAGATGGAATGATGAACTGTTCTATTGATTTCTGGCCGGAAGCCTTTCCGGATGCGGTCTTTAAGTTCGGATACTGCCAACAGTTCGGTATGTGCGGCACCGGTGTGACAACAGAAAAGATAGAACTGGCAAGCGGGCTGGGCGGGTATCGTCATACGGAAAAAACAGAAAAAGAACTCTGGCTGACAATTACTTTTGACAGACCGGACGACAGTAAAACAGACGGTTTGTATGTGATTATGGCCTCACCGGAGCTTTGCGTGTGGGAGCAGATCGAAGCGGAGTTTGAAGAAATCCTGAATTCCGTTCGGACAGGCCGGTAACAGGACGCAAAAAAGGACTGGAAAACCGGTTTTGTAAAAGGATTTATAAAATTATTATTGCTATTTTGCCGTATATCAAATAAAATAAGTAATATAATAAAATATTTTTCTTGAGGAGGAAGAGAAATGAGTTCAGGAGATGTAATGTACACTGCTGCGGCAGCGTCGATCAGTGTCGGATATATGATTGTATGTCTGGCAATTATCGTTGTTTCGTTAGTGGGGATGTGGAAGGTTTTTGTGAAGGCCGGTAAACCGGGCTGGGCGGCGATTGTACCGTTTTACAATGTATACTGCCTGTGTGAGATGTCATTTGGCAACGGCCTGCTGTTCCTGCTGATGTTTGTGCCCTGTGTGAATTTTGTTTTCATGGTTCTTTGCTACTTCAAGCTTGCGAAGGCGTTTGGCAAAGGCGTTGGATTTGGGCTCGGTCTGCTGTTCTTCAGCTTCATCTTTATGATGATTCTTGGATTCGGCGATGCGGAATACATAGGACCGCAATAGTAACAGGAAAGTCTGAAAGATGCAGCCATTGTATTTTTTTTCAAACAATGGTTGCATTTTTTTGCGCTCTGTGATATACAATAATCAGGAAAATGCATTGAAGGAGACTCACTTTACGGAAAACGACAGGAATACGGCGTCACCGACTGAGAGCGCTGTTTGTGGGAAGTAAAGAACGGGAACACTCCGGAGCAGATTATCTGAGCATGTCTGATCGGTGGCCGCAGTGGACATCGGGAGTATGTTAGGGTAATACGTTGCACGCGTTAAGTGTAAGAGTGGGCAGGGCGGTAAAACATCTTGTTGGAGATGGCGGCCTGTCAATGCGGGTGGTACCGCGGATATGAGTGGAGAAATCTACGGAGAATATCCGATAGAAAGAATCCTGAGAAGAATATCCGTCCCGGAATACAGAAAATGTATTCCGGGACTTTTTTGTGCGGAAAAATGTCATAAAAGAAGAGCCGGCACACAGGCGGTTTTCTGCAAAAAGTCCCGGAAGCCAGAAAGAAAGGGGTACAAAGGTATGGATGCAACAGGAAAAAGAAAGCATGTTTACAGAGAGGTTTCGTTACGACAGATCGGAGAAGACTTCATTGGCCGGGAATTAAAGGTAGCCGGATGGGTGGAAAATATCAGGGACCATGGCGGCGTTTCTTTCGTTGACCTTCGGGATATGTATGGCGTCCTTCAGGTGGTTATGCGTGACACATCTCTTTTAAGCGGATTGTCCAGAGAGATGTGCATCTCCATAGAAGGGCTTGTGGAGAAACGGGATGAAGATACCTATAATCCCAGAATTCCCACCGGAACGATCGAGCTGGAGGCACATAAGGCAGAGATTCTCGGCAGGGTATATAAGCCGCTTCCCTTCGAAGTGATGACGTCCAGGGAAACGAGGGAAGAGGTGCGGCTGAAATACCGTTATCTGGACTTGAGAAATCAGAAGGTAAAGGATAATATTATTTTTCGCTCCAGGGTTATCTCCTTTCTGCGGGAAAAAATGACAGAGCTGGGCTTTCTGGAGATTCAGACGCCGATTCTTTCCGCCTCATCCCCGGAAGGCGCCAGAGATTATATTGTGCCCTCCAGAAAATATAAAGGAAAGTTTTACGCGCTGCCGCAGGCGCCGCAGCAGTATAAGCAGCTTCTGATGGTATCAGGATTCGACCGGTATTTTCAGATTGCGCCCTGCTTCCGGGATGAAGATGCGCGCGCGGACCGTTCACCGGGTGAATTCTATCAGTTGGATTTTGAAATGAGTTTTGCCACACAGGAGGATGTCTTCCGGGTCGGAGAGGAGGTTCTCTCCGCGGCCTTTGCGAAGTTTGCTCCGGAAGGATATGAGGTGACAATGGCGCCTTATCCGGTGATCAGCTATCGGCAGGCCATGCTGGAATTTGGCACGGATAAACCGGATCTGCGGAATCCGCTGCGGATCATTGATCTGACAGCTTTTTTCCAAAAGTGTGAGTTTAAACCCTTCCACGGCAGAACAGTTCGTGCGATTAAAGTTCATGCGGAAATGTCGAAGGGTTTTCATGAGAAGCTCCTGAAATTTGCGACGGATATGGGAATGGGCGGTCTGGGATATCTGGAAGTGGATGAGGAGCTGGCATATAAGGGACCGATCGATAAGTTTATTCCGGAAGATCTGAAAAAGGAACTTATGAAGCTGGCAGGACTCTCCGCGGGAGATACGATTTTCTTTATTGCTGATAAAGAAGAAAAAGCCGTATACTATGCGGGGCAGCTGCGTACGGAGCTGGGAGAAAAGCTGGAACTGATCGAGCAAAAAGCGTATCGTTTCTGCTATGTAAATGATTTTCCGATGTTTGAGGCAGATCCGGATACGAAGCAGATCGGCTTTACGCACAATCCTTTTTCCATGCCGCAGGGTGGCCTGGAAGCCTTGCTGAACAAAGATCCGCTTGAAATTCTGGCTTATCAGTACGATATTGTCTGCAACGGCGTGGAACTTTCTTCCGGGGCAGTCCGGAATCACGATATGGAGATTATGGTGAAGGCTTTTGAGATTGCCGGGTATGATGAAGAAACATTGCAGAAAAAGTTCGGCGCGCTTTATAATGCTTTTCAGTTCGGAGCGCCGCCGCATGCAGGCATGGCGCCGGGAATTGACCGTATGATTATGCTCCTTCGCGGAGAGGAGAATATCCGGGAGGTCATCGCTTTTCCCATGAGCGGAACGGCACAGGATTTTATGTGCGGTGCGCCAAACGATGTGACGGAACAGCAGCTTCGGGAAGTGCATATCAGAATCCGCTGACGAAAAGAGGCCAGGTCCGGTCATACGGGCCGGCATTTTGAAGCGGCAGCAGTAAAGAAAGGAAACTGACAGGATGATAAACAGGATTGATGATGAAACAATTAAATATGTAAGTATTCTTGCGAAGCTGGAGCTTTCCGGAGAGGAACGGGAGCGGGCGAAGAAGGATATGGGCAGAATGCTGGACTATATCGATAAGCTGGGAGAACTCGATACGGAAGGCGTGGAGCCGATGACGCATGTCTTTCCGGTACAGAATGTATTCCGGGAAGATGTGGTAACAAACTCTGACATTAGAGAACAGTTGCTTGCCAATGCGCCGGAACAGAAGGATGGGATGTTTGTGGTTCCCAAAACAGTCTGAGAAGAAAGGCGGGATAGAAGATGAATTTACTGGAAATGACCGCTGTGGAGCTGGCAGCGGCAATCAGGGAAGGAAAGACGACGGCCATAGAAGCGGTGCGGGCATCGCTTGAGCGGATCGAAGAAAAAGAAGAACGGTATCATTGCTATGTGACGATCGACAGAGAAGGGGCGCTGGCCCAGGCGGAGAAGGTACAGAGGAGGATTGAGAGCGGTGAGCTTTCGGGGGCGTTAGCGGGCGTGCCGATGGCGGTTAAGGATAATCTGTGTACGGCCGGTATGCTGACCACCTGTTCCTCCAGAATACTGCGTAATTTTGTGCCGGCTTATTCTGCGGAAGCGGTATGGAATCTGCAGAAAGCAGGTGCGGTTATCATCGGGAAGACGAATATGGATGAATTCGCCATGGGTTCCACGACGGAGACATCGGCTTTTGGAGCAACGAAAAATCCCTGGAATCCGGCGCATGTGCCGGGCGGCTCCTCAGGAGGTTCCGCGGCGGCGGTGGCGGCGGGGGAATGTTTCTATGCGCTTGGTTCCGATACCGGCGGTTCGATCAGACAGCCGGCTTCCTACTGCGGCGTGGTTGGCATGAAGCCCACTTACGGGACGATCTCCCGCTATGGGCTGATCGCTTATGGCTCATCCCTCGATCAGATCGGACCGCTGTCTCAGGATGTGACGGATTGTGCGGCCATTCTGGAAGCGGCGGCTTCATATGACAGAAAGGATTCCACTTCGTCTGACAGACAGGATACGGATTTTATGACGGCGCTGGCAGATGACGTAAAAGGGATACGGATTGGCATTCCGAGAGATTATTTCGGAGAAGGTCTTGATCAGGAAGTGCGGGAAGCCGTACTTGGAGCGGCGAAAAAACTGGAAGAAAAAGGTGCCATAGTGGAAGAGTTTGATCTGGGCCTGGTGGATTATGCAATTCCGGCCTATTATACGATTGCGGCGGCGGAAGCCAGCTCTAATCTGGAACGTTTTGACGGCGTAAAATACGGTTATCGTACGGCGGAGTCTGATGGGCTCCACGATCTGTATAAAAAGACCCGTTCCGAGGGCTTTGGTGAAGAGGTGAAAAGACGTATTATGCTGGGTTCCTTTGTACTGAGCTCCGGTTATTATGATGCTTACTATATCAGGGCATTAAAGGTAAAGGCATTGATTAAGAAGGCATTTGACGATGCTTTTGCAAAATACGATATCATTCTCGGACCCACTGCGCCGTCAACGGCGCCGGAGCTTGGGACGAGTCTTTCGGACCCGCTTAAAATGTATCTTGGCGATATTTACACGATTGCAGTCAATCTGGCCGGTCTGCCGGGCATCAGTCTTCCCTGCGGTCTGGACAGCGCCGGGCTTCCGATCGGGTTACAGCTGATTGGAGACTGTTTTCAGGAAAAGAAGCTGATTCGGACGGCGTATGCCTATGAAAAGGCAAGGGGCACATTTTCCCGTACCGCATTGTGCGCCGGAGGAAAGGAAGGAAAATAAAGATGGCAAAAGAATATGAAACAGTCATTGGTCTTGAAGTCCATGTGGAGCTTGCAACGAAAACGAAGATTTTCTGCGGGTGTTCGACGGCCTTCGGCGGAGCGCCCAATACGCATACCTGTCCGGTCTGCACCGGTATGCCCGGTTCTCTTCCGGTCCTGAATAAGCGGGTGCTGGAACATGCGATTTCCGTAGGGATTGCGACAAACTGTGAGATTACGCGATATGGGAGATTTGACAGGAAGAATTATTTTTATCCCGACAATCCGCAGAACTATCAGATTTCTCAGCTGTATCTTCCGATCTGTCGAAACGGCGGCGTGGAGATCGAAACATCGGAAGGCGGAAAGAAGATTGTTGGAATTCATGAGATTCATATGGAAGAGGATGCCGGGAAGCTGCTTCACGACGAATGGGAGAACTGCTCTCTGGTGGATTATAACCGTTCCGGCGTTCCATTGATCGAGATTGTGTCCGAACCGGATATGCGCAGTGCGAAAGAGGTCATAGCCTATCTGGAAAAACTGCGTCTGATCATTCAATATCTTGGCGCCTCTGACTGCAAGCTGCAGGAGGGGTCCATGCGGGCCGATGTCAATCTGTCCGTGAGGGAAGCGGGTGCGGAAGCGCTTGGCACGAGAACAGAGATGAAGAATCTGAACTCCTTTAAGGCAATCATGCGCGCCATTGAGGGAGAAACGGAGCGTCAGATCGATTTGCTGGAAGACGGCAAAGAGGTTATTCAGGAGACGAGAAGATGGGATGACGCGAAAGGGGAATCTTACGCGATGCGGAGCAAGGAAGATGCGCAGGACTATCGCTATTTTCCTGATCCTGATCTGCCGCCTGTCGTTATCAGCGATACAATGCTGGAGGAACTGAGGAGCAGACAGCCGGAGTTTCGCGAGTCCAAAATGGCGCGTTACCGCGAAGAATACGGCATTCCCGAATACGACATTGATATGATCACGGGGACAAAGCGTATGGCCGATCTGTTTGAGGAGACATCCGCGATCTGCGGACAGCCCAAAAAGGTATCGAACTGGCTGATGGGAGAGACGATGCGTCTGATGAAGGAAAAAGCGGTGGATGCGGAAGACCTGCGTTTTTCTCCCGAAAATCTCGCGAAGCTGATCGCTCTTACCGACAGCAAAGCGATAAACGGGCAGACAGCAAAAGAAGTTTTTGAGGTGATGTTTGAAGAAAACATCGATCCGAAGAAATATGTGGAGGAAAAGGGGCTGAAAACGGTGCATGACGATGGGGCGCTCCGGAAGGCGGTGGAAGAGGTGATTGCCGCTAATCCGCAGTCTGTTGCGGATTACCGCGGGGGCAAAGAAAAAGCCCTCGGCTTTCTCGTCGGGCAGACGATGAAAGCCATGAAGGGCAAAGCGGATCCGGCAGCGGTTAATCAGGTGCTGCGGGAAAAACTTTCGGAGTAATGTTTCGGAAAGTCCGCGGGGAAGCGGCGCGTCATTCTTCCATCAGAAAATCCAGAAATTTGATAATCGTATCGAGGTGTTCGGTGGTGGCGGGGATTCCAAATACCGCCTCTGACGGATACCCCTGATAGGTCGTGTTATTTACTTTCAGGTATTCATAACAGCCTGCATTGATAATTTTGCTTTCTTCCGGGAGGCTGATTCCGACAAGAACGGGTTTTTCCATGGAAGAAGCGTCATGATGATCGATGATGTATTCGTCAGGGTTTGGCATTTCGTCTAACGGAACGAATGTATCGTCGCCGTCGGAATCAAAGGCCGCCGCATCCGTATAATAGAAACAGTCCCGGAACTTCTCAAGCGTTTCCGGCGGAAGGGCGGTTTCCAGATCGAGGTAAAATTCGCTCCGCGCCAGTTTCTCGAAGGTGGCGGTATCTGCGACGATGACATCGATCATGCCTGCGGAAGCCATGGCGACCAGCTTTTCCAGGCTGGACATTGAATAGTCCGTAAAATTATTGCTTGTAAAGATGAAGGAAGTATCGAAAACCACACTGTTTTCATCCGTATCGATACCGGCGTATTCCGCAAAGTCCACATCCCATGTCTGCTGATCCGTAATATAAGTATCCGAACTGATAAGAACACCGTAGAATGCGGGATCTTTGTTTGTGGCAAGCTGATAAATAAACATACCTGCCAGAGCAAGAACGCCGATAACCGCGAAGGTGTGTATTTTATAATAGTACCAGAAATATTCCAATTTGCCCTTCGGGCTCATATCTTTCATTTTCCGATGCTGTTCTCTGATTTCTCCATACAGGGATGATTGTGATGACATGGCGGATGCTCTCCTTTATCTGCTTTCAGTTTTTTTCCGAAAAATTATAAATAGAAATACTATAAAAATTATCATACTTTTTTCGGAAAATGATGTCAATGTGCGAAAAATGTATTTTTTATGAAAAAAGAATAAAAAATTGTAGTGCTTGCAACTTCTTTTAAATTGTTATATGATATCTTAAATGAAATAATTATCTCAAATAATGATCTGTGCGGACGAGCAGATGCGGGGGGCGGAGCGTGAGCACGGAAAGGAGTCATTAATGGTAAGTGAAACTTATGTGGAATGTCTTGTTGCAAGGAAATCATCCTTCGCAGTGCGTTTTCTGAAAACACTGCTCATCATGCTCACCGTATGCTTTGTGCTGATTGCCATGGCAGGTTTTGTTCCGGGCTTTCTGGTTGCGATCGGGACGGGGGTCGGCGCATATTTTGCTTATATGAATGCGGATCTTGAATACGAATATCTTTATCTGGATAAAGAGATCAATATCGATAAGGTCATGGCCAAGAGCAGGAGAAAGCGGATCGCTACCTATGATATACAGAGGATGGAAGTCCTGGCGCCGGTGAAATCCTATCATCTGGATGCGTTTAAAAATCGTGAAATGAAATCTGTCGATTACAGCTCCAGAATGGATGAACATAAAAAATATATGATGGTCTATGAGGGCAATCTGAAAATCTTTCTGGAGCCGAGTCCTGAAATGGTAAAGGCGATCCAGATGGTTGCTACGCGTAAAGTATTTACGGACTAGAGGAAAATATACTTTCAGTTTTCGGGCTGTCAGTAATTTTATTTTATTAAAACAAACCATATACAAAAAAGAAAAACAGGAGGAGAGAAAATGGGTCAGATTATTGGCGAAGGCATTACTTTTGATGATGTGCTCTTGGTACCGAGTTATTCACAGGTGATTCCCAATCAGGTAGACTTGACAACGTGGCTTACAAAGAAAATCAAACTGAACATTCCTATGATGAGTGCCGGCATGGTTACGGTGACTGAGCACAGGATGGCAATCGCAATGGCCAGACAGGGTGGAATTGG
>ERZ779637.1230-NODE-1230-length-11294-cov-18.171546_pt1 | contig 11294 bp, 10 predicted proteins | sample MGYA00514196_ERZ779637 | MGnify/ENA primary metagenome ERZ779637 (study PRJEB29562, sample SAMEA4376700) | mouse gut metagenome | isolation source: Cecum | study: EMG produced TPA metagenomics assembly of the A DSS colitis mouse model was used to assess the... | reverse complement strand
TTTACTATTCTATTGGATATTATAGCAGGCTTGCAGAAAACTGCAAGCCTATTTCTAATTCCGCATAAAAATATTTCTACAATCACAATCAATCTTCCGGATTCTTTTCCCCAATAACATTTCCGTTAGCATCATAAATTCCATCATTCAAAAACTGATGTGCTTCTACATAATCTTGTTGTGTCGGCACAGGTAAAAATGCAATAACTTGATCAATAATTGCATCAGACGCATTTTCAAGAATTTCTCTTACATCTGTCGGCGTTAAACCTCTAACAAATTCCATAGAAATAGTTTTAGGAATCGCAATCATAACTTTTCCTCCTCATAATCCTGTATTGTCTGCCTATTTGCTAATACCGCTAAGTTATGCAATACATTCACTGCCTTTAAATCACTGAGCGACAGTCTTCCTGTCCCTTCGCACTGTGTATGATCCGGTACCAGTAATTCCTTGTCCGTTAAAACATATGATGTCTTTGGCAACCCACTTTGCTGCAAATCTTTAATTTTATACGCATATGGATATTTTCGGGAATCCTCATACTTTTTCACACTGCTTATCTTTAACAAAACAACCTTCGTTTTTCCATTTTCATATGACAGCACAACCGCAGGTCTTCTTTTATATCCCTCTCTATCTTCATACGGATAATCAATATACACCACCGATCCTGCCCCTAAAATACTGATAGGAATTTTTATTTTTTGTTCCATATTCACCCGCTGCCTTTCCCTTATTATATTACACAAAAAAAGATTTAACAACTACACAAATCAGTCACTACACCGCTCATTTCCTCCCCAAAACACAGGTCGGGCGGCTAAATGCATAGCCGCCCGTATCCTATCCCCTTTTACACTGAACCTCAGTGCTATAATGTACGCAGAAGAAAACCCATGACCTTAAAGTCCGCTTTCTTAACTGCGGCATTACCGTTTTCATGTCCGATGCTCCCGAAATGTTGGGAAACGTCGGTTTGTGAATTGATGTGCCCAAACTGACAATTAATGCGGGCATTGCGTGTAAATAGTTTTACTGATTGTTTTGCCTTGTATAATATAACCACATTTACTGCATCTCTGTGCCTCAAACTCTAAAACTATACAACCGCCACCTGACTGTTTGATGTGATCATACCCCGTTCCTGACACAAAAGTATGATTACAATGCGGCTCAATTCCATCATCCTCAAGAATTTGATAAATATTGCCTTCTTCGTCCACAAACTGTCTATCATACAAAATCTCCCGTACACATGTGGGCATTTCCATTTCATTCTGCACAGCTTCTTCCATTTCACCGGGAACGAACAAGAATGTATCGCTCTCCACCACCAAACCTACCTCTTCCGCCGTAACTTCCTCCGTTGTCTCTCTTTCAACCGGCTCTCTATACGCAAACACCGTCATCGAATTTGCAAATGTCAATGCTGCCACCAACGCAATTGCCGCAGTGCGGTTCCACTTTTTCTTACTCATCAGATTTTCCATCCTTTCCCTTATCTTTTGTGCATTGTTTCCAAAACCGGATTTCCACCGTAAGGAAACGATTTCTATTTTATCTCCCAGCGCCTCCTCAAGCATCAGACGCCGATAAAGCTCCACCTCCTCTTCCGTAGCATTCTGCGTCGCAATCTTATCGCAGGAATGTTCGCAAACCTGTTCAAAACTGCTGTGCAGTATCCACACAAACGGATTGTAACAGTGTATCATTCTCGCCAGTTCCATGATCATCTTCCACAGCGTATCCATACGCTTGATATGTACCAGTTCATGCCGCACAAGCAGCTCCGCTCCCGGACTTGTCGTCGCTTCGCTGCAGATGATCACCGGTTTGAAGAACCCGAAAGTGATGGTATTCTCACCCGCCATTGCCTCATACAGAAATACGCGCCGCCTGATTCCATATTCTCTCTTCAGGTTTTCAAGAAAAGCTCTGCATTCCGGCGTCATTACCATGTCGGCATATCTTGCCGCGATACGAGCCAGCCGCACATACGTAATCAGCCAACCTGTCAGCAAAACACAGATTATCGATACCCATATAACGGCTATCATCGTCTGCGCACCGGCATAGACATTCACATGCAATGCATCCTCGGCGTAAACTATATGATTTCTCCGCGACAGCGATATCTTTGAAATCAGCACAGGGCTGTCCGGCAGTAAAAGCCGGAGTACCGCCAAATAAAACTTCTTCAAATATGGTAATGGAACAAGATAATACAGAATCGCCGCTCTGGCGAGCAGATCGAAAAACCTTGCACAGATTTTATGCTTCAAAAAGCACCGCAGCATCAGATAAACAACTGTAATCGTGGCGCCGGAAATAGACATAACCAGCAGATTTTCCATGTCTCTTTCCCTTATTTGTTTTCCAACAAGTCAATCAACGCTTTGGCATCGCTCTCCTCAATCTTATTTCTCTTAGAGAATGCCGCCACGAAGCTGCTCAGTTTTCCCCCGTACACATGATCGATCACTGTCTTCATCTGCATGTTGCTATACTCTTCCCGACTATGCACCGGTTTCGCTATTCTGTTTTCCCGTTTCACCAGTCCCTTGTTCTCTAACCGGGTCAGAAAGGTATTGAGTGTCTGCCTTTTCCATTCTTTTCCGTCCGCTTCAAACAATGCAAGCAGTTCAGACTGCTTAATCCCCTCCTCATAATCCCAGAGCTTCTCCATAACCTCCAATTCTGATGCGGACATGTCATAAATTTTTTTCATACGATTTTCATCTCATATCTTTCCGACCGCCGGACTAATCCGTGTAGTCAATCTTAATATATAATTTTTTGTTCCATATGTCAACTTTATACTACAAATTAAGTTAAATTGATTATGCAGTAATTGCATTGCCAGTATACAACTGGTAGTATTTTCCGCGCTTCTCAATCAACTGGTTGTGGGTACCCCTCTCAATGATGCGTCCCTGTTCGAGCACCATAATGCAGTCGGAGTTCTTGACCGTGGACAGTCTGTGGGCGATCACAAAGGTCGTTCTGCCCTTCATCAGCTTATCCATTCCATCCTGCACAATACGCTCGGTACGAGTGTCAATGGAGCTGGTCGCCTCATCCAGAATCAATACCGGCGGATCAGCCACAGCCGCTCTCGCAATCGCCAGAAGCTGTCTCTGTCCCTGACTTAAGTTGGATCCGTCCCCGGACAGCACGGTGTCATACCCTTCCGGCAGACGTCTGATAAAGCTGTCCGCGTTCGCCAGTTTCGCTGCCGCGCGCACTTCCTCGTCGGTGGCATCAAGCTTCCCGTAACGGATATTCTCCATCACCGTCCCGGTAAAGAGGTGGGTGTCCTGTAGCACAATACCCAGCGAGCGGCGCAGGTCATCCTTCTTAATCTTATTGACATTGATACCATCGTAGCGGATCTTTCCGTCCTGAATGTCATAGAAACGATTGATCAGGTTGGTTATGGTCGTCTTGCCTGCACCTGTCGATCCGACGAAAGCGATCTTCTGCCCCGGCTCGGCAAAAAGCTTCACATCATGGAGCACCATCTTATCATCATTATACCCAAAATCCACGCCGTCGAAAACCACATCTCCCATGAGTTCCACATAATCTACGGAGTGATCCGCCTGATGCTCATGCCGCCACGCCCAGCGTCCGGTCCGCTCCGGCGTTTCTGTAAACCTGCCGTTCTCCTCCCGCACATTAACTAACGTGACATAACCGTCATCCACCTCCGGCGTCTCGTCCAGCATCCTAAAGATACGCTCCGCGCCCGCCATCGCCATGACAATCGAATTAAACTGTTGACTCACTTGGTTAATCGGCATGTTGAAGCTTCTGTTAAAAGTCAGAAAACTCGCCAGCTTCCCGAGGGTCAAGCCCGTCGCCCCGGAGAGCGCAAGCGCGCCGCCCACAATGGCGCACACCACATAGCTCACATTTCCGAGCTGCTGGTTCACAGGACCCACCACGTTGACCAGATAGTTCGCCCTGTCCGCGCTCTCGAACAGCGCGTCGTTCAGCTCGCGGAAGTCCTCGATGTTCTTTTCCTCGTGGTTGAACACCTTCACTACCTTCTGACCGTTCATCATCTCCTCGATAAAGCCGTTGACCTTGCCGAGATTCGTCTGCTGCTCCAAGAAATAGCGTCCGCTTAAGCCGGCAACCCTTCTCGTGACCATCAGCATGAGCGCAACCATGACAAGCGTCAAGAGTGTCAGCGGTATACTTAATATTATCATACTTATCAGTACGCTGACAATAGTAATCGCACTGTTAAATACTTGAGGCATACTTTGGCTGATCATCTGCCGCAATGTTTCTGTGTCATTCGTGTAGGTTGACATAATATCACCATGGGAGTGCGTATCAAAATATTTGATCGGAAGCGTCTCCATATGGGAAAACAGATCGTCCCGCACGTTGCGCAGCGTTCCCTGCGTCACATTGATCATAATGCGGTTCCACGCGTAGGACGCCAGCACGCCGATCAGGTAAAGGCACGCCACCCTCGCGATCGCTCCCGCCAAAGGTGAAAAGTCCGGCACGTCCTGCGTCAGCATGGGCGTGATATAATCGTCGATCAGGCTCTGGATAAACATAGTGCCCTGCACGTTTGCAAGCACGCTCACAAAAATCAGCACCGCCACGATCACCAAATGAGCCCTGTACCCCTTTGCCACATACCGCATCAGGCGCTTAAACACCTTCCCCGGATTCTCTATTCTCTTCCCGCCCTGCATTCTTCCATGTGGTCCCGGCATATTGTTACCTCTCTTCCTAAAATTAATTCTTCTCGCGTTGTTATTCGTCAAAGTCTCCGCCGCCGTTTGTCTGCGACTCGTAAACTTCCCTGTAAATCTCGTTGTCACGAAGCAGCTCCTCGTGCGTGCCGAACCCGTGCACCCGCCCGTCGTCCATGACGATGATGCGGTCCGCGTTCATCACGCTCGCCACACGCTGGGCGATAATCAGCTTCGTTGTGTCGGGAATCTCCTCCGCAAAGGCTCTTCTGATCTTCGCGTCCGTCGCCGTGTCCACCGCGCTTGTGGAATCGTCCAGAATCAGTACCTTCGGTTTTTTGAGAAGCGCCCGCGCAATGGTGAGACGCTGCCTCTGTCCGCCGGACACATTAGTGCCGCCCTGCTCGATATAGGTGTGATACCCTTCCGGCATCTTCTCGATAAACTCATCCGCACAGGCGAGCCTGCACACCCTCCTGCACTCCTCCTCCGTGGCGCTCTCGTCGCCCCAGCGCAGGTTATCCAGAATCGTGCCCGAGAAAAGCACATTCTTCTGTAAAACTACCGCCACCTCGTTTCGCAGTGTCTCAATGTCATACTCTCTGACATCCCTGTCGCCTACCAGCACCGAACCGTCAGTCACGTCATAAAGACGGCTGATTAAATTGACCAGACTGGTTTTCGCACTGCCGGTGCCGCCGATGATGCCGATCGTCTCCCCGGCGTTTATTTTCAGATTGATATCGTGCAGCACCGCCTCGCTGCTCTCTTTATTATATGCAAAGCGCACATGCCTAAACTCAATATCTCCGCTGGGAACTTCATACACAGGGTTGACCGGATTAGTCAGGTCACTCTTCTCGGTCAGCACCTCGCAGATACGCTCCGCGCTGGCAATACTCATACTCATCATTACAAAGATCATCGCCACCATCATCAGGCTCATGAGAATGTTCATACAATATGTAAGCAGACTCATCAGCTCGCCCGTGGTCAGCGTGTCGTGCACAATCTGTTTCGCGCCCAGCCAGCTAATCAACAGGATGCAGCCGTAGACGGTAAACATCATAACCGGCATATTTAACACCACATGTTTTTCCGCTTTCCGGAAAATGTCATAGATGCCCTGACTTGCCTTCTTAAACTTCGACGTCTCATGCTCTTCCCTGACGTACGCCTTCACCACGCGAATCGCGCTCACGTTCTCCTGCACGGAAGCGTTCAGCTCATCGTATTTCGGAAAAGCCTGTTTGAAATACTTCATGGCGCCCCTGATAATGAAAAACAGCACCACGCCCAGCAGAACCACAGCTACCAGATAAATGCCCGCAAGCTCGGCGTTGATCAGGAAAGCCATCGCCATCGCGCAGACCATGCTGACCGGCGCGCGGAAACAAATGCGCAGGATCATCTGGTACGCCATCTGCATATTGGTCACATCCGTGGTAAGCCTCGTTACCAGCCCCGCCGTGCTGAACTTATCGAGACTGGCAAAGGAAAAGGTCTGGATATTCTCAAACATCGCCTGCCTTAAGTTCTTCGCAAAACCCGTGGAAGCTCTTGCGCCGTATTTGCCGCCCATGACGCCGCAAAACAGCCCGCAGAGCGCCGCCGCGATCATCACCGCGCCCACCGCGTAGATGTGCTGCATATTGCCCGCCTCCACGCCGTCGTCGATGATGGACGCCATCAGAAACGGAATCAGCATCTCAAACACAACCTCCAAAATCATGAAAATCGGGGTCATAATGGAGACTTTCTTGTACTCCTTGATTTGTGCCGCAAGGGTCTTAATCATTGTCGTTCCTCCCAAAGCCCAAAAAATAAAGAACCATGCGACCTGCGCCGCATGGTTCTATTTTTCTACATTAAAAATTTAATGTCAACGGTTTTCCAAACTTTTCATAATTTTTCACAAAATGTTCACAGGTACTGCCCAAATACTCTTCCCCATACACGAAAAAGAAAAGCCACTGGCAGTTTTTATATTTTCCGCCAATCAGGATATACTATAAAATCAGAATTATGGTTTGACTGTTCTATATGTGTATATTATAATATTATAAATAAGACCATAAACCAAAATTTTGTTTTGGAGGACAATATGATACTTAGCTATAAGTTTGAAAACTTTATGTCCTTTCGGGAAAATGTAGAATTTTCAATGCTGGCGCCCAAGTCAAAAGTGAAAAACAGATTCCCCAATAATTATATGACTTCTAAAACAGGCGTTGATTTGTTAAAAACCGCAGTGATCGTCGGGGAAAATGCCGGTGGGAAGTCGAACTTTGTCACTAGTTTAGGCTACTTACAATCATTTTTTTTAGGGACTTCTGAGCCCAAATTATACAGAAATATCATAAATGCCAATTACAGCAACGCTTTCTGCCCTTTAGAAAAAGATATCCCACAATCTTTTGAACTCGAATTACTGATAGAAGAAAATATTCTATATTCTTATCATTTAGCGTTAGATGTCGCTGGGATTGTAACTGAAACGTTTGCCTTCAAAAATCTGGCAAAAAAAGAATATAAAAAAATATTTTCTTTAAAGAGAGACTACTGCCGCAAAGATTGTAAGAACAAGAACTCTTGTACAAATAACAATAATTGTCGATTCCAAACTGAAATCTCCTATTCTTTGACAGTGCCCGAATCTAATCATGAAATAGAAAAAGCCCTCATGAAAGCCGTCAATACGGACAAAGCATCTGGTTTAGCGATAACAAAGCTTGCACTGTTAGGGAATGAACATGCCATTGCTTTTACGAATTGGATGAAAAAAAATTTATGCCCGGAAACTAATATCATAAATTATGACCTTTATAAGTCTATGCGAAATGAAGAGGAGGATCTGCGGATTTTACATGATGAAAGATATTTGGAGATCTTTCAAATGATCGACTCCAGTATTATCGCTGTCCAAATAGATGAGGAAAAACCGTTTTCTAAAACTACTGTCGTCCGAAAGAAGAAAAACGGCGGCACTTTTACCAGAGAGCTTGCACAGGATTCCAGCGGCGTCCGGGAGTTCTTTGCATGGGCTGTGCAGATTTTCAGAGTGGTATATGAAAACAAAACTGTCTTTGCAGACGAAATGGACCGCGTGCTAAACCCTGTCTTATCCGACAGAGTCATTTCTTTCATCTGCGGCAAAAAGCACTATGGACAATTTATCTTTACGACGCACAACGTTTTGCATCTCGACTTAAAAAACTATATGAAGGAGCAGATTTATTTTATCACAAAAAATACGGAAACTTTGGACTCCGAATTGTATTCTTTAGCGGATTTCCCGGAAATACGGTACGAAACGACTAAAATTTACGAGTTTTACATGAAGGGAATTTTGGGAGGTACGGCTATTGAGTAGAAGAATTCGTGAGACACAAAAAATCTTTAAAGTTTTTTGTGAGGGGAGCACGGAACACCATTATATAGACGAGATGCGCCGACAGAAAAAACTGACTATCACATTGAAGCTTGTCAACATGGAAGGCGGCGGTTATCGGAATTTTCTGGAACAGGTGAAAACCGACGGCACAACAAACTGCTTGGCAAAATTCATCATCATTGACGGCGACCGGGCGATTGCGGAAGAAGGGGAGAAGAAAAATCTGCGGGAGCTTTTAGACTACTGCATCCTCCAAAACAAAAGCGGAAGAATCCCACATTTTCTGATCGTCAATTGCCCCGATTTTGAATATATTGCCTGTCTGCACACGCCTAAATATAAAGGGCAGAATGTCGCGCAGTATTTAACTAAAGAATTGGGGTATAAAAGCGTTGAGGCATTTAAAGCGAACACAAAAGTTTATCATGCCCTTAATACAAACGGGAACTCCTACGAACATATGATATCACTCTTAAAAGAAGAAAATTGTTTTGTTGTCAACAAATATTCTATCAACAAAAAATTGTATGAAATAAAAGTTTCCACTACCTGTTATTGGGAAAAGCTGGAAAGAAAAAGTTCCAACATCAATGAATTTTTTGAAGTGGTAACCGGTTTCAATGCATAAAGATTTCCCTTACAGCTACTGATATTAAAAAGAGGACCGCCCGCCGGCAGCCCTCTTTTTAATATCGTTATGAGATCCTATCAGTCTTTCGTCTTATCCTTATTATTCATAATCTCGAACACAACCGCCGCCAAAAGCACGACGCCCTTAACCACCATCTGCCAGTTCGCGTCGATACCCATAAGGCTCATGCCGAGGTTGATGACACCAATCAGCGCTGCACCGATCACCATGCCAAACACTGTACCGGAACCGCCGTATGCGGACACACCGCCCACCACGCAGGCGGAGATAGCGTCCATCTCGTAGTTGTTGCCCGCCGTCGCCGTCGCCGCCGACAGTCTCCCCATAGTCATCCACGCACTGATTACGGTGAGCACCGCCATGTTCAGGTACGCCAGAAAGAAAATCTTTTTCGTATCGATACCGGAAAGTCTGGTCGCCTCAACGTTGCCGCCGATGGTGTAGAAATAGCGGCCTATTGTGGTCTTGGAGGTAATAAAGTTGTAAACCAGCAAAATTACCGCCACCCAGATCAGGTTATTCGGAATGCCGCCCGCCTGCGCCAGCTTGAACGCAAAGAGCAGAACCACCGCGCTGACAAGCACGCAGCGCACAATCACGCCTGTCATGCTCTCCGCCTCATAACCCTTTTTCACCTTATCGTTTCTGCCCTTTAACTGTAAAATCACGAACAGCACACAGGCAATCACACCCACAAGAATACAGGTGATATTCAGTCCCTCGCCGCCAAACAGATCCGGCACGCTGCCGGTAAACATCTTGATAAAACTTTCCGGCATGGGCGCGATGGAGGAGCCGCCGATCAACGCCGTACCCCAGCCACGGAACGCAAGATAGCCGGCAAGTGTGGCAATCCACGGCGGAATGTTGATATACGCGATCAAAAAGCCTTCCACGATACCGTAGATTACGCCCGCGCCTATCATAAGCAGCATCGCTACAGGCACCGACATACCGCCGCGCACCATCATAATGCCACCGATGGCACCGACAAAGCACACAAAAGAACCCACGGAAAGGTCAATATTACCGCCTGTCAGCATACACATCAGCATACCGGTCGCCAGCACGAACACGTAAGCGTTCTGCGCAATCAGCGCTTGGAAACTGGAAGCCGCAAACATCTGTCCTTTCGTCATCACCGAGAAGAAAATCACGATTAGGACAAGGACTATTTTCATGGTATGTTTTCTTAAAATTTCCAATGTATTGTTCATTTTCATCCCCCTCCCCTATTTCTTCTCTCTCTTGGACAGCACGTCGAAGGCAACCGCAATTAAGAGCACCAGACCCTTAACTACTTTCTGGTAATTGACATCCATACCCATGATACTCATACCTTGGTTGATGACGCCCATCAGTGTTGCGCCGATTACCACGCCGGGCACTGTGCCAACGCCGCCGTATGCGGACGCGCCGCCGATAAAGCAGGCGCCGATAGCGTCCATCTCATATCCCTGCCCGTAAGTGGGCTGTGAGGATGTCAGTCTCGCAATGGTCAGAATACCGGCAAGAGCCGCAAGGAATCCCATATTTACATAGGCGATAAAGTAAACCTTCTTCGTATTGATACCGGATAGTCTGGTTGCCTTCTCATTGCCGCCCACCGCGTACAAGTAACGACCGATTCTCGTCTTTGTGGTCAGATATCCGTAAACCAGAAGCACAAGAAGAATCCAGATGAGAGCCGTCGGAATGCCCTTGTGGGAGGAAAGCTTGTAAGCAATCCACAAAATCACGGCGCTGATCACCGCCAGCTTGACAACCGTGCTGCCAAGGGGCGCCGTCTCGTAACCCTTGCTCTTATTATTGATACGGCTCTTTAACTGCATCGCAATCAGAATGACTACCGCGATACATCCGGCGAGCATACATGTCATGTTGAACCCTTCGCCGCCGAACAGATCGGGCACATAACAGTCTGCGCCGCCGCCAAACACTTTGATAAAGGTTTCGTTTTTGATGGAAACCGTCAGACCCTGCAACACCACATTGGAAAGTCCGCGAAACGCGTACATGCCTGCCAGCGTTGCGATAAAGGGCGGTACTTTCACATAGGCAATCCAGAACCCCTGCCACATACCGATCAGAATACCGATGATCAGCATGGCGAGAATCGCCGCCAGTACATTCACGTTTTTATCCATTATCATCGCGCCCACCGCGCCCGCGAAGCAGACCACGGAACCGACGGAAAGGTCGATGTTACCGCCTGTCAGGATACAGAGCAGCATACCTGTCCCCAGCACGAACACATAAGCATTCTGCGAGATCAGGTTATTGATATTCTGCGGGAATAAAATCTTCCCCTCCGTCGCAACGCTGAAGAAAATCACGACCAGAACAAGGGCGATAATCATGGTATATTTTCTTAAGAATGCCGATACATTTACTTTTTCCATATGCTTACGCCCCCTTTCCCGATGTCACGATGATGGACATGATCTTCTCCTGAGACGCTTCTTCCGCGGAGAGCTCCCCGGCAATCCTGCCCTCGTTCATCACATAAATTCTGTCGCTCATGCC